>Ga0115851_101067_pt1 | contig 13944 bp, 10 predicted proteins | sample InSIn2gowninarea_FD_83865 | JGI IMG/M metagenome (GOLD analysis project Ga0115851, IMG submission 83865)
TGTTTCGGGATCTCCAAGTATGAAAAATACACCTTATCTAACCTTAGGAGGGAGATGTCCCACTTGGGGCTCACAGTGGGGTCCATTGACCCATTAAGTCTCCTATCCTAAGTTACAATTATAAAAGTGCAATACATGAATAAAGTATATTACAAAGAGGAACCTTTGGGACCTACTAACTGAACAAGGGGAAAGTCACAATGTCAGATTTTGTACTTGGATGGTATGGCATTAGAGAATGCCAGTTTGCTTTCCAGGGAACAAGTTCTATTGAAGAACATTAGCGTCAACATTAGCTAACACCCAGACATTGACCTGACTCCCTGATCATTACCTGACCATTACCCGATCTATCAGCGTCAGCATTCCCAACAATGCTAATGTTGAGCTTCCGACATAATATGTTGATGAGATTGTCATGGATCGGAGTTTTCAATGTTAGATAAATTTTGGCAACGTCCAAAGGTGATCTGACGTGAACAAGGATATGAATAGGTCTTGTGACGGTCCGTTATTCGACTGGGAGTACATGATGTTTTGGTTACCCTACCATGCTAGCCAACGCCAATGCTAGAGGAACATAACGGTTTTAGAGGAAGTTGAAGCGGTTTGAGGCATTTCTAAGTCATTTGGGAAGTTTGTCGAACCGTTTGTCTTCCAGAGATGCCAGTTTTCTATATATTAATTTTCTAGCCATGTCAAAAGAGAGCTTATTGAAGATCTTAGAGATCTTGGAGAGAGAGGAAGAAGAGGTAGCCTTTACTAGGCAGGTTGCTACCATTGTTGGAGAAGACCTTTGCCATAGAAAGTGAGGATCTATAGCCCATGAAAGAATGTTGTAATTATCATAGTGGTTGAAATAGACCTAGGTAGAACATAGTATCATGATAGCTTCTTTTCTTTTCAATTTCCAAATTTGGGTAAAACGATTTCTTTTTTTGCCAAGAGATTGCTAGTACCATTGGTAGAGTGAGAGGCTACTAGTGGAAGGTTGGTTTGTTGGTGGAGCAGGAAGACTTCATAGGAGCACACATGTACACTGCTATGGCTATTGCTAATTGGTGGACACTTTTGTTACTGTTGGTTGAAGGCTAGAATATGGTGGAGAAAAACCTTGGAGGAAACTAGATTTGAAAAGTGGAGACTTGTGACCAAAGGTCTCAATGCTTAGAGTTTGGTATATTCCTTTTGATATTGTTAATCATTTCCATGTTTAGGAGAGCATGCTGTGAGTGAGAGACATAGTATGTATTTCAACTTCATGGTTTTGGTGGCATATGTGAGTCAACTTCATATGTTGTTTTGTTCATTATTTTGTGGATATGATAGTGAATATTATGTTGAGATAGAATCTCTTGGTGCAAGTAGCAATCATATCAAGAGTGAGAATGCTAGGGTAAACTTAGTGTTATGTTATCTTGACAAATGCAGACCGGAGACAATTTGGTTGATGTTGTACTAGGTTTTAAAGGAGTTTGTGCAGACAATAGAAGAAGATGTATAGTTGTTTGAAGCTTTGAAGTTTTCCATAAATTTTATTGTCATTGTAATGCTCTTTTGACCCAAAACGTCAATTAAGAACATGATCTGACATGTTAGAGTAACCCACATTGGGTGGACGAAGGTAAAATATTTGTGTGCCTTTTTGTGTGTGCATTTCTTTTACTGGTTTTATCTAAGATTGAGGATCAATATTATTGTCACATGTAGGAGCATAGATCTTATTGTATGAGATATGCTAGTTATTTTTAAGTGCATTTTCATAATCAGTTGTCTGTATAGTAAGTAAGAGCATGGATTCTTATCAGTCAAGATGCTAGTAAACCTTAATGCTAGGGTTGTTGGTACTCCTGATGCTGGGGTAAAAGCAAATATGGCTATGAAATTTGAATTCATGTTATTGGGGAAAAATGCAAGTTTTAAGAAATTTGTATTTGATGATCTCTTAAATAGCATAGCTTATAGAGATTTTACAGATCATGTGGTATTAGAGAAAGGTTCGAAGTTGGGATATTGTGGTGTTTTATCTTGTTGACCCAAATTTCTTGGCATTCTTCTTTTTTTGTGGGTAGACAATTATGAAATTTGAGAGTTGTGGCTAGACTCTTGGATGCATGGTAATTTTGTTGGCATTAGGAGAGGAGTGACAAATTGATGGTCTTGGTAAACTAGTCAAAGGAAGAACTTGGATGTTCTCAGCTTGTATGAGTAGGTTGAAGAGGTCTAGAGACTGTTGGTTGGTTTGGTGAGCTTGTCATCAACTTGGCTTGTTGAAGACCAAGTTTTGTTTATCCTTCGAATGGTGGTATTTTGGAGGACTTAATTGGTGATGTTTTTTGTGTTCTTGGATCCATGGAGATTGTGAAGTCATGAATATAGCATTTGTGGAATGAAGGCACAAGTTCAGTTGGGGATATTGATTCCTCAAAATTTTCCTTGAGCTTTTGTGGGACCAAAAGCCTCGTCATTTGGAAGGTGCGATCCAAAAATGGATCATGTGTTTTAATAAAAAATCATTGGCGCAAATTTTAAGTGAATTCTAATGCTTTGGTGGTGTTCGCAGCTTTTGCAATTAACCATATGAAATTGTTGAGGCTAGAACCTATCAAAAATAGATCAATCATTGGGAAGACATAGCTTTTTGTGGAGGTATCCAATTGAGGTGATTCTTTTGCATTGGATAGTAATCGAAGATACCTTTCCAAAGAGTATATGCATGCCTACCTGTTGGGATGGAAACCTTTCCTACTCGCCTATGATCGCCTGCACACGATCGCAAAGGGGAAAGCACCCAACATTTAGGTGAGATAGTGTAACTTACCTCCTCTTGAAAGGATTGAAACCCCAAGTTTTTTTTGTGTTCCCGTTGAAGTAGCACAATTTTATATATGTTCAGGGGAATGAACTCAACTGGTTGGATAGAGGTATATGCTGCTAACTCACGTTTTTTTTAGGGACAAGGTGTTTTTGTGATGATTGAAAATGGCTTTGGTTTTGTAAAAAAAAGAATGCAGGAGAGATAAAAAATAAGCAAATAAAACAAAGAAAAAGGCGAGAATGATCCAATATTGGTTAGATCACAAGGCGACTATCACAACAAAGCATTGTCTAAAATGAGACGTTTTCTAATCGATTATGAAGTTTTCGTTCATTCAATCTAGTTCAAGGTTAATGACTATTGTCCAACCAGCTTTGAATGTAGAGCAAAAGGCAAGACCGATTGTCGGTACTCCGCGAACGGGACCGATGCAATCGAAGAAACTTAGCGACAACTAGGATATAGAAAAGAAACAACTTCAAAATACATTTTGTTTAAAAGTGCAAGAGGCAAAATGTAGCAAACTCAAAGTAATTTGAAATGTTTTGAAAATTTTGAATAACTATTTTTTCCTAAAACTCGAAAGTTTTCAAGGAAAGAAGTGAAAACATTCAAACTGTGAAAGAGAGCCACAAAAGAGAATCCATTCACTACTCCACGTATGACAAAGTCTCTTTAGCTTGTAAAAGAGTTACAGAAAAGTTTCCACAATTTTCTTCTTTTACAAAAAATTTGAATTTTTTCTCAAAATTTTCATTCCTTGAAAAGTTCCAAACTTTCATTCTACATAAAAGTGACCCCATGGGGTCTATTTATAGAATTTCTAGGGTTCCCAAGTGTTGCCCTAATTCTATAAAAAAAATATTAAAATATTACATTTTGCCCCCTATGACTAAGTTAGTTGACTTTTGGTGCTCTACTTGCCAGGCTGACTGATCATGAAAGCAGGGTTAGTCGAGTTTTGGTGTTCAACTTTCTTGGTTGACTAATTTACCAAATTTTCAAAATTTTTGAAGATGACAAAAATTACGATGGCTGTTTGCACATGTGATGCGATGGTTGCCTCGAAGTTGGCGCCCATGAAGGTTTCTCTGTTTTTGACTCCGGTATTGAGAATTTCCATAATCCCTTCATTCGCCAATAGATACGCAGTGATGGTCTTTGAAGTCTTCTTCATCTTGCTGCACCATACTGCCATATCACTGCCATATTTGATCTGCTTGCCTGATTTAAGAACATTAATGTCTTCAGTTTCAAGGTAAGTTGTAATCATCAACTGGACCTCATTTATCACCGTGGCGTAGTCCCTGCTACGTCCGTCTTCCTCGATCAATTTAAGATCAAACTGGTACTCTGTTAGCTGTTTCTTCATGTCCTCCTTGAAATTTTGTTCGGATTTGGATGAAATCTTGACACTTTGAAATACCGTAGAACAACCAATCATACTGGTAAAAGAATTGATGACAGTATTCCAGTAGTATTGGCATGTTAGCAGTCTTCCTTCTCAGATCATGCATCACTTGATAACTATTGTCCCTCCTGGCAATCAATTCTTGGATCCTACCTTGCATGACAAATGATCCACTCTTTTCAATAAAAAAATTGGTTATTCCTAGGAATAACTCTTGGATAGCTTCTTTAGTTTCCTTTATCCACTCCTCTTTGACCGCTTGATTCCCAGTATTCAAGGAAATCTGCTTCCTGATGTCTTCAACTGTCAAGTTAGCAACTTGCATGTCTATAGTCAATTTCTTTTGTCCGACCAATTCTCTCTTCAGCTCCCTGAGCTCTACCTTTTGTGATGTGTTCTCCTCTATTAGTGCTGCAACATTGGAAACTATTGCATATTGCCTGCCCAAAGTTCCGATTACCTTACATGGCTCTTCTTGTGTTTCCACCACTAGTGCAAAGTCCTCAACAACATTTCTTTTTCTCCCTGCAGCAACGATGTTGGTGACAATGGAGTTGTCCTTCATCGAGACGTAAGTGGCTATATGCTCAAGTTCATTCTTTGAATCTTGATCGGTTTCAAGGTCGACACGAGCTTTAGATGGGTGATATGCTCTTAAAGTTTTCAAGAGTGCCGCCATGTTGAAGTTGTAACCTGGTTTAGGACCAGCAAATGTAGTCACTTGTCTCTTAGTGTTCCCTTGATGTTCATCCTCTCTCCTCTTCTTCCTTTGGTCTTCATTTTCACCTTCATCCTCCTCATTTCCTCCATCCCCTCCTGATGAGGAAAGCTATTCCCTTGGACACTGAAATCCTTCTTGGAGCAAGTGGTGGAGGTTTTCTCTGAGGTGGAGGTGTCTTTCTTGGTTGTTGAGGTGTAGAAGCCTGTGTAGAGGTGGGTTTTGTTGCTTGCACGGGTTCTTCCACAGTAGGAGGATCTATGGTCAGTATATCCTCGACTGATGAATCTGATCCATTTGATTCATTGCCTGAGATATAAGATATTTTGGGTATTTGACCATCTTCTAAGGGCTCTCTCAAGAGGTCTCCTTCGTCAATCTCATACTCATCCTCGTTGTCATTGGAAGGAGGAGCAAGAGAACTAGGGCCAAAATGATATAATTGTCCATCTCGGGATGGAACTCTAGGAGGGACTTCCACCAGCTTCTTCAAGCGTTTGTATGGGTGTGAAGTGCTACTAGTCTCTTTAGTGCTCTTTATCTCTTGCGATAATCCTTGTATGGTATGATCAATAGTTTGCCCTGGTTGAACAATGAGTGTTGCATATTGACCAAATTGCCCCTGTGTCAATCTCACGAAAGGTGAAATTGTTGGTGGTTCGTATGGAATTAGGGGATTCTTCTTAAGGATTATTGAAGGATGTATCCTAGCTACTGCATTCTCCTCTTGTAGACCTCTCTTCTTCTTCTTCTTGGTTATGGTTTGCATGAGCTTCTCTTCTGTTGCAAATTCCATGTTTATCTTGTTAATTTGCTCTGTATCATTTACAGTTCTGTACCTTTCGAGCTTTCCTAGGGACTTGTGGGGGTAATCGGTTTGCCAGGTTTTCTTGAAAAATGTGTTGATTACACCCTTGGGGTCAGTACTCTACCGCCTGTTCTACTGTGAAACTGTAGTATGCCAACTCCGCCTTCATTGTTTTGACTTGACGCTAGGACATGCATTCGTACTCCCCTGTGCGGATGGGTAATTTGCAAGTGGTGACACCTTTCTTACACTAGACTTTCTCGTGTAGGTACAACAAGTATTTGCAAAGTTCCATCAGGATGAACCGGTCACTTGTGTAACAAGAAAGTCTATAAGGTGGTTCAATTGACCCATAGACCTTGATATATGTGGCATCTGCTTCTTCGAGATAAAAATCAGCATGTCCTCGAAGAACTTGTATTGCCGTTTCTGATTTTCTGGTCATATTGTCGTTCCCCTTTATCTCTTCATATATTCGACATTCGAATCCATCATTCATCATTTTGAATTCATCCCACCGGTTTTCCAACAGGAATCTAGGGTAACTTCGACATATTGGCATCTCTAGGTCAAATAGGTACTTGGTATCTGCAATGGCGGATCTTCTGTTCTTGCCATGTAAGAGCATGAATACCAAGTAAGAGCTCATGTAAAATCTTTTTGTTTCTACAAGTTTGGACAATTGTTGGGCTATGCAATCGCTGATCACCTTACTCCATTTGATGCCTTTGCCTCTACTAATATGATGTATGAAACCCACAAACTCCTTTCTGAATCGTTGGTCATTCTCTTGCCCTGTAATTCTGCACAACATGCTGATAATGGTAGAGACCGTAAGATAGAAGTTTATCTTCTTTGGTTGGCTGAAGGCCTTTGCCTTTTAATCTTTGCACTCGTCAACCAACCAATCTCTTATTAAGTTCCCCAACTTTGTCAGGCTGTTAAAGAATTTGACGGAGTCTATCATACTGAATATGATTCCCTCATTGCTCCAAGCAAAAGCACTCTCTCTTCCTTCCATAGTGAAGTCTAATATTTTTGTGCCTTCAGTATCGAGGAGGATTCTTTCCTTCTTGTTGTAGTATTTGGCTACCTCGAGGCACAATTCTGGAAATGGAGCGGTATATGGGATCATAAAGGCCTCAACAATTATGGACTGAGCAAGTGTGTCGTTGAGCAACCGTTCATATGGGATCTTGGCCATCTTTTCCAATGATTTGATGGGGTTAGTGTGTGCCCATTTTGTGTCTCTGATCTGTCCAAGACCGTCTACTATCACAGCTGTAGGGAAGGCAGCCTTCCATCTTTTCTCCAAGGTGATCTCAGTAGTCTTCATGAGTCTCTTTATTTGGAGCTCCTTGTTTTTCTTAGCAATACTCATCATTTATGCCCTGTGGAACATAACAAGGTGTTAGGAGTGATACTGGGTATCTTTAAAGTGATTTTGGAGTGAAAAAGAGAGAATCAAAATTTTGGCCTATTTTTGGATTTTTGAGAGGTTGTGTGGATTTTCGAGAATTTTGAAGTTCGTCGGAAGTGGGAAACAAGTACATGGGGTGTTGGCAAATAAATCTAGGAGGCTTGTGAACAAGTCTTAGAGAAAAATATCGAGTTTTTGATGTCCGAATTAACTCGTTGTTTTTTAAGCCCATGTATTCGTTTTTTTGACAGGTTTTGGCAGCTTCGAAGCTTGGAAAGATGGGGATGCAAAGTGGAATTTCAAGCTTTGTTTGGGGGACATGAATGATGGAGGCTGCTCTCCTATATGGGGTCTATTACTTTGGTATTCAAAATTTTGGAGTTTTAAGGCCTTGAAAAAATGTTTTTTTTGTGTTTTTTCAACTTGAAAATAGTGAAAATGGCCAAAAGATAGGGGGGGTCCGAAATTTGGAAATTTTTTAAAAAGTGGATTTGACCTAATGGGTGGATAGAGGATGAGATTCTAAGGTTCTTGAGAAAAGTTGAGATGGTTTTGAGCTTTTTTGGATCTTGGGATCAAATTTCAAGTTTTTTGAGCAAGTTTGTGAGGTTTTGTGAGGATTTTGCTCAAAAATGGATGCATGGAGGCTCAAGGAGAGTGTTGTGGAGCAAATGACAAGCTTAAGGGGGGTATTTATAGGGTTTTTGTGCCTTTTGCATGCTCCATAGTGGGTTTTTGACCTAAAAAGTGCTCTATTGGTGCATTTTGCACATTTCTTAAGGGTTTGGAGCCTTCAAACACTCCATAGGCTTGAAAATCAGCGCCTAGCTTTTGGATGTCCTTATTTTCTCCTTCTCCACCCAATCAAGTGCAAAAACTCGAATTTTGGTGGGTTTTGGGGCTTTCTCCTTGCATCTAGGTGCCATTTTTCATTTTTTTGAAGTTTCCAATGGCCTACAAACCTGCGCCTGACTTTTTGGGGCATTTCTGGTGTTCAAATCCGAAAATTTGCTGATCTAAACATGCTTAGAATGCCCTTTTCCATGCAACCATGTGAAAAAATTTGATTTTTTTGCAAAATTTTCATTCCTCTTCATGCTAGGCGCTGTTTTTCATCTCATTGGATTTAGAAAATTTGGCAAACCTACGCCTAGGATTTTGGGCCACTTCCCTTTCTCAAATTCGAAAATTTGCAAGTTTAAATGTGCTTATTTTCATGTTTTTCCTCGCAATTGAAACTTGGATCTTGAGGCAAATTTTTGAAAACTCTTGTTCCTAGGCGCTAGATTTCACTCCATTGGATTTCCAATGGCATTAAAAACTGCACCTGCCCTTTAGGTGCCTTAAAATTGCTCAAAATACGACTTTTGCAAGTTTAAATGTGTTTAGAATGCCCTTTGTAACCCAATGGACCCCTCAAACTTGCATTTTGAGCAAAATTTGCAAAATATTTTCATCCTAGGCACTAGATTTCACTCCATTGGATTTCCAATGGCATGAAAAACTGCGCCTAGCCTTTAGGTGCCTTTCCATTGCTCAAAATTGAAATTTTGTAGTTCTAAATGTGCTCAAAATGGGGTTTTCCACCTAATGGACACCTTGGGATGAATTTTTGATGCATTTTTCACTTATCGCTCCAAGTTAGGCTCCATTTCTCATCTCTATGGATTTGGAAACATTAGTAAACCTGCGCCTAGCCTTTGGAGGGTCAAAACTTGCTCAAAATCAAAAATTTTGAGACCTAAATGTGCTTACAATCATGTTTTCCTTGGTCCTAAGCACTTAAACTTGATTTTCGATTAAAAAACATTCCATCTTGTCATTCTAGGCGCCATTTTTCACTCCAATGGATTTGGAAAATTCTAGAAACTTGCGCTAGCATTTGGGGGTCTTTACTTGCTCAAAACCAAAAATTTTGAGACCTAATGTGCCTTAGAACCATCATTTCCACTCATTCATGCATTTAGATTTCATTTTCTATGCATTTTTATTTTTTCTCCACTTCCTAGGTGCCAAAATGCATCTCTATGGATTTCCCATAGGCTTGAAAAATTGTGCCTAGTCTTTGAGTATCTTAGATTTGGTCAAAATCGAAAATTTCGAGTCCTAACTGTGATAGAATTCACCTTATCTCTTTGAATACGCTTTGAGACTCGAATTCCGATACCATTTACATTTGTCTCTAAGAAACGTGCACCATTTTTCCCTTGGGTTTTCAACACCTTGAAAAAATGTGCATGGGGCTAAGGGTACTCAAACTTGCACTTTCGATCCATTCTGGACTCAATCTGTGCATTTCCGGCCACTCCCAGCATTTCTGAGGTCAAACTCGATCAAAATGCCCTTTTCGGCACCTTCGAGCTCAAACTTTGCATTTTCGATGATTTTCGAGCTCAAATGGTGCAAAAACGACCATTTCCACCTTTCCGGGCTCAAAGCTATCATTTGCCGTCATTTTCGGGCTCAAAGTATTCAATTCCACCCATTTTCGGCATTTCTGGGCCCTTAGTGTGAAAAAAGACCTTTTCCAACATTTTCGAGCTTTTTTTGGCCACTCTGGGCTCAACTCATCACTTTTGGTCATTTCCGAGCTTTCTGAACTCAAATCGTGCAAAAACATACTTTTCTACAGTACTGGCCATTTCCGGGATCAAAATTGACCAAAACGTGCTTTTCTACCTTACCCTTTTCCAGGTCTCCAGGGTCAACTTTGATAAAAACATTCATTTATGTCATCCTTGTCATTTTCAAGGCACCCAAACTCAAAGTTGACAAAAACGCTCATTTTTGTCACCTGGATGCCTTTGCGCCTAAATTATGCAAAAACGTGCCTTTCTGTTGTGCTAAGCATCCGTGAGCTGAGTCTCTGCAAAAATGCACCTTTTTTGTCAACTTGACACTTTTGCACTTGAATACTACAAAAACGTGCCTTTTTTGCCTTGTTGGCCACTTTGTGAAGAAATCTCTTCCTGGTCGTTGCCATGATCCAAAACTGCATCCTGCTTGATGTTGCTTGAAACTGGGCCATGAATGGACATTGGACGTGCTGAACTGCCTTGGTACCTCTGGGGGTACTTGTGTGTACTACTTCATCACTTGGCCACTCTGATTCTTCACTCTGGCCGTCGTCTAGTCATCTTCAGGCAAATGTCGTCCATTGCCTTCAAAAAAAAGTAAGGTCCCCAAAATGCTGCATCTTGGGGTGTGTTGTGCGGGCACAACACTACCTTTGTTGGAGGTTTGATAATCTTACTTGGTATTTTTGTTCAAACTATCCTTATGCTAAATAATTACCTCTTAGCATCAGCGCTAAGGATCCAAAGAAATTGGGATGTCAGATTTTTTACTTGGCTGGTTTGGCATCAGAGAATGCCAATTTGCTTTTCAGGGACCAAATAATATTGAAGAACATCAGCATCAATGTTGGATAACACCTGGAAATTGACCTTACTCCCTGATCATACCCGACTACTACCTGACTGTCAGCTTCAACGTTGCCAACAATGCTAATGTTGAGCTTCTTGCATAATATGCTGATGAGATTGTTAGAGATCAGAGTTTTTAGTGTTAGATACATTTTGGAAAAGTCTGTAGGTAATCTAACATGAACAAGGATATGAATTGGTCTTGTGACAATCCACTATTCAACTAGGAGTACGTGAGGTTTCGGTTACTCGACCATGTTAGCTAGTACATAATGGTTTCGGAGGAAGTTGAAGCATTTTGAGGCATTTCTAAGTTGTTTAGGAAGTTGGTTGAACTGTTTATCTTCTAGAGGTGTCGGTTTTCTATATATTAATTTTCTAGCCATGCCAAAAGAGAGAGCTTATTGAAGATCTTAGAGATCTTGGAGAGAGAGGAAGAGTTAGCCTTTACTAAGCAAGCTCCTACAATTGTTGGTGTAGACCTTTGCGATAGATAGTGAAGATTTACAACCCATGAAAGAATGTTGTAATTACCATAATGGTTAAAATATACCTAGGTAGAACATAGATTCATGAGAGCTTTTTTTTTTTTCAATTTCCAAATTGTTTAAGAGAATTAATGTTGTTGCCAAGAGATTGCTAGTATAGTTGGTAGAGTGAGAGGCTGCTAGTGGAAGGTTGGTATTGTAATATTCCGTTTTTTAAGGTCCCTTTCATGAACGCTTCACTCTTAGCTATTCTTCCTCATGATGTGGGACGCACCTCCTCCAGGAGGCATTCTTTGTGATTTGAAGTTCTTATGTAATTAGAGGTAATTATGCTATTTTATGGCTCCTCGACATGGATGAGCGTTCATCTTGGGTGCAAACATATGTTAATTGAGCACTTAAGATTGGAAGTCCCTCTTCTAGGGATCTAGGAGTGATTTTAATTAATTTAGGAGTATTTTATTATTTAGTTTGGAGTCTTGGGCTATTTCCCACTATCGGATGTAAATATGTAATTAATGACCTCAATCCATGCTCCTCAAATGTGGTGCTTTGTAATGTCCCCAATTTTGAGAAACCTTTTTAAAGGCATAACTTTCGTCACAAGTTTTGGATCACCTATTTGTCTTTTTGAATGGATAGAAAATCTTCTGCCAATTGTAGGTCACACGACATGGTTCCATCAAGAAACGAGGGAGATATGGACTTTTGAAGTTCGCCCAGGAAATCGGGATTCCAATATCGTGGCCAAGGAAAAGTCGGCAAGGAGAAAGTTATTTTATTCCAAGTCAGCTAGGAGTTTGATTATTGGTAACTTCAAGGTAAAAGCACCTATATCTTTCACCGTTTGAGGAGCATCATAATTTGGCATTTGATCATGGATCGTCTCGGAGTTGGGGTTGCTCTGCTCTCTTCCTTCTAAGGACTAGGGCTGCTCCCTAGCCTAGAAGTGACATATTCGCAATTACATTCACTTGAAGAGCTTGCGCTAGCCTTGGAAGAACTTCTAGCCCTAGCTCTAGGACATTGGAGCCATCTTGAGACTTGCACCAGCCTTGGGATCCATTTTGGGTCTTGCACCAACCTTTAGGAGTTTTGGTTGGGCATTTTGAAGTCTTGGGCTTTTCCCTAGAACTTGTTACAGGCTTGTTACAACGTTATACTTATTCTTGGTTGATTATTCATGATATTGGCTCTTATAATGCGATTCAAATGTGAATGAATGCTCTTATTGCAACCAACTTATGATATAAAGCTTGTGAATTGAGAATGCTTTGTCATGCATCCACACTAGTGGTACCTAATACTTCTATGTACAAGAGAAGAGTTCACATTGAGGGGCGAAGAAAATATTTTCCCAACATTCAATGTGCACTTTATGATTAAGAATTTGATGATGCTTCATTTAGTCAAAGGTGATTGAAGCTCGAGAAGAGAAGACTCAACGTCAATGGATGAGTGTGTTCCCATTCACAAGATGACGAATGTTATTTGATACGTTTACCCTCAATCATAGTTGGTGATTATGAGTGGATGTGTGCACCCCCAATCATAATTGTTGCAAACAAATGTATAACACCCTCTCTTGTAAAAGATAATGAATTGTGGAATCCTAAGGATTCCTTCTTGTAAATATTTATTTATTTATTTATGTATTTGTTGTTAGTACTTGGGATAGAAATAATAATGGTCCATTGGACCCCACTGTGAGCCCCAAGGGGGACGTCTTCCTCCCAAGCCTAGGTTAGCATAATTTTCATGTTATTTTATGTACTTGGAGATCCGAGAATTGATTGTGGGAATCCCAAGGCCTTGTATGGACATGAAAATAGGATCTAGGCACATGTATGACTCCTAGAAATCCAACACATGACATGGGGGCACTTCTAGGACCCCAATGTTGGACTTGGAGGCATCCCATCACCCTTGAAGGCCCACATCACACATTGGGGAGCCTCTAAACCCCATGCATGCACATTTATGACATGTTTGAGGCATTTGAGGGCCTCTAGGAGGCTAATGTTGGATTAGGGAGGCATGAATGATTCTGAGGTGATAATCTAGATCTAGACTTGAGCTATATTAGGCATTGGAGCATCATTGCATGGATATGTTGAATTTGATATTATCTCTTCTTCTTTCCAGAGGACACAAGTCCTGATGCAGCGTTAAGCAATCTTCCCCTAGGTGCAGCATCTAGGAGGGTAAGTAGGTTGAGGAATCTTGCTAATCTATGGCTAAGGTGCAGCATCTTAGTCCAACCGGTGGTATTCCGAGGTTGCAGTACTACCATTTAGTTGGTTTCTAGGATTTAGAGAGGGCTGCTTTAGTGGAGAGGATTCAGATCTCGAGGGAGTGTAGCTATCCCATCTATTGTTCCAGCATTTATCATATTTGCATATTCATATGCCCTAGTTGGCTCCTTGGAGGCCAACGTTGAGCCCTCTAGGGCTAGTTCGGTATTGTACTCGCATTATCTTGCTAATTGAAGCCGTGGCATACTTGGATCTCATTCTTGTCTCATAATTGTGCATGCTTGGTGCAATCTTGTCTCTTTGTGCATGACGTTGAGTGATATTCTTACTTGTTAAGTGAATCGTTGGCATTCCTAGCTTGTTTTTACATGTGTTTGATGCCCTAGTCTAGACGTGGCATGTTTAAGGGTGTATTTTGATAATTATTTGGCTAATTTGCGCTTGAGATTATTTTGGGGATCTTTTAATGGCATTAGAGCTTGGATTTGGCCAACATTGATGCTGATGTTCTTCAATATTATTTGGTCCCTGAAAAGCAAATTGGCATTCTCTGATGCCAAACCAGCCAAGTAAAAAATCTGACATCCCAATTTCTTTGGAT
>Ga0115851_101069_pt1 | contig 13935 bp, 10 predicted proteins | sample InSIn2gowninarea_FD_83865 | JGI IMG/M metagenome (GOLD analysis project Ga0115851, IMG submission 83865)
GGACCCTACTCATTGTAAGAAAGTCTTGCAAATTTGTGCACAATCCTTGGATATTACTTCATTACTTCCTTTCGAGGTAATTGCTAAAATTTGTCAGAATATTCACCAAGAGTAAGCCGATACTCTAGAGATTTCTCCACCGTCTCACTGCAAAAAGTATGTTGCAAGTGGATGACTACTACAATTTAGGTTTTTTCCTATTGATACATTTTCCACCGAGGACCTTCAACACTCATTTTATAACAAATTGTTTCAGTTTGTTAGAGCTTCATTACTACAATTGGAGGATAACTTGATTCTAGCGGACTGAAGGCACAATGACTTAACTCAAGCATATGAGTAGCAACAACAACAACTCCTTCAGATCACAGAGGAGCGAGACTAGTTGCATGCACAAAAAGAACAAATTAAACAACATGTATCCGATATCAATGCCAAGATCCAAAGGATGTGGCCAATTGTTGCGGAGAATGCCTCTAATGCACTAGAGGACATTTCTTCCTATGGGCCAATGGAATGTACAGATTTTATTGAAACTGCTTAGACAAAGTTGGTATCTGTTAATAAATATCTGCACATGACTATTTTTTAGTTGTGCAAAAAGGTTCCCAATCCCATAGAGTAGTTTACTCATCAATTGAATCAGATTGTGGAGCAAGGGTCTATTCTTAAGTGCACTCTCCAACAACTAGCAAAGGATTCCTACGAGAATCTACTCCAAGTACAACACTATATTGGCTTGTTGGCTAAGCACAATCAAACATTATATATTTTGTGGGAACAAAAAATAAAGTTGATGGAAGAGGCCTCAATTACCACCAAGCCTGTGACAAAGCAACAACTTTTAGATCAAGCTGAATAAATAGATAGTCAAATCATTGCTTTGGAAGAAGAGTCCCACAAGGAAAAATGAATACCTAAGATCTCGAGTCGATTATGCAGTGCCAATATATTCAACTAAATCAACTGAATCTCCAAGCTATCTTGGAATGGGGTAATATACATTCAATCTAGCCTGAGGTACTAGATGTCACTATTACTAGGAATTTCATCAAACAAGATAATACTATTCTACAAAAATGGCAAGACCAATTGGACACTTATGATGCCTTCCACAAGATGAATTTTGTTGCTATTCCAAAATTGGGTCCTTCATTTGAAGGAGACTCATCAACGTAGTAGGAAAGTTGACTCAAGGGCGAGTCAACAGGCTGTGGCCGGGGCCTGTTGGGTCCTTTATTTTTAAATTGGTAAAATTTGGCCAGAAACCAGTGGCGGAGAAAGAAAGAAAGGGAAGACAAAAATAAGCCATGTCGAATGGATAATTTTGGTTTGTATCTAGCAGTGAAAAGGGAAAATGATCGCCAACAAAGTTAGTTGGAGCCTCAAAACTCATCCAACAAGCATGTGGTGGTTTTTATTTCGTTAAAGGGGAAAAAAGTTGAAACTATCAAGTGAGTGAAGAATCTAAGTTGGATCAAATCAATAGGACAAAGCTATAAAGGAAACGCGAGACAAAGGTGAAAGAGAGAGGAGATTGAAGGGCCGAAATGTTGCTGAAATCCAGTCTCGCTCTGGAATTTATATTATGTTATGAATGATTGTATTGGTCTATTAAGATCCATTATAATGACCTATATCTTCCCGATGAATAAATGTTGGAGATTATAATATTTAGATTATATAATAAGAAGTTCTGATATAAGAAATTTCCATTGTTGCATGTGTGAATGTTTCCCTTTTTAAATTTTTCTTTATGTTATTTTTAGATTGTTGCACAAAGTATGAAAGATTTGTTTATGTCATGGATGAATGATGGAATATGTCAATGTTAATTCTATTCACCTTTATCTGAAAACCCTCAACACTTCTTAAAGTCTCAACATGCCTCAAATGAGAGTTTCTTTCCTCATGGAATATTGACACCTAATATTTGGGATTAGGCAAACTAATGTGTTGGCATTATGGCTAAAGTGTTGTCCTTGATGGAAACCTATACAGGTAATGGATCACAGTACAACCAGTCAGTAGCAAAGATTAATGAGTAGCCTTTAGGATTGGAAGAAAATAAGGGGTACGCAGGTAACCCTTACCTAAGGTGAATATTCTGACAAATTTTAGCAATTACCTCGAAAGGAAGTAATGAAGTAATATCCAAGGATTGTGCACAAATTTGCAAGACTTTCTTACAATGAGTAGGGTCCTTAATGAAAACAGATAATTCATCTGAAAAGTTACTTCTACTTGCTTCTAGTTGATCTGTTGAAAGAGGTTGAGTAGGTTGAAAAACGATTTTTTCTGGTATAATACCTTGTTTCTTGTATTTCTCCTAGCTCTCAAGCCATCTTTGTGTCAAGAAAGACTTCAAGATTTTGTTTTTTCTCTGTAGTCTACTCTTTATGAGAATGGTTAGACAAGACATCAAAGACAATATTTAAGGTACAACTGACTGCGGTGAAGAAGTGGGATTTGGCATATTGGTACTAGAGAGCTAAGTATTTTCTGGTTCTTCAATAAGAGTTGTTAGCAGAATAGGATCCACAATCTCATCATCAAGCATATGGAAAATTGTTGAGGGATTTGGAATAGGAGGAGGGTACGTACTTTGGAACCATATATGCTAATGATTTCACAGCCAATGACTAAGAAGGAATTAAACTGGGAAAGTCAAAAACTGTAGACACTGAAGGTGGAACAATAGGTATAGTGGGTGGCATAGATAAAGGGTCGAATGAAACCATAGGAAGGGTCCTCGACTTAAAAGTCTTTCCCTAAAAGCTACAACATCAGGAATGGAAAAATTCGCACAAGGGTACTTACCATGGATTCAATGTTTGAAAAGTAGCACTAATAAAAGAAAAAAAAGTGCAAAGCCTTTTGACTAAAGGCTAAAATTTTGAACTCACTATAGCGGGATGCTTATGGGATGAAGATGCAACAACTATAGACAAGTCCCTTGGTGTCAATCCCTCGAGTGAATACAAAATTCCTTCAAGGGTGACCATTTGTTGGATACCTGGCTAAGACAAAACCTCCTTTTGAAATGAAGCTTCCATCAAATAGAAAGGTAAGGCCCACTTCTGAAATGTGTCCTTCTCAACGACTTTATAGTGGATGTAAGAGTAGTTATGGTCAACACTAAACCACATTTGGTATGCATGTTGGTCCATAATAGATTATGGAATTCTTACAAGCTGAGGAGTGTTGATCAACCTATTATACCAAATCCTTGAAATATTTTTCATTGAAGGAGATGTTGGTGGAGTTAGAGTGAGCTTTCCAGGGGTCAAATGAAAGAGCTATGGCTTCTCCATCTAGTATATCAGTCAAAACATGGCCTTTAGGAGTACACCACTTCATTATTTCCATTGTAACAACTAAATATCCATATATAAAATATCCTCCTCGCTTATAAACTTGCTTGCAAGCAAGTAAAAGTTCATCCAACAGAAATTTACACCAATTAAGTTGCTCACCTTAGACACAAAATTCGGCTATAAAGATAACATCAAGAGTGTACTCGCTCTTAGTATAATGTTGAGTCACTTTACTTGCAATAAGGTGGCAAGAGAATTTGACACATTCATTTTTCATAAGTTAAATCAAAACTCCATGACCTCTATGTTTGGTACCATATTTTTCATGCAGATCGGCGATACTTGTGTTCTTTCCATGCTTACAAGTTCCTTGGAAGGCAATTGACACATCTTCCCCATCCATCGATAAACCGGTTAACCTGTGAATATCATGAACATGGATTAGGTATTATTTATCCATCCATAAGAAGCCATTATGAATGGCACTAATTAGGAAATTGGTACATCGAGCAACCTCACCAGTGGTGCCAAATACTAGGATATCTCATAACTTTGTGAGGGTTGACCTATAAAACAATTGAAAAATAGGTTTAATTGCAGGAGTAATCTCACCTGATGGTGTTGGACTAAAGTTCATATAAAACTCATGTTTAAGGGTTGGGAAAAGTGCAAGATCAAAGAAATCATGGTTAACCAACATTTCCTAACAACAACAACTATCAACAAATCCACCCTTCTAACACAGGTTTATTGACTAAGAACTTGAGAGTTGAATGATCTGTAAATAATTTAAAAGGACCTCCCAATAGATAATGACGAAACTTCTGAAGTGAATAGACCATTGCTAAAGTCTCACGCTCAGTCATAGAGTAGTTACGGTCTACAGTAGAAAGTTTATGATTGAAAAAGTATATAGGATGGTCCAAATTTGCTTTCCTTGGTTTCCCAAGGATAACACCGAGAGAAATATTGGAAGCATCAATGTGCACATGGAATTATTTACTCTAGTCTGGATATACTAGAATTGCAGCATTTGCTAACTTTTCCTTCAGGGTCTTAAAAGTAGCATCACACTCAAAGGTCCATATAAAGGGCTCAATCTTCTTTAGGAGATTCTCAAGTGGTGTAGTAATTAAGGTATAGTTGCAGATGAATATGGGATAATACCTTGTGCATTCGAAAGTGGATCTAAGTTGTTTAACACTTGTCCGAGAAGGCATGCTGAGGATGGCTACAACCTTAATTGGATCAACATAAACACTAGTTTTGCAAACAATGTGCCCTTTTAAAGTCCTAAAAGGTACAACAAAAATACACTTCTTCAAGTTGAGATTGATTTGTAACTATCTACATAAATTAAACATCACTCTTAACAAAATCAAGTGTTTTCCCAAAAGATTGTAAACTATTCAATCATCCATATAGACCTCAAGGAACTTTTGTATACATTCTTTAAAAGTTGTGATAACAATTCTAGAAAAGACCGCAGGTGCATTCTTAATACCAAATGGCATCACTTGATAAGCATATGAACCCCATTTCATCGTAAATATAGTATTCTTCTTATCCTCTTGTGCAATATGCACTTGAAGATATCCTGAGAACCTATCCATGAAGGAATAAGCTTCCTATACAGCAACATTATCCAACACTTCATCATTGAAAGGTGTGGGAAATGGATCATAAACATAGGCATTGTTCAGGATGTGATAATCAACACATACTCTAATATCCTCAAAGTCCTTCTTATCTTGGATGAATATAGGGATTATCCATCTAGATTCATCCACAGGGAAGATAAGTCTTGTTATTAGCATCTTGTCAATTTCTCTTTTGGCCTTCTCTTTGACTCTAGGATTCAACCAATAGGGATGATGCTTTATTGGACGAGCACTTGAATTCAAAACAATATTCATCTCTCTTAGATATCCTTTAATACCCTTCAACTCTAAAACTAATGCAAGGAACATATCCGCATACTCCCTAAGTAAATAAAATATCTCCTTGGTGGTTTGTTCATCCTAACAATCTCCAGTAGAGGCCAACTTAGGCTTCTTATCAGAGAAATTATTGAATTTCGGCAACATCAAGGGTTTTAAATTATGGGAAACCAAAGGTGGATCATCCTTAATGTTGTGATTTCCTTCTAATTCTTTGAAAGAAAGATTTCTTAACCCTTCTAATTGCTCATCATCAAGTTCCTTGTTAATTTTTCTGCAAGCAACAACCTTCTGGAAACCTGAATCAGGTATAACTCCGCAACTAGAATTATCAAGGAATTCTAAAAAAGAATTTCTAGTGGGAAATGAGACTCGCTTTACAACCTTCAAATATTCTACAAGACATACATATTCGTTTGAAAAATTGAAATCAACACAAAATTGAGAGACTAGCACATCCCATATGGAAGTTTTCCTTGTCATTTCCTCCTTCAGATACCAGTCCTTAGGGATAGGTCCCAAGGTGTGAATAAAGTAATTTACCCACAATTCAACATGTACTTCATTCTTCTTCAATTCTTTGGTACATGCCTTAATATGTATTTCAGGGCTGGTATGGCCTTGATACAACAAGATAACACAAATTTCCTTTTCCAGTTTAATAAATATACATATGAGAGCATATTTGGTCATTGCCGAAGATGAGAGGTAATTGCAATGGGCATCCCACCGCTTGGTAGGAGTAGCTTGAAGCATAACATTTATCAAGGGTAACCTTTGCTCCTCTGCAAAGTATATTCAATTTCTCATAGAAAAGCATCAACAGGAAAAATATCATCAAAGATTAGATAATGCCTTACCTGTGTACCAATCCATCGAACTAATTGAACAATTGTGCATCTCCTAGAGTATAGTTCATGGTCTCTCTACTCCCAATCTTCTAGCCCAACCTTTTAACCATCTCCAGTGTTTTGCATGCTTCACCAACTAAGAGAGTCATCTATTGTAGGATTGATATAATCTTCCCTCTTCCTACAACTAGCTATTATAGTTGATCTAGGACATTAGTTTCCTCTACATCATCAATAGGCTTTGTGTATCTAGGACCCCGATAATGATCCAAGGGATGAATAACCCATACTCTATCTACCTTGAAATTCACAGTCTTGTGCTTTAGATCAATGATGGCATACTTCTCAAAAGCCCAGTCAATGCCCAATAATGGTAGATATAAATATTTGTCACCAATAATATCAATGAATTACAAATCAACGTAGATCTTCGCACCAAGAATATCTACTTCCACATCTTCTAGTCAACCGATAGGGAGGATGCAATGTTGATTAGCCATTTGTAATTGGATTAGAGAGAACACGATTTTAGGACTTCCCAACGCCTCCCAAGTATTCCTGGGCAAAAGATTAACATGAGATCCCAAATCCAACATAGTGTCTTTAATCGCCCAAGGGGCGTAGAATAGACGGTGATGGGGTGTACTGTTAAGCCACTCTATGTTGTGAAGGTATTCGATTCGAAACTCTATGGTCATCGGTTCAAAACTCCATGGGAAAAATCCAACCATGTTAAGGGCTAGTGTGGCATAGGTTGGGTGCGATCCCTGGGTGATTTTGACATCTTAGATGCCCCTAGGTCACAGTTTCTCAAGCCACAGGTCAATTCTGATGTAATCTTTGGATAACTTAGACCACTAGACAAACAAACAAAAAACATAGTGTCTTTGATCTAATACCCATCAATATGAGAATCAATGCAGAAATCTCTCCCAGTTCTCCTCTTGTTGCACCTGACTCTTTTACTATGTGTTAGTTTTTATAGCTCATCTAGTTGTTCTAGTCTCAGATTATGTCTATGAGGCTAGGGAACACATTTTCTCCAATACCTATAAAAGGTTTCACAAGAAAAGGCCTTGATTATATTTAATTAAGAAGTTAATTAATTTTCCTAAGTCTAACTTATGGAAAGAAGCTTAGTTAATCACTATTAATTGAAGTAAATTAATTTTCCTCTAGAGACTTCCAGAAAAGTCACTTGATGGGGTCAATATGATCTTAGACATTGATTGTGATTAGATTCTGGCCTTTTCGAAAATGAGAGATTATAAGAGGAGGTCATTGGATCATTTGGAGAATAGATCGAGACATAGAGTTGCAGTGATGGCAAGGGTGCAGAGGTGGTGTAGGGACATGAGCAGCAGGAGTTTCAACATATATTACTAGAGAGATTCTTCACAATGATTTCTAGGAAGAGTTGGAGTGATTTTTCTACAGAGAGAGGTTGATTTTCCAATAATACGAGTTGCTCCAGGCAGGGGTGCAAATTACCTTAGTAGGCAATGCGAATTTCTTAGAGAGTAATAAATTCTAGAGTAAGGAAAATTTTTAAAATAAATCGATTTGCACAGGAGGATAGGATAGACTTTTTTAGTAGAAGTCGAGATTTTCTAGTGGAGGTCGAGTTGATTTTCCCAACCAATGTGAGTTGCCATGAGGGCTGATTTTATTTGTCAGGTTGCATGCGTGAGCCAAAATGAGCTTAAAAGGGACGTCGAATTTGTTCTGGTGGGGCGAATTTGTTCCATGAGGTTAGAGAGACTTGCATAAGTGTTCATAATAATTTTCCAAAGGAATTCATTTTTACAGCAACTAATTGCAATAATTTTTCTAAAGAATATAATAATTAAAATGATCATCTGCAAAATTGGCTTTCCCTTCAGGGTTTTTCTAGGGACGTTTGTCCAAAAATATTGGTGTTCATTATTTGTGTTTGTGCATAATTTTCTCAGTTCCCATGGTTAATTATTTTTCATTGATGTTGAATTTGTGTTATATTCAGTATGTGTTGCAAGTATTTGCAGAAGACAAATAATCTAAATAGATAGGAGAATAATAACCAATAACGACAACATAATTAAAAATTTCACATGGTATTAGAGTGGATATGAGGGCGGAAGGAATATATGTGCAGGCACAAGAAGAGAAATTCGAGGGTTTTTAAACCAAATAGAAATTATTCAGTTATTTCTTTAGTTTATTTGAGTTCACTACATTTCCATATTTTCCATAGATGGTCGCAATAAGTTTGAGAGATCAGGATAGGTTGGATGGAGACTCAAATTTTGGTGTTTGGAAGGCAAAAATGTCATTCCTTTTGGATGAGTATGGACTGAAGGAGTATGCAAAGAATGTGATTGTCGTATTGAAAGATCCACAACAGTGGGCTACCTACATAAAGGAGAATTCCAAAATGAAGAGGATGATCCTTGATGGATTCAAGGGCTATATTGTTCTGCATATCGCAAGAAAGGCACAATGAAGGAGATGTGGGATGCCATAATAAAACTATATCAAGATCCTTTAGAAAGAAAAAAAAAATACCATTCTCAAGGAGAAGATAAGGACCATCAAGCAGAATAAAGGAGAAGACGTGACTTCCTACCTCACCAAAGTTTGACTTGTCGGAGATGAGCTAGTTGTAGTTGGAGACAAGACTAATGACGATGAGTTAATGTGTGTAACACTCAATGGATTTTCCAAGGAATGGAGCATGTTTGTCCAAGTGATTTATGGGCGAGAAAAAAATTCCAGATTGGGATCGCCTATGGAGCGATTTCACTCAGGAGGAGTTGAGGCTCAACTTGGTTAATGGCTCTAGTGTTAGCAACAAGGCACCAAATTTTGAGAGGGAGCAAGAGAATGTCCCGTTAATAGGGAAAGGAAAAGTGAAGAAGGGTTCAAGCAAGGGGCCAAGCTCAAAAGGAGAGAAGAAGAAGGACTTAGCAAAGGTTAAATGTTATGGCTGTCACAATTTTTGTCATTATGTCAATGATTTCCCACTAAGGAAGAAGAAGGGAAATAAGCAAGTAGTAGCTTTAGCAGATGCATATGATCTCTCCATCAGGATTAAGAAGGAGTTTGCATTAATAGATTGCATGTCTAGCTCGACTTTGTGAAAATTGGGTGACCTGAACTCCTACTGCAGCAACTGATTAAATGTCTCCTACCTTTTGAATTTCTCAATCAAGTTATTTACAATGTTACACAGTAAACATCGAAATAAAATCTACTACAACCTTCATAATATACAATATTGCGGAAATGAAATATTGCACAGGAGAGAAATAAACACACACACAATTACACCATTGTTTTTGGACCCTTTTCCCCTGAAAAACCCAACTTTGTAAAACTAATGCAATAGCTGAGGGTTTTACTATTATGCAGTAGTAATATGAGTAAAAATCATTAGATGCCAAAATTGGCAATCTGGTACAGAGTAAATTGGCAAAGAGTTAGTGAGAAATATTCTCACACTATCACTACCAATCCAAATCTGATACAGGCTTTGAATGGCAAGCCCCATGTTTCCTCTGTGTAGTCTCTACGTCAGATGGTGCACATTTGCATCACAACTTCTAGGAACTGTGGAACCATTCCAGTTGATCGATTTGCTGACTAAAACTTGACTCTCTTTCCCTCAAATCTCACACGTCGACTTCTGGAACTAGATCTCGACTGCTCCCAACAAAATTTCAGACTCCCTCTAAATCACTATGTTGCCTTTTCATGGCATTGTGTTGCCTCTCTAAAGCTCTCATTGCATTCTCTACCTTGCACTCTCCGAAACATGAAAAATCCCCTCTGGTCTACTATCCCTTCCCCTCACTGCAAGAATATCACTTGATCTCTCTCCGGAAACTCAATGTTGCTACTCTTGAGAAATTCAATCTCTAGATCTCACTATCTCAATGTGTTCTCCAAGTGCCCATCAAGATCCTTCATATAATCTCTCGTTGGAGCACCAATGACCAAGATTAAAACATAATCAAGGGCTAATATTAACTCGGAGTTGTTCCTCGTCTTCTTCTAGAATATTCTCAACAAATTTCATTAATACCCTTTAATTAATCACATTTCCTAAGTTTAGACTTAAAAATACATTAAAATTTATTAATTATTTTAGTTAAACCATCTCTAGGTGGAATTTTCCCAAACGATTTATGGGTCTTGGAGAATGCATGTGCCTTAGCCTCTTTGCAAAATCTCGAGGCTAGAGCACATTTAATGCTACAAAAATCAATACTCCCTCTTAGCGAGAAATATGTTGTAGTGTTGCAAACCCACTGAAGCATCACTCTGTCTCTGCACCATCTTCTGTTGCGTTGTTGATGTCTAGCCCCACTACCAACTAACTACTGCACAACTCTGAATGCTACATCCGTGTTGCTACTAGCCCTGCTGAACTTTCGCCAACACTACATCTGCATTGCAACCCTCACCATCTGTTGTTGCTGCAACTGCAACAACTACAATAGAAAAGCATCCAAAATACTAAACCAACTGTGGTTAGTATGATGCATCTATCACTCGAGTCTTGACGGCTGCTAGACTCTGCATTGTCACTGAAGCCCTTTTGCTACTGTTGACTCTTCTATGTGCCAACTGCACTATTTCCAACTCTTCTATGCGTTGCCCAGTATCTGACCTACTACTAGCTACTACATCTGTCACTCTGGCACTGTTAGCTCTGCTACATACTTGAGCATTTGGATGACCAAATACTAGCTTGGCCATGTGTTTATGCAAAAAAGAAGCTCGCAGCAGTCTGTTTCCTTCTTTTCCTTCATTTTCCTTGTACTCTCATAGCCCTCGCTATCTCTATTTTCCTCCAAAACCTTGGATAAACCCGCTTTCCCTCAGGTCCCTTGGCGCAAAGTTTAAACCCATAATACCATGATCACGTGACCGTGCACTTTTCATAAGCCCTTTTCTGTCACAACAATCATTTTCTCCTTCCCTTGCACTGCTCGTTCTCCCTTCATCAGTCTTAAAAACAGTTAATTCCTTTATCGGGTCCGGGCTTTAGTCGTTATCGCAAATCGCATATGTGTAAAGGCTATGCCCCTTGACTTCCGCTGATGCTATATTGCGATGCGATCTAATCGCTATCGCAAATCGCCCTACATAAAGGCCTAAAGTTAACAAAGGAAAAAGCCGATCTGATGACTCTCGTCGCGCCCTATAAAGTGACTCGTCCAATCACTCCTCCGCCATCTGATCAATCCTGACAAGATCCAACGGCCCACACCCATTTCTCTCTCATATCTCCCGATATCTCCTGCAAACCAATCTCCGCCATCCATACACGCAATCTGATGCCATTCGCACCTCCCACGCCCATAAGTTGCCCGCACATTAACGCGTAATCAAAGCGGTTTCTGCCCTGTCCCATCGATCACGCATCGCCCGGTGATTGTGATCACTCGCCCTTGTACAATTAGCACTGTGGGCCATAAAGCGGTGCGATACATACCGCTTACTGCCCATTTTACCATCCCCACTCGTTATATCCCGTGCTACTCCTCCGCCCAATGGCCGTCAGATCTGTTGATCCAACTGCTCACGATTGTCTGCTCTTGCTTCCACTTGATTCTTCTCGCCAACATATCTTTGCCTCCATTCACTTGATCTAACGACTGATATTTGTTCCGACATGAAGTCAGCTCGTTCATAGCCTGTCCCATGCATCTGAAGGAAGAAGGTGGCCAGTATTCAGCACTCTCCGCAATTAATCTTCAACCACCGCATTCAACAAACAGGATGGTCAAGAAGTGAAAGGACTAACCTCAAGTAGATAAAAGAATTTACTAGTTATGGAACTTCTTCCATATTACACTCCACCTACTCGAGAAGTATAATAGAGCACCAAAGAATGTCAAATTCATTCACTGAAGCAGCAAATTTCACTCAGAAGCTCTACCAGACAATTAAAGCAATTGGTGGTCAATTATGACCCCTCCACGCCTAGAGTAGCAGAGCATTTTTATAAAGAAACTCCATATATATATATCCAAAAAATAGATGTAATGGGGTGGATGGTTATTGTTTTGATGTAAGGTTCAACTTCTGGAGATTGTAACTACTTTGATACTGGCGGTGTCTTGTCTTCATTTTCAGCTAATACAAGCTTCGTTTGCTGTTAATTTCTCACTTCCCATGCTATTCCATTCTAGGCTGTGCCTGTTATGAAATTTTCATGAACTCTTAATGTTTAGCATTAGAGGAGTTGTCATCCTACCTCTGTGTCAGAAGCCTGTATGTATTATTGAATGTGTTATTCAGGTTTCTGTTTACTTAGTTCCAGAGAGCTGTCATCCTGTCCATGCATTAGGAAATAGATTTCTAGACCTCTTTACTAGTTGCAGCCGGCCATCACATGGTCTTGTGCATCTGCTAGTGTGGTAATTCACCTAATCCTCAAACTATGAGTAATTGGTGGTCTAAAGCCTTGTAGTCTGGGGGTGTTCATGCATGTCTGGAGTTAAACATAGTAGAAGTGGTTATTTGGCTTGAAAAAGCATCATTCCTTCCATTCATCCATTTCCAACTTTAAGTTGAGTTTGTAATGTTTTCGAGCATCTCCGAGATACAACCTAGGAGAGTTTTTTGGGGTGGTAACATTAATTGGCGCCGTTGCCAGGGAGAGGAGATTGAAGCTCAGCTTCCCTAGGAAAATGACATAGTTCCAAGCTTTGATGATGAACAAAGTTTGGACACATTTCTGGTTGTAATCATCTATCAGGTGACTCCACTGGAGGAAGACCAACCTTTGGCGACTCCACATTATAGTCCTAGCTCAGTTCGTGAGACACACTTGAAGAAATCCCCAGAAATCACCAGTTGTTCCAGTGCCTGACCCTGAGAATATTGTTAACTTGAAGAAAACATCACAAAAAGGAGCATCAAGATCAGGTAAGCCCAAGAAATCTTATTCGTCTCTGCATGAGAAGTTTTTAGTTGAGAATACACAGTTTGAGGATCTATAACCTAGTATTGATAGTGAAGAATTAGCTGTAGAGATTTATAAAGCTCCTTGCTCATTTAGTTCCCCTTTGGATCTTAGTCCAAAGAAAACATCCCATACAATCCATAACATCCCTTTGTCTCTGCCATCCATTACATTGCTTCAAACTACTCAATCTGCCACTATCCTTCCACATACCTTAGTCATGGCAGGACAGCAAGCACCTACGAAGATGGAAAGAATCGTTGCTGCTAGGTATGGACCCCTGGTCTTGCATGTTCCTTTGAATGCCATGCCTACAGGAGAATATCAGAAATACATGCCTAAGTTCACTAGTACAGAGGGAGTAATAGCTGAAGAGCACCTTGAATCATTATAGCTATGCTAATAACTTAGACATTAGTGAAAATGATGCGTGGATGAGAGTTTTTGTACAGAGCCTTGATGGAGAGGCTAGAAAGTGGTTTAGAGAATTGTCCCTTGGATCTATTGATGATATTGAAGCCTTAGATGAAGCATTTTTGAAGCACTGGGGAGATAAAAAGGACTTCTTGTATTACCATATTGAGTTTGGTAACCTGAAGAGGGAAAATGGGGAATCATTGTCAGATTTTAATAAAACATTCAATCGTATATATAGTAAGATACCAGCTGAAGTAAAGCCTACACCCAACTCTGCCAAACTTGCCTATGCCAGTGCATTTGACTCTGATTTCTGTTTGTTGTTGAGAGAAATAAGATGTGCTACCCTAGCTGAAAATGAAGACAAGACACCGCCAGTATCAAAGTAGTTACAATCTCCAGAAGTTGAACCTTACATCAAAACAATAACCATCCACCCCATTACATCTATTTTT
>Ga0115851_101070_pt1 | contig 13930 bp, 12 predicted proteins | sample InSIn2gowninarea_FD_83865 | JGI IMG/M metagenome (GOLD analysis project Ga0115851, IMG submission 83865)
AAGTTTGGATTGCGCGGGCAGTCATTATTGGGTGCAGGTTGTTCATTGAACCCTACATTGTTCTGCCCTCTATTGTTTTCCACCATTTTAGTCAAGAGTGTCTTAAAATCATTCTGATCTTTTTCTCTCTTTGTCAACTCCCTTTCTCGCCTGGCGAGCTCTTGTTCCTTCTTAACAAAATCCTGATCCTTCTTGGGCAGTTCGGGATCTTTTGTGTCTTTTGTTGGCACAACCAAGAATTGTTTCAAGACGTTAAGCTCTCCTTACCTCGAAGGATTGTGTGCGGGATTAGGATGGGATGGTTGTGACAGTTGAGTGATGAGTTGGGCGATAAGATCAGTGCTCTATGGAGTGGATGATGATGAAGCAATGGGTATAGGGTTATTGGGCACTAGGACGGATGGAGAAGAATTTGTGGTATGTGCGAGGGCTAAGGGGTTAGGTTGGACTGCATTGAATTCATTGGGATGTTTGGTAGTAACGTCTACGTAGAATTTGGGATGGTAGGTTGCAAGGGAACACTAGCAGTGTTCAAGTTCAAATTTCCCAATAGATGCATGAGATTAGTAGCCTTCTCTCCCTCAGTATTTTGGGTGAGCTACCTTTCAATGGTAGTTGCATAAGCATATGCCTGTCTCAATGTTGTAATACCCACTTCTCTTCTTACAAAGGCTGCTGTGAGGGGGTCAAGTGCCCGCATATACATTCGTAGTGCTTCAGCATCAGAAATAGTATGAGGTTGCACTACTTTTCCATAGGCATTATGGAATATATCATTGAAATTTCTGACTGGTTCATGAGGGAATTTTTTCGTATTTACAAGCTGATGATATAATACATTCGGATCCACCGGTACTTGAAATCTTTGCAAAAATGCTTCTTCTAGTTGAGTCCACAACGTGATAGATCTTGGGGCTAGCCTGAGATACCAATCTCATGCACGGCCTTCCAGAGTGGACGGAAACATTCTGCATGCCACATCCCATGTTCAATATAGAGTCTGGTTAACGTGTCGATATAAGATTGGATGTGGTCTTCCGCTGACGTGAGGTTGTCAGGGTTGTACTTCTGAAAGTGTTTTTGGTAATCTTTTGGGATTTCATTCTGAGCTCCAGGAACACTAATAGGACTTGATCTCAACCAAGAGGGAGGTGCGAGAGGTGGATTGGCCATTCTTCTTTGCTGCAGGTTAGCTCCGGCTTGTGGTTGAGGACCCTGTTGTGGTTGTGATGAAGACGATGTTTGCACAACAGGTGGGGTTTGAATACTTGGTTGTGTATTGGTTAGGAGTGGAACCAAGTTCTTCGATGAGCTAGGACTAGTGATTAATGCGTCTGACGAGGTAGAAGTGGAGGTATTGTCGAGATTTTGAATACAAGCTTCACTGGTCTCTTGGGAACACTCCGGTTCTTCTTTAGGTTGAGCCTTATTCTTATTTGACCTCAGGTCATATGACGAAGCTTTTCTAGGTCCCAGCTTGACGAAGTATAAGTAGAGAAACAATAGAGGGCAGAACAATGTAGGGTTCAATGAACAACCTGCACCCAATAATGACTGCCCGCGCAATCCAAACTTTCAGAGGGGAAATAGACCTTGGAACACTGGTCCCAATAACGGCACAGGTACAGTACCTAATCCAGTAGCAAGAGAACCAGGGCCCTCTCAGATAAATAACGTTGATTTGACAGAGATTGGGTTAACCACTTGGTTTAGGATTCACAACGTTGCTCATGCAGAGGCCACTTGCCCAGAGTTTGCTTGTGCCATCAATATGCTTCAGCAAGAAAGGAACAACTGGGAGCTCACTCAACCAGATGAATCTGAGTCCCCAGATACACATAGTGACACTCTGGTGTTTGAGGTCTATACAACTACTAAAGATGAAATACAAGAAGAGGAGATACCGGAAACTATCCCAGCCGTTTCTCAGCATGTTTTTTTTCTACCCAAGAGAATCCAAGGAGATTTGGCTTTGCGTTCAAGAGAAGGGAGTGGGAGCCATTGATGAAACCCAATTCCCCTAACGATCTCTAGGTACCTCCAGATCAAGTGTCTTCAAACAATCCCCCTCCACCTAGTCCAGTTGTGCAACCAAGCATTCTTCAACGACAATCGGCATCCAATATTCCTAGACCCCAACAGGCTCAACCATCACAAGGGAGTCCCCTTCATCAAGGCCAAGCATGGAATACTAATAAGGAGCAGACTCAAGCTAGGGAGGAGCTGGGTGAGACCTTCTTTGATATCATCAAGACTCTCAAGCATACTAAAGTCAGTGTCAACTTAATGGATTTGCTGGAATATGAAGAGCCCTGCGAGCAAGTCATTAATCATCTCAAATCTAAGCGGACACAGAAGAAAGAATGGAGAAAAGTTTCATAATGACAAGTGCAATTGGCTTTCCCGCCAGTTGTTGAGAACCCTGTGGTTGCTTAGGTCCAAATGGCGTTGGAGAAGGCAAAAACACATACGCCTAGAAGAACAATTCCTCCTTTCTTAATCACATTGAGGGTGGCTGGGAAGAACTTCCATAACTGCATGATGGTTTCTGGTGCAGGAGCAAACATTATGCCATGGGAGGTGTGTAAGGCATTGAACTTGCCTATTGCAGATAGCCCTGATGGTATCACCCAACTGGATGACACACCAATCAAAGTAGTTGAAATGATCCACAACTTACGCATTTAGATTGTGTCCGAACCAAGGATTGAGAGAGACATAGATATACAAGTAGTTCAGATACCACCCAAATATGGGATGTTGCTTAGCAGAGATTGGTTAGAAACTTTGAATGGATTCAGGTCCACGTGTTTCAAATATCTATGGTTACCATGGAGAGGCTTGTCAAACCAAATCAAGGTACAAGGAGAGCCATACCTCAAAGATCTCATTACTGAGTATAACAACGTCAATCAAGTAGCAGTAGTTGAACAAAATTTGGGCATTTATTGTCTTGAAGTTAATAAACCATCTCCTTCTGACAATCTTGTCCCATCCTCATGTCCTACTCCTGCCATTGCCAACAAACAACCGGAAACTAAATGCTGGATTCTCATATTTGATGGATCCAAATCTAAAATGGGTGCAGGAGCCGAAGTTGAATTGCAAAATCCAAAGGGTAAGAAATATCAAGCTTCTTTTAGACTCGAATTTCCTTGCACATGCAACTTAGCGGAGTATGAAGCTTTAGTCCAAGGCATGAGGATGGCACTAGCAAAAGGTGTTGAAAACTTGCTAGTAATGGGAGACTCTGAGCTTGTGGTCCAACAGATTAAAGGCCAGTACGAGTGCAAAGATGATTGCCTAGCTTAGTACAGAGCGCGCACATTGAGCCTTATTGAAGATTTCAAGGCCTTCAATATCAAAACGGTGGCTAAAAAATAGAACGTGGTGGTGAACTCTTTGGCAGTGGTGGCTAGTACTTTTCAACCTCTGGAGAACAACAAGCTAAAAAGATTCACCATTCAAATGTTGTACTCACCTTCTGTGCCAGATAACATTGGGGCAATTCAAATTTTTGATGAAGACAAACAGATTGAGAACTTCATGGCTAGTAAAAGAGTTTTTATATCTCAACGTATAGAAGACAAAAGTACTAAGAAAGATGAAGGTCACTCAAAGGATGACAATGATGAGTATGTGGAAGACATCCTTCAGCTGAAAACCAATAAGCTTCTGAGGGGAATCATTGATCTTGAGAGATTGTTCGATCAAGATGTTATATAGGAGAATAGACCCTGGGAACATATTGATGTTGAAGAGATGGAGAAAAATAAATTTGGGGACGGATCAGGACCCCCGGTACATACTCAGCGACAAATCCTGCCAAGGCAAGAAGAAATTATTAAGGCTTGCCAAGAATACATTGATGTGATTTCCTAGACTTATGAACAACTCAAAACTTATAATCCAAGGATAATCACTCATACCATACCTTTGAAGTTGGGAGCTAGGCCCTTCAGGCAAAAACAAAGGGTTTTAAACCCTTTACTGGAACCCATGGTTTTCCAAGAAGTACAAAAGTTGGTCGAGTCGGGAATTATTTTCCCGGTTAGACATTCCACATGGGTCGCCAACATTGTTCCTGTCCGGAAGAAGTCCAGAGATATAAGAAGTTCACGATATTAGAATCTTGGTTCCCTGGGCAAACTTCAAAAGTTCATCTCTCTTGTTTCTTGACGGAACCATGATGTGTGATTTGTCAAAATGATTGGCAAAAGATTCTCCATCCATTTCAAAAGACAAATTAGTGATCCAAGACTTGTGACAAAAGTTGTGCCTTCTACAAGGTTTCTCAAAGTTGGGGACATTACATCAAATCCCCTTTGTGGTGGCAAACCCCTAGGCATATCTCCAAATAAAACACTATGCTTATTTATAATATTTTGAATATCAGAATGACAAGAAAACATTTTTCTAGAAGAGTGACTAGGCATACCTTTCACCATGGACAAGCTAGCACCCCAAATGATATCATCATGCTTGAGTATCCTCTCCATTCTTTTAGCTGAAATGTTTTGCACTACATTTTCCTTCATCCCATATAATATCACGTCACACCCATTGGATTTGAACTTGATTTCCAATGTTTGGTAGTTGGAGGTCACATCGCCCAATTTGTAGAACCATTATGCTCCAAGCACAACATGGGGTATTCCTCCCTTGGGAAAGACATAGAAATCGTCAATCACCTCATAATTGTCCAAACTTACCTTGAATTGTTTCACCAATTTTGTGCAAGGTGAAATGTCTCCTTTACTGGTTGCCACATTGAAACCTGCAAATGGCTCATTCTTGATCCTTTTATTGTCCACAAAGCTCTCATCAATGAAATTATGAGTTGTCCCTCCATCAATCAATACCACAATCTTTTCTCCTTCCACCTTTCTTGAAACCTTGATGGTGAGAAATTGGGGCTTACTACTCAAAGTTGCTAATGTGCCACCTCCTCCAATCACATGCTCATGGGACGACTCCTCAACCTCATAATCCTCAGAAGCATTTGACTCACTATCAAAATCTTCATCAAAAATCACCTCAATGTAATGGATCTCACCTTTTCCTAAGCAACGATGACTCGGTTTGCAAGGTTTCTTGCATGAGAAACATAACTTCTTCTTCCTCAACTCATTTCATGTAGCCTCATCCAGTCTCCCAGCAAGTGGCATGGATGCACTAGGCCTCTGAGGATGGGATGTTGACCTCCCATCATGATATCCCCCCCTTTGAAGATGCTTGGAGGACTCTCCTAGTCCGGATCTATGTGATGTCCATCCAGATTTAGGCGCTAAAGTGGATCTAAGTGTAGAGGGCTCCAACAACAATTCTCTCTGAATAGCTTCCTGTAGTGAAGGTGGTACAAATGCCTTCACTAATCCTCTCAAGGGCTCAAGCAAGCCTTCCAAGAAAAGGAAAGTAAGCCTCTTCTTTGCAATGTTGGTCACCATGACAACAATTTTATGAAACTCTGCTACATAAGCCTTCATCGTGGTCTTTTTCTTCAAGGAAGCAAGATCTCTAAAGTATTCATCCTCATCTTTTTGCTTGAATTGGTCCAAAACCCTTTGACTAAACTCATCAAAGGTGCGAATGTTCCTGTGGTCTTGCGTGATGATCTTGTGTTGCCATCAGTCAGATGCTATCCCTTCCATGTAAAGTGTGGCAAATTACACAATGTCCTTCTCCACCATTGGGCTAAGGATGAAGTATGTTTGCAACTTTTGCAACCAAGCCCTAGCTGACATATTCTCCTCACCATTGAAGATTGGCACTTACACTTTTCTTTGTTTCTCCCTTTTGTAATCAAATCTAGCACCTTTCCAACCCCCATTTGTCTTCTTCGCCAAGATCTCCAAAAAATTCTAAAAAGGAACTCCTCTAAAAGTTTCAGATCTACTCACATAATCAAGGAACAATGCTTCCGTCTCATCAGCAAAAACAATAATTGAATCTGCCTCTTGTGTTGGAAGGAACATGGGCTTTGCAGGCTTTGGCAGTGGCACGAAATGGCATGGTGTGTACCAAAATCAATCATTACTTCCTCAATCAGGTGTAGGAATACTAGCCACACGCTCTCCATGGATCGCTTGAATAAGGAAGGATGTTTGCAATTGAATCATACGCTTAATAAGGTCATTCATGCGGTCTTGACCACTTCGGATGCCCTTAATTACTTCATTAAATTCCTTAACTCTTCTTTCCTCCCTTGTGTGAGGGCTTTGCAAACCATTACCTCCTTCCTCCATTCCTTCTTGGGTCTGCTCTTGTTGGACGACTAGATCTGGTTGAGATTTATTCCCCTTGAGGTAATAACGATTGGTTGGTTGCATCAAATTCTCCCCACGATTGGCAAGAACTTGGCTCTCATACCACTGTAATGTCCCAAACTAGAAAAATACAAATTATTCCTTGAATTACAATTTTGCCAATTATGTCCTAGTGTATTGCTTTAACTTCAAGAAAACTTGTTTATGCACCATTCGTTCCACTATATTTCAGAACTGAAAACAAACTAACAAATTGCATGCACAAGAGCCACAAAATTCAGAATTAAACACCAAACATGTCCATGTACCAAGAGGAACAAGTTTAAACTATTAATGAGTAAATATATCACAAAAATAATAAAATATGGACCAAAAGGGTTGACATCTGACTCACAGGATTGGATCTCACTACGTTGATGTTCAAAGTCCTAAGGCAAACTCCTCCAAGGTTGAACGAACTGCGTTCTAAGCTAGACACACAATCTTTGAAGCTCAAATCAACAATACTGAAACACGAAGTGAACTCGGAATAGATTTGCCGCAAGAACTCAAGGGTTCTCGTCTTTGGTTCCCACTCCTCGAGGGTTTTCTTCCCAAGGAGTCTCCCTACTGTGGGTTTTCATCCATAGGAAGGTTAGAGAAGTGGCAAGCCACTCACTCCAAAGATAGAAGAAAATGGATGATCAAGATATCTTTGCCGCTAAGATCCTCAAGTATAAATACACAAAATGCATTCTAATATGACATGGCCAAGTTTCCTAGGGAGAAAAACATTATCATCATGGTCGATCTGCTACAAAGCGCAATCTTTGATCCAAATTATATCAAAACCAAAAATATCTCAAAAGGCATGTGACAATGTCGGAAGTATCAAAACACTCCTAATCTACAAAACTCACCTATCTAATACAAAGAATGCAACGTCCCACCCAAGTGGCCCAATAAAACATTATAATGGAACAAATGAATGGGACCCTTGATTTCGGGACAATACAACTCTTTATGTGGTCAAAATGGTGGTGCAAACAAAATTCGAAGAAGAGAGGATACACTACATCAAGGAATTCCATCTTCGAGTTTGTAACCTTCCAAAAACCATGGATCCTCTACAAGCGGGTCATGTTTTTCTACATGTAACTTTGGATTTGAAGAACAATTCTGATAGCGAAGAAGAAAATATTCTTTCTTCCCAACAAGATCTATTTGGATGTGGATCTCACATGGCTTCAAATGGAGGAGCTTTGGAAAGCTCAAACCTTAGTTCAATTATAAAACCATTATGATTGGGCATACCTTTGTCAAGTTGTATGGTATAGTGTTGGAAATGAAGCTCTTAGAAGGACTAGAGCACCTAAAAATTAGGGCTGTAGGACATACTGGATTCAAGAGTGATTATCGAACTGTAGACCATAGCTTTACCCTTTGGGTTGTTATTGAGGAGGCTCGCAAACGATCCTCCAAAGTATTCTATTGTTTTGTTGATTTTACAACGGCTTTTGAATATGATATGATATTTCTTCTGTAACAAATTTGGTATCTTTGATTCTCTCGTCCTAGCTACCACAAGGTTATATGAGATATTGGTTGGCCATTTTGCACTCCTCATGGTGTCTTTGACTCTATCATGAGTATCATGAGGGTCAAACAAGGTTTTCCCCTCTCATTGACCTTTTTTGGTACCTATATCAATGAGCTTGAGGATTTCTTTCAGTGCCACATTCATGTAGAGAACGACTACCTCTTCATCATGTGTCGATTGCTATTCTTCTTTTTGTTGATGATCTAATTCTCTTCTCTCACTCTGTCAATGCTTTACAAAGACAATTAGATGCTCTTGCTTGTATTTGCGATATCTGACAATTTGTAGTTAACTGCAACAAATGTGAAAAATCTCAAAGGATTCAATATGCGAGGAACTCAACAAGTTCCCTAAGCAATTCAACTCACAATAAACCAACAATCTAATCAACAGAAGCATAAATAACTAGAGTTGAACTTGCAGCCCAGGATCTTAGAATAAACTTGGTTTGTGTTTAATCAAACATTCAAATGGAAGAACTCACAATTAACAATGGAGCATAACATAATAAACTAAGAATGTATATGGAGCAATATCATAACACTTGTATTGCTAATGATCAACACACTACACATAGTAAGTATGCTCTCTTAGAGCTTTACAAACATGGAGTTTCTCTGTATGAGAAATCTATTCTAATCTATAACTACTGTATCTTCCACATTCTACATATGCTCTACCACACAACAAACTTATAAGTCCTTAATCACTAGCAAACAAGCCTAGGGAATAACAAACAATATTTCTGTGGTTTTACACAGAAGCCACGAACTCAAACAGTCCAAAGAAACCTCACCAAAACTTTACAAAATGCCTAAAATACAAATTTTGTCATGTAACAAAATAACATAGTCGATCGCATGCATTTGGGAAAACACAATTGTGATCACATGCGATCTACAACCAAAACGCATGTGATCAGAAGTTGAGCTGAAGCCCTACTGAAGTCCAATTGAAGTAGAACTGAAGTTTGCGATCCATAGACAATCGCATGCGATCTAGGCAAGACGTATACGATCTTCTTGAAATGCCTCGATCTTGTGTATGATCGCATTGTTCTGAACATAGAATGAAGATTGAGCTTTAAGGTCGATTTTAGAGCAATATGGAAGTCTAGTTTACAACAAAATGAAGGCCATTATTTTCAACACTCCTAGGGATGTGGCCTTCGAGCTTCAGTTCTTATATAACGGGGAGCTTATTGAGATCACCAACTCCTACACTTACTCAGGGGTTCTATTTTTTCGTGCCTTCTTTTAGTTTGAAACCTACCTCTTAGTCACATTTTTATAAGGGTTATGGTTCTCTCTCAATTCTAGAATGCCAATGTTTTTTAGAATCGTCTTTAGGATAACGCTTCAAATATGCATCTCTTCAATACCATTAGTTGATCCATCACCACCTATAGGTTGGTTTGGGCGTCTAGTTTACAATCCACTGGTTGCGCTCAACTTGAGCAGCTTCAAACTTTGATGCTCTAGCATTTGGGGTGTTGTAAGTGGACATTTCTATAGTGCATTGTCTAGATTGAGTTTTCTACTCTACCCCTCCATCTTGAATGTATCTTTCGGATCATCCTCTATATTCACAAACTCACATATATGGGGGCCTTTTGTCATGGGAGTTATCCATTTCTAACGCTTTGCTTCTCAAAGGAAATCACCTATTTAGGCTTCACCAAATATCAACGTTGTTGATTCTTCTAGAGTTCTTTACTCCTCCAATATATTGGTCTCTCCATTGGTTGATTCCCTCCCTTCAGACGCTCTTTTGTTGCTCTCCTTGACCCCATCCTTCGATGGACAACACGTGTAAGTTGGTTTGTATTGATATATACCGAAATTAAACTCTCGTTACATGGACATTTCCTTCTTCACCACTTAGCCCCAAGTTGAATTTTTATGTGGAACACTTACTTTAGGTAATTGACGGTATCAATTGCTGACTTGTCTATCTTCAATACCATTGGTCACATGGCTTGAGGGTCCCTCTTGGTTAGTTGAGAATACATTCCCACTAGCGTTGTATTGAATATGACCATTATATTTTGCACGAGGAGTGCATTTGCCATCTTTGCTTCATTTGGGAAATGGAGAAAAGGCATCGCTTTATTTTCATATTCATGTCTACTACGAGATTTAAGGGAAATTCCTTGTCTTATTTAAAGATTGGCCATTATCTCTCCACTTTCTTCCATTATCTTGATCAATAGTTCTTGCCCCATTATATTAGAGAGGCTATGTCTTTTAAATGCAAATAAATCATTACGAGAAACTCCATAGCTACCTGACTGATTACTTCTTTCTTTCAGCCCATTGCATCTATTGGGGGGTGAAGCACCCTAGAGACGCCTCTAGTTCGCACATAGACTGTGGTAGGTCAATACGTTGATGTTCTTCCTTGCACATTGCTAGCGACCTTTCCACCCTTGGCGTCCCATGTCTATTTCTGACTAGGAGAAGGGCTCCTTACGCTTATCATCGAAACATCGTAAGCAATCTTTTATTACCACCTTCTTCATTGCTACCAGTAGTCCTTTGGCCTTGGATGTGAGGAGTTGTTTGAGTGACAATTTCTAGTTTTCCCCTAGGATGGCCCTGCCCATTTACCCCAACTTGGGGCTCTCTTGCCCCACCATTCTCAGTTCCTGTGCAGCCTCTTGTTATGTTTCTCTTTGACATCTCTGCATTCTCTTCTCTTTTCCTAGAGGGTTCCCCCCTCTCTCACTTTTGTAATTTTTATGGTTAGTGTCAGGGGCTTTTCTTCTCCCCTTTCCCCCTAACCCCTTTGTTTGTCATAGTCAAGTTTCTTTTCTAGGGTCTTTTTCCCTAGTTCATATCTGTTTCTTCAGCTGTAATTTTGAGTCCCCTTGACATTTTTTGGTCACCTGTGGACATTAATATATTGTATCTATCGTCGAAAATTTAGTAATAGGTGCCTCATGGGTCCTAGTGCAAGCATTAGAGTCACCTGAAAGAATTATATCACATGAAAAGGAGTATGTTGAGATCTCTAGGAAAAGATCCAGAGAGGGGTTGCCATCATAATGAATAGTAATTGATGAAAAAGCTGGAGGGAAATATCAAACAACATTAAAAATTTCTAAAAGTGTGCTACCCCTTCTAATGTAGAACCACATATATTTTGAATGTTAATTAGATGTCACTAAAGTCACTTGAGAGTGCACGTTATGCCTTCCAAACTAATGTAGGCCTCTTTATCTTCATGTCTTGAAGTTGGAGATCAACTGGTACCCAATGATATGAGGAAAGTCATGTGTAGAATTCTCATGAGTATCAATCATGAATATGAGGTCATGTAGGAAACATCTCAAGGCAAGTACATGAAGAAGACTGCATAACCCCATTACATTTCTGGTCTTAATGAAAGATTTTATGATCACCTATTTGGATCCACAAGCAACTTCATTTGGTTGACCAAGGTTAATACTACTCTAATGTTGCAATTAGATATTATTGCGTGTATCCTCTGGGGTTCTTCTATTTGGAGTCAAGTGAGATCCTCATCCAAATAAATCTTCATGGGAAGAATGAACAACTTCTTGGCTCTCAAAGCTCACAAATATTATTCAATAGTCCAATAGTGAATAAGAAGTGTTGCCATCCAAGGTGACACCTTCCTTGTTAAGGATAATGTCCTTGGGATCCAACTTGTAACACCAGAAGTTGTGAACTGCTTGGAAATGATTAATCTGTTTTGGTCATCTTGAATTTGAAGTTTATCTCTTTGGATTGGCATGCCTTCTCATCTTCAAATATTGCTTGCATATCCAAATTGACAACAAAAGTCTTCTTGCCTTTGACCAGCTGTACCAACTAATTGTGTTCCTCAACTTGTGCCTTGAGTGATCGCTGTCAGATTGTTGTTTTAGTCTTTAGATTCTCGTGCTGTATGAAAATCTCAGCCTGTTCCTGTTATATTTTAGAAATTGCTTCTTGGAGATGAAGAATGCCATGGGAAGTGTGTTCAAGTTGTTCAAGGCTAGCCATTTTCTCTTCAAGTGCTTGAATTTGACGTTGAAGAGGCTTAATAATGATGTCTTTTTCCTGCATCTGATTTTTTCATCATTCACAATTTGGTTTAGTTTGCTTATTTATCATTTATAATTGGTTAATGTTGATTTTCACTTTTGTAAATTTGTTGAGGGTTGTATGAAAATAACATATTGTATTTTTTTTCTATTTGCTAAATCATAATTTTTTTGTTTGTCCAGTCTCTATAGATATTTTTAGCAGAGTTTGAGTAAAACCTGGGCTTACTGAGTCTCAGATGATTCCAAGTTTCAATACTTTGGTATTCATTAAACGCACTTAAGAGAATGTGATACAATTAGTTTGAGACATTGCTTGTGAAGTGCAGTTTTTGATATTTGCATAAAGAAAGCATTCTTCTCGTCTGTTTTGACAATGTTTCTTGTCCAAATCTTGGCCTTGATTTTTAACTTCCTATGTTTGCGTACATAGTTGTCTAATAAATAAAATAAGTGTTGAAAAATTAGAATGACAGAAATTTATGAATGCATTGGCTTGTAGTATTTTCAGCATAATTGAATTTGGAAATTTCATTGTACATGATGTGTTTTAGAACAACAGGATATTTTTGAATGTTTATCATACATATTCAATACAAGCATTTCAATATTAAAGTTCAACTAAATGTTTATCAAAACTTTATTTGTTGTTTGATTTGAATGTTTTTGAAAAATATTAGCTTATCAATAAACTTCAAGAGGAAGCCAAGTTTCAAGGAAAAAAGCTTTCAAGTCCAAAACTGCAACGCCAAAATCAAATGGATGCACTTGATGCAATGCACAAATGCCGACTTATGGAAGAAAGGGAGGCTCTCATTCGTGACATAAGCTGGTTTGTCTTTTATTATTTTGCTCTTGCATAAATGGTTTTTAGACCAATTGTACAATTATCAATCGTGAATAAAGTACCCTATAAAAATACTTCCTGCTTGTGAAAGTATAGTTATCATTGTTATTAGATTCTGTATATGGTTGAGGCAATTTTACTTGTTAATGAAAATATGTGTTGTTTTTGGAAACCATGTTTCTAGGATGATGCTGATTTGTCTAGTGTATGCAAAAGAATTTTGATTATCCTTAAACCATCATATTCTTACTTCCAATGTCTCTATAATGATGGACTTTCTTAGGATTCCATATGAGATCAAATCATCATGATCTAGAAATATGATCACTCATGGTGTATAGAGAGAATCGAGATACAAAATGTTTGTATTACCTCATGATATATACGTGTTACACAACTGCTAACTTTTTATGTAAGTTACAGAATGGATAACTTCTTATACTGACAAGTGATAACTGCTCAACTACTTGATCATCACAAAACTAACTTATAACTGCTCAACTAAAGCACCCTAACAACAAAATTACGTGATCATTACATCAACGAAATAATTAATGCATCCAATGGTATTCCAAGGTTGCACTTCTGCCTTCAGTGGTTTCCAGGCATGGGAGTTCTGCAATAGAGTGTCCAAGTTTGAGGGAGTGTAGTTGTCCCATTCTTCCATCAGATCCAGGGGTTTGATGCCCTAGTTGTGTGATGTCAGCTATCCTTGTGGATATTTCCATTGTTGTGTGCCAAATCTATTCCATTGAGCCAGATGTCAACCCTCTTGGGCCAATTCGCATTGTACTTGCTCCAAAATTGCTATAATTTGATGTGTGACACTTGGATCTCACTTTGGTGTTGTGACATTGGGTATTTTCAAATAACTTTGTGGTTGATTTTGGTTATTGCTCATTGCATGAATCGTTGAATTTTTGGTGCTCATATTTTGGTATAGAATAATTTTGGTTCATCACAACCCTATCGTTCTCAAGAGAGGTTGGGAAATAGTTGGTCATTCCTCGACTACTCCCAAGAATGGCCAGGTGTTCCTTGCAGCAAGTGCATGGCCAGCTTTGGAAAAAATATTTTTTTTAAAGTTAAAATAAATTGTCCATAAAAAGAATAGGGATGGGTCCCACTAATGTCACCATCCCCTCAAACCCTCATTGCAAGTTATTAAAGTGATTCAAATTAAAAAA
>Ga0115851_101071_pt1 | contig 13924 bp, 7 predicted proteins | sample InSIn2gowninarea_FD_83865 | JGI IMG/M metagenome (GOLD analysis project Ga0115851, IMG submission 83865)
GAATCAGTAGCGCTAATTCTCCAGGCAAATGAGCATACATGCGCAGGCACAATTTTGAAGAAAGATATCTACAAGGAAGAGGCAGAGGCTGAGCCAACTCAGCAGGACCATTGACTCACCACAAGCACCAGTCACAATCACAGGTGACAAGTCCAGGATACAGCGTACAAGCCTTAAAGACAGGTCCTCCAGCATTTATTCAGAATATCTCGACCGACTTAGCTGCTTCCAAAGGCTAAAATATCTTCTGACAGAGCATTAAAATGCCTGTACTCTGTAATCAATGCTGTATTAAATTTTGGTCATAATATCTTAAGTAGTTGGTAAGAATGTAAAATCTGAGATAACTCAGAACTCAGATATTTTTTAAATGACCACAAGTATATATTCACCCTTCACAGCAGTTGAAAAGGGTTGTTGTAATTTTCCTTTGAAGAACTCTCGTTTGCTGTAATATTTTCAGAGAAGTAATACAAAGGAAGAATGGAATTTCCAAGGCGTGGTGTACTTTGATGTATTGTGGTGAAAGATGAATGTTACAGGATTCCAGGGTGTTGCATAAAACAATAAGTATTCTCAAATCTCTTTGTTATATGTTTTCGAGTCTTTTGTTCTCTTTTGTTGTTTAAATGTTTTACACTTGATAGCAAGGTGAAAGGATAGTTCCAGGACTTAACCCATGATTACCCTGGACTCAAACTGAGCTATTATACATGTTTTCCTCAGATACAGTGACAGAATTGTAATTCTTAATTGCTGCATTTCAAAACTGTGTCTTTTACTGTGACAGGCATTCTCAGGGATTCAATTTTTGCCCCTGAGACCTCTGTCTTTTCCTCTTAAACCTGTCTGTTGGGAATATATAAACAATAAGTGAAAATTCTTAAATGCTTTCACTGTTTGTGTTACCTGTTTCCACTCATCTAATCAAAAACTGTTCTATTAAGCACTCAAATGGCCCTGTAAGTTCCATCTTTCATCTCAAAGTTTCAAACACATATAGCCACAGACTCCATTGCCCAATGGTACTCAACCTCTCTGAAAACTACATCACTGGAATCTAAAAGGAGTTTCATCAACCAAAACATGAACAAAACCTGTGCTCAATACCTAGCCTAAAACACTATCATTGTAGATACAAAATCATAAAGAGAGAGCCCTCTCTGATCACAGTTTGGCTAGAAACAGTGATTAAAAGATTGGTTAGTGGTTACCCCGGCCGTATTCCCTTGGGAGTCATAGGGAACAACCTGGGTGTTAACATAAATGGCGACTCCGCTGGGGACTTAAGATTTTTTCAATTACTATCTATTTTCAAAAGCTACCATCAAGCCTGAAATTAGCCAAGAGGCCTTAGGACTGTTTCTGTAAACACAGGGACAGCTTTAGGGAAGAGCTAACTAGGGAATCTTCATCCTAGCTTTGAAAAATATATAGTCATTCCAGAATTCTTACCTAGTCCTTGTACATACAAAACCTCCTGTATAAAGTTCTAAAAGAATACTTAGAAGCTGGCTCCCAAAAGAAACCCAAGGCACACTAGGGCAAACCCTGACCCTGATCAACCCATCATTGTTGATAATCCAAATATCATTCCAAAACACATAAGGAGACAGCAAAAGCAGGAAAAGCCTGCTGATTCAGATATAAGTTTAGACCAACCTATCCTCATTCCAACTCCTTGTAAAGTCCTTTTCCGTTCCACACCTAATTCCCCTAATTCGTCATCAACACCTCAAAGCCCTCCTCTCCCATCTTCACCATCTGCACATACTCTCTCAACCAGTTCCCCACTTATTACCCATCCTCTTAACCCGGTTACACCTGTAATCCCTGTTGTCCCATTTGTTCCTATTAACCCTATAAACCCCATAAATATGGCTAACAGATATGCACCCCTGCAGATACCAGCCAATGCTCCAGCTCTACCCCAAGACTACCAAACTAGACTCTCATTTTTTGACTCCCAGGGCCCTTTGACAGCTGTCCAGCATGCTAAAAAGATGCAAGATCACTTTGAGACCTATGAAATAGATGATGACAGTGTCAGGATGAGAATCTTTGTTCAAAGCTTAACTGGGGATGTCAGAACTTGGTTTAGATCCTTAAATGCAAATTCCATTGCAACCCCTGAAGTTCTATACCAGGAATTTACCAACAGATGGGAGAAAAAGAGAGATCCGCACCATATACTTGGTGAATATAACACTATTAAAAGAGGTCCCCAAGAAACGGTTTTGGAGTATTGTGCTAGGTTCAACAACATATACAATGCTATCCCCCAGAACTTAAGGCCCCCTCCTGATTTGGCCCTTTATAACTTCCCTGATGGTTTTGATTCTGATATGGCCTATCAGTTGAGAGAAAGAGACCCTCCAACCCTTGCAGAAGCCCAAAGAGTTGCAGTTACTGTAGAGGCCAACCTAATTGCCAAGAGAAACAGGGCAAAGCTGGAAAAGAAGGTTGGTTTCAAAGAAGAACCCTCGGGTTTTGATCAAAAGTTGGATGCAATACTAAATAGCATGAAGAGATTGGGAGAGAGAGTGGAATCAGTTGAAAGAAAGTCATCATGGGAGGCACCACAAAACAATCCTCCTAGAAACCCAAATTTTAGGAGAACACAGAACCCAAATATAGGAAAAACAAGTGCAGACCAAGATATCAGACCCCCTTTTCAAGAAAATTATGCAGAAACTTCCTTAGCTAATCAGCTCAATGAAGATCCTGAAATCAACCTAATAGGTCTGGATGGCAAAAGTCATGTATTCTTAACTCAGGAGGACCATGAGGAGGATGAAAGCAAAACATTCCAAACTCAATCAGGAGAATCCTTTGACTTTAAACAAGGATATGATACTGCTGTCTATGAAGTCCATAAACAATACAAACTAAGAAGTCGGACTGTAAATGCAAATCAGCCTGAGAAGGTAAAGGAGAAACAACAATCTAAAGAAACCTTAGTCACTGAACCTAATGACAAAACAAACTTACCTACAAAAGAAGTAGTGGTTGAGGAAGTCACTGAATTACTGTCCACACCACAACAGCCCACGGCAACCTCATCCTCCCACCCAAATCCGAACATTACCCCTCAAGACATCAATATAAGGGGCAGGTTCCAAAATCAAGATGAAATCCAACAAGAAGATTTAATGAACAGAGAAAGAACTGCTACCCGTGACTCCAAAATCCAAATTGATAAACCCTTTGACCTAGGAACAGAGATTGGCAAGTTAAAGGTAGCAATCCCCCTTTCAGAGCTAGCCAAGCATGACATATATAAGCAACAGATCAAAAAATCCCTTCTGCTCACCAACAGCAAAGATGATGTAAATGTGCTAGATGACACTCCGGAATTACTGTTTGGCCCAGAGGTAGATGGAAAAACAGTAGTCACAGGGGTTTTACCTTTTTATGTCAGCTTGCATGTTCATGATAAAATACTGCATAATGCAATGTTTGACTCAGGTGCCTCTCATAACCTGATGCCAAAAGCAGTCATGGAAAGATTAAACTTAGACATCACAAGACCATACAAAGACCTGTTCTCTTTTGATTCTAGTCAAGTTAAATGCTTGGGCCTAATTAAGGATTTATGTGTGTCCTTGGTTCAATTTCCCAACAAAACCATTTTAATGGATGTTGTTGTTGCTGATATCCCACCCAAATATGGGATGCTCTTATCAAGATCATGGGGAGCGAAACTCCAAGGCTCCCTGCAATTTGACATGTCATATGCAACCATTTCTGTATTTGGGCAACCAAAAAGACTTTATAGGGAAACACTCATGAAGTATATGGTCAGCAGTGAAGAGAAGCCTCAAAATTTTCCAATATATGCTGTCCATTCGGACATAGACTCCTTCATCCTCTTCAATGACAGCGCAAGCTTCTCAAGCAGTGATATTAAGACCCAAACACTCATACAAGAACAAAACGTTGATCAAACAAGTAGCACCTGCCAAATTTCAATTAGGCCAACAATACCCATTAACCCTCCTCTAGTTGTCAAAGATTGTCAAACAAATGATGAAATTATCCTACGACACAAATGGGAAAAGAAACCTCAACTCATGCTCACATTGCCATCCCATGAAAAGAATTTAAAGTCTCCTGACCAGCAAGATAGTCTGTGGGTCCTAGAGTTTGATGGCTCAGTTAACAAGTTAGGGGCAGGAGCTGGAGTATGGATACATAACAAAGAGAAAGGCTATGCAGAAGGCAGGGCTTACAGATTGAAGTTTAGATGCACTAACAACATAGCAGAATATGAAGCTCTGCTATTGGGTCTAAAGCTAGCAAAATCACTACAAACTCCTAAACTCTCCATCGTGGGAGACTCTGATCTAATAATTCAACAAGTGAAAGGAAATTTTGTTACCAATGACAAAAGATTGAGGTCCTATAGGTCTGCTGTAATTGAAATACTAGAGACTTTCTCTGAGTTTGTTATCACAAAGATTCCAAGGGGCCACAATCTCCATGCTCACAGCTTGGCAACATTTGCCAGCACCTTCAAATTCCCACTACAACCCAACAATTGTTTCACAGCAGAGGTCAAATATAGGCCTTCTATTCCAAACAATGTCAAAGAGTGGCAAGTATTTGAGAATGACATGCAAATAAACAACTTTTTAACCTTGCAACAAGAGTTTACAGGATTAAATATTGACCTTGAGACAGCAAGTCAATCTCAAATAGTTGACGGAGCAAGTCAATCACAATTACAGTTTCAACAGTCTGCCCACCCAATGTCACCTAGAACAGCCAAACAATTACTCAGTCCAACCATTTTCAACAAAGAAAACATTCAGCAAATTCACCAAATTGACTGTGAAGAGGTGAGCAACGCTGAAGATGAAATCATACAACTCAAAGACAATCTCCTTCCAGCAGGCCTTACCCCTCTAGAGGACATTTTTGACTCAAATGATCTCCCCAGGAAACCAAAGATGCAGCCATTAGATGCAACAATTGAAGAATGTAACATTGGTACCACTGACAAGCCTAAAATTATAAAGCTATCTGCTGCTTTGCCCCCTGACCAAAAACCCAAATATATTGATCTCTTTAAAGAGTTCCAAGATGTCTTTGCCTGGGGTTATGAGGACTTGAAGTCTTATGATACCTCTGTTATCCAGCACACAATTCCCCTCAAGCCTAATCAAAAACCATTTAAACAGAAATTGAGAAGAATCAATCCTGTGCTCCTTCCTTCCATTGAAAAGGAATTACAAAAAATGTTCAAAGCTGGTATCATAGCACCAATCAGGTTTTCTGAGTGGATTTCAAATTTGGTCCCTACAAGAAAGAAAACTGGTGAGATTAGACTTTGTGTAGACTTAAGGAATCTGAATCAAGTATCACTCAAAGATAACTACCCCTTACCCAAAATGGATCACATCCTTCAGAGGGTAGTAGGGGCTTCAAGGATATCACTGCTTGATGGATTCTCAGGCTTCAATCAAATTTTAGTACACCCTGATGATCAAGACAAAACTGCATTTACTACCCCATGGGGAACTTTCAAGTATGTGAAGATGCCCTTTGGATTGAAAAATGCAGGGGCAACGTTTCAAAGAGCAATGGACATTGCTTTTGCAAAGGAAATTCATGATTTCCTGGTCATTTACTTAGATGATCTTACACCCTTTTCAAAATCTGACCAAGAACACTTGAAACATTTAAGACAAATCTTCATAACATGCAGAAAATATGGCATTTCCTTAAACCCCAAGAAGTCATTATTTGGTTTGGAAGAAGGGAAACTTCTAGGGCATATTATTTCAAAAGATGGCATAAGAATTGATCCAGATAGGATACAAGCTATCCTACAAATGCCTCACCCAAGGAATGTCAAGGAGCTGCAAGGATTCTTAGGAAAAATCAACTTTTTGAGAAGGTTTATCCCAAATTTAGCAGAGTTAATCAGATTACTAAACAATATGCTAAAGAAAGATTCAAAAGTTAAGTGGACCGTTGAAGCAAAGCAAGCCTTTGAAAGTATAAAATTGGCCTTGACTCAAACCCCAGTGTTAACTAATCCTCAGTTTGACAGAGACTTCATCATTTTCTCCTTTGCTTCCCAACATACTATTGCTGCTGTTTTATTACAGAAAGATGACCAAGGGAATGAAAAGCCCATTGCTTTTTTCAGCAGAGCTCTTAGAGATGCCCCCCTAAAGTACCAAATAATGGAAAAACAAGCCTATGCCTTAATCAAAGCTATCAAAGACTTTAGGATTTACATCCTTTACTCCCATGTTGTGGCTTATGTACCAAGTCCATTGTCAAAGACATTCTCACCCAAGAAAACTTAGAGGGTAGAAGAGGAAAATGGATTGCAAACATACTTGAATTTGACATTGAAATAAAGCCTACAAAGCTGATAAAAGGGCAAGGTTTGGCCAAGTTAATGACAGAAGCAAATTTCCAAGCCTTAGATATTAACCAACTGGACAGTGAAACAGAGCTGGCGACTCCAAAGATCAATGTAGCCTTTGAACAATCTCCTTGGTATTCTGATGTCTGTTATATATTACAAAACCTGTGTGCTCCCCAGGACTGTCCAGAACTAAGTCTAGGTTCCTAAAAATGAAAACATCTAAGTTTTGTGTGATAGATGAGAATCTACTCTGGAAAAACCATGAAGGTATTTTGCTGCACTGTCTTCTTGAGAGTGAAACTGACAATATCATGCAAGAATTCCATGCTGGAGACTGTGGTGGACATTTGTACTGGAAGTCCACTGTGGACAAGATATTAAGGGCTGGTTATTACTGGCCCACTATGTTCTCTGATGTGAAGAAATTCACAACATCGTGCCACAAGTGCCAACTGTTTGAAGGCAAAAGACAGTTGCTGCCACTTCCTTTGAGGCCTATTGCAACAGAGAGACCTTTTCAACAATGGGGCTTGGATTTCATTGGAGAAATTCATCCCTCATCTTCAGGACAACACAGATGGATCTTGACAGCAACAGACTACTTCACCAAGTGGATTGAAGCTGTCCCATGCAGACAAGCAAATGATTCAGTAATCATTCAATTTTTGGAGAACAATATACTGGCTAGATTTGGCTGCCCAGACAAGATAATAACAGACAATGCTGCTGCCTTCAGATCCAAGAAGATGGTGAACTTCTGCCATAAATTTCACATTTCCCTGGGCCATTCTACAGCTTACTATCCTCAAGGAAATGGTCTTGCTGAATCATCAAACAAAAGCCTGATAAATATCATAAAGAAAGTGCTGGAAGAGAACAAAAAGAACTGGCATAAGAAACTAGTAAATGCTTTATGGGCAGACAGATTAACCACTAAAAGATCAATTGGGACCAGCCCATATGAGTTAGTCTATGGATTAGAGGCCAGATTTCCTTCATCACTAGGAGTGCCGGTTATGAAACTCCTACAAGAAAGCCAAGCAGAGCCAAATGACATGCAAAGAAGGGTTAACCAGATAATTTGTTTACAGCAGACCAGAGAACAAGTTTTCAGCAGAGTGCAGATACTACAAGAGAAACTAAAAAGGGCCTTTGACAGAAGAACTAAAGCAGAAGATTTCAATGTAGGGGACAAAGTTTTAAAGTGGGATGCAAGAAGAGAAGAGAAAGGAAAACATGGGAAGTTTGATTCTTTATGGAAAGGACCATTTGCTGTCCAAGCAGTACAAGGTAATAACACCTACTTCCTAAAAAGTTTGACTGTAACTGAACTGGATGAAGGTCCTGTCAATGGCAGGATGCTGAAGCACTATTTTGACTGTTCACTATGATAGAAATTCAGAGGTTCATTGTATATATGCAGTTGTACATATTCTTTTCTGATTTAAATTGTAAAGAGTAGTTTTCCCAAGTAATTTACCAATCAGCAAGAGGCTGATACAATCAGAGGTCTTCCAAGAAAGAAGCACACTATTTTGACACATTCGTGCAGCAGATTTCAAAGACAAAGATGGGCAGTCAAGGAACAAGGCAATCTGACCTGCTGTTCTTGGTCTTTCAAAAGAAAAACCATCCCCATGTGGAGCCACTGTTGGATACCTATAGTAATAGGTTTCATATTTCATGATTGGCAAGAGAAAAGCCAAATATGCTCTGCTCTGGTATCCCAAAGATCCCATATTTCCTAGGAAGCAAGAGCTGGGTAAAGTGTTTCAAGTATTGAGAACCTTATTTCAAATTTTGTGGATGATTCAACAGTCTAATCTGGATCATGCCATGTTTCAATTTTGAGTTGTAGAATAGAGAAAGAGGTCTGTCCAAACAGCTTAATCTTGGCAGACAAGTAGTTCAGGTAGAGAAGCAAAGGTTCCCAAAAGTTTAATCTGGGACCTTGGAAGACATAAGGGTAGAAGTAGATAGAGAGAAAAGGAAAAATCCAAAGAAAAGAAAAGGCAATTGAGGGTTGCAAGTCCAAGTGCCCCTCCAAGAAGAAACAAAAAATGCTAGGCAGAATAGTTGGGTAGGCAGTTGTGGTTGCAGAAAGAATATGATCACCATTACACAGGTATCAATAGGTGTCTTGCCAAGGCAATAAATCTATCAGCAAACAAAGTGGTGAATTCCATGAACTCACAGCAAAGAGGATCACTAACTTCTTTTCTTTCCTCTCTAGTCCATCACTAACACCCCCTTTCTAGTTCCCCTCCTTCATTCATATTAACTCCTAATTCTACTATATAACCTCCCCTATCTTACCCCCACCCCTAATAATATTAACACTAAGGTGTATAAAACCCCAAATCTTATGTATATTCCCTCCCCTAGGCATAATAGCCGTGTATTTTTCAAAAGGGACCAAAATGGCATCTGGCCACTTTGGTGAACCTATTCCACCCTATTCCCCCTTTGCTGCAAGTTAATTTACCCTCAAATCACCTCTGCATTGATAAAACCCCCTCTCCAAACCCCTTTTGCCTATAAAAAACCTTTGCAAAGGTTAATACCCGCCTCTGGCACGTTCCCCAATCCTGCCACACTATTGGTTAAGCCAAAACATTTGAAAAACCCATAAAAACCCACAAACTTTAATCTTTTCCGCCCGCAGTATAAAGCGCGCACCTTTCTCCTCCGCTAGCCGTCGGATCAAGCCCATCAGATCCGACGGTCCACATTAATATCGGAGCGCATCCTATGGCAGCGCTTTAACCTCCGAGAAAGTGACGTTGCGCCTTGTCACGCCTCCTCCACGCGTCAACCGATCAACCATCTCGGAGCCAAGTCTGACAGCTTCTGCGCCGTACCTAAACCGCCCCGAGAAACCGCGGCGGTTAAGGCCTTAACCGTGACCGCTGCGGTTTGACTACCACCTCACCCCCCCTTTGACCAGTCACCCGCTGCCACGTCGCTCGATGACGTCAGCTGACGTCACCTCACCATGACCCACCAATGACGTCATGCTGACGTCAGCAGAAAAAAGCGCCAAATTGGTAAAATAACCCATATTTACCAATTTTCCCGTGTTTTTACCACTTTCACTGTTATTTCTGTTGCACGCTCTGCATGACCGTTTGCACTCTAATTTTCGCCAACCAGTCTATTAGCCCGGGCGACCTCCTCAAGCAGCAACTGTGCACCTTTGCTTCAACCTCTGCTCATCGAATTACAGGTATTTAGACCGTTTCGCCCTCCATACGACCTTCATTAAGCTTGAAATTGCTCAGAGGGAAAGTAGAACCATAAAAACGCTATTTGCACCATTCATTTCCATTTGTTCATCCACCATTGTCATCGTGAGGGCCAAGAAGTACCTGCAGAGCTTTAGAAACCTGCAATTCACATAAAACCACTGTAATTCTGCGTTTTCCCGGCAGAGTTCCTAATAGATATAATTCACCCGATTGGAGAGTCCAGTTAGACCACAGAGAAGTTCTGTCACTAGACTCCAGTAGTATTTCAATTGCTATTAAGAGAATTCCCCTTGGATACTCAAAACATCAGCTGTTTCCACAGAGAACTGCCTCCAGACTGTGTTTTTACCATTCCACCTGTCCACCTGCAATTCTTGCAACTTGAAGAGCTATGGAGACCCCTATTGCACTGAATATTCAGCCCATCAATGCTCCTCACTAGGAATTAGCATGGAAAGCCCTGGGAGACATGGACTACCAAATGCTGGATTGGTTTCCCATGGGAACCAAGTACAATATTCAAATGTTGAATGAATTAAGAGCCCAGCACCTCAGTGGGGCAGATATCTTGGGGATTCGGGAGTCAAATTTGCCCATATACAACCTTCCCCAAGTCAATCCTATGCCAGAGCTCATTTATAGCTGCCAGGAATGCTATGACCCCAGCCAAAGAGCAGTCATGAGCCCCACAGGCCTAGTCCTGTTCCAGATCACCCCAGAGAGCATAAACCAGATGCTGCGCTTCAAAACAGCCAAGAAATTGACCCCTCTATCCATGCAGAATCTGATTAACAGAGGGATCAAGCTGTCCAGTGACCAGATTGTCAAAATCAACCAACTGTTTGTCACACCAGGTTCTGAAACAGTCAGAACCCCTCCTATTGGGTACCAATATCTAAATGAGTTGGGCAGAATGTTGGTGGATCTAATTGGCTATGTCCTATGATTCAGGGGGTTGGAAGATGTAGATGACAGCATAATGGCAATGCTGTCTATATTTGCCCCTGGTAAGCCTCCAGCTGTGCAGTATGATTATGCAACTTACATAGCAGAGAAAATCCATGAGCAGTTCATGAATTTGAAAAGGGAGAGACTGTTCAGGTACACCTCCTATATATATCATTTATTCCTTTTCTACCAGCCAGCTACCTTCTCTGTTCCTTTGAGGCCACTCAATGCCCAAGGAATCCCAAGATCAGTTGTTTTCTGGACCTCTGTTTTTCATTCTACCTCAGTATCACCCTATACATACTGTGAGTTTATTGATTTATTTGTTCATCCAGCCCTAACAGCGCTGCAAGGTACTCCTCCTCCTAGATTAACCGATGATATGAAGAGGATTCTACATTTGAACAAATCTTACAATATTGGCAACTGGTACTTCTACCAGAACCACACAGTCATTAGGATATATGGCTGTGAATTGAACCCATTTAGGTTGCCGAGGTATGTCCCCATGAGGCTTTTTTCCTTAGAATATTTCAGGCAGTTTGGGAACTCAGATTACCTTCACTTTCAGAGTAGAAACAAGAAGTCACAATTGAAGGTGAGAAACCAGCTAGGTTCCTTCCTATATAACAGGAAAGAGGAAGGGTGGAAAGAGGCAGACATCATCCTGGAAGGCCTCAGATTGCAGACCAGTTTTGAATGGATTCCCTATGACACCAATCATTCTATCTCCCTCAGGAGAATTAGATACAAATTGGGCAACTATGCACATAAAAGACAACCTGAAATTGAAAAGTATGCCAATGCACTAGATTGGGAAGAGGGTACACTAGTAGAACAAGTCACTGAGGTAGAATTACTTGAGAAAGAAGCTAGGAATGTGCAAAAAGAAGCTGACTTGGAAACTTGTGGACAGGTGCCCCTCTCCTACAGAAAGCAAATTGGAACAGCTGCTAAATCTTCAGCAGCACAGCAGCAAACTACTGAGAAGACACCCCAGGCAGCAAGCAAAGACAAAGGAAAACAGGTGGAACAGCCACCTATATTGACAGAAGAACAAGCTGACACCTTGCTACAGCAGCAAGAAGAAATGGAAGAGCAAGAACTGGGGCAGCAACAAGAAGAAGCACAGTCCAGTGAACAGCAGCCCTTGCAGCAGGAAAAGGGGACAGATCTACCTAGTTACACTGAGCAGCAGCCCCAAACAGAGGTGCCTCCCAGGACAGACACCAATGTAGACACCTCAGTCCTCCAAACACCACAGAAGGAGGACTTGACCAGGAAAAGGGAGAGAGAGACCCCCCAAACATCATCCTTCATCAGAGGAGAGAAGAGACAAAGACTGAATGACGCCCAAGAGGAGGACATAGCAGTAAGGCAAGCCATGGGCATGGGCCCACCCAGTGGAGAACTTTCGGCCAGCTCATCTCAGCGTGGACATGACATGACTATGGGAGGAGAGGTCAGCTCCTCCGGTCAACATAGAGAGGAGCAGTCAAGTATAAAGCAGCAGTTCATTGACATCAAAAGGAGGAGTGATCCCTTAAAAGTGTAGCTCTATGATCACTTGTTAAAACTAGCTCCTAGCAACCAGCAGAGACTCATGTCTGCTTTCGATGTGAGCGAAGGCAAAATGATAATGAGCCACTTCATGCCCACAACTTTGCATCCTCAGTCCACCTCGGACTATCTAAGAACCAACATGGAGGTTCTTGCCAAAGACATACACCCTATGGACAAGATTGAATTACATAAGCAAACTGGTGAAATGGTGTATGCCTCCCTGGCAGATGAGACATTGGAGAACTACAAACTAAAGAGCAGCCTGAATAACACAGCTTCTCAGCTGGAATTAGAAAGAGCATCATCACAGGCCAAGGACAATAGGATCAAGTCCTTGGAAGAGGTAATTATAGATATAGGGCATGATCCTAAAGATGTCAAAGGCATCCAAGAACTCCTGAAGATAAGGGATGCAGACATGGCGGCCCTAAGAAAGAAAATCAAACTCCCGGCCACCATCCATCCACAAACAGATGAAGTTGCCCAGCAAAGGCAAGAAAAGGATACTACAGACCTGCTGGTATCCCTATACAAAGAGCTGGTTAGGACTCAAGACCAGCTAGGACAAACTGAAGCTGCAAAGGCAGCACTACAAGAAGCACTGAAGCAAAGAGAAGAGGGCCAACCCTCCCAGCCTCCTCCTATGATAATAAATCTTGAGGAAGTCCCTCCAAAGACTACTCCTCCTCCTCAGCAAACAGAAGCTACAGCACCAACTACAGCGCCATCCACAGCAACAACAACTACAACATCGGAACAGGCTACTAGTTTAGACATGCAAAAGCTGCAAGCTGAGATCCAAGCCATGGAATCTCAAATAAAAGAGCTGGATGAACTTAAGAAAACCTTGGCTAAGGTAAATGAAAAGTTTGACAAGAGCAAACAGAATGAGGTAGCCAAGGAGAGAGAGGTAAGAGCTCTTAAGAGGAGAATTGCTGAACTAGAGAAAGAGCTTGCACTAGAAAAAGTGACAGCTGAAATGAAAGCAGTGCTATGGAGCAACATTGGGCGGTCCATTGCCAACCAGTGGCAATATATTGAGACCATGGATGAGCAAATGGTGCTCATCACTAAAGAAAACAGAGAAATACAGAGAGCCAGGGCAAGCCTTGGACACATGCCAGAAGCTGCTACTAGGATGATCAATATTCTGAACTATAAGACTAGCTCTCAATTAGCTGTCATGGGAATCACCAACAGGACAGAAACAATTGTTGTAGCCAAAAGAGTCATAACATTGAGGAACTTGGTTGGAACACTAGAGAGGAGGACACAGGATATGCAGACTGAAATCAACAGATTCCTGGAAAAATTCGTGACACTACAGAACAGAGGCCTCCCCAGCATTTTAAGCAGTGTAGGAAGACTGCTCACCCTAGACAATTACAATAAGAGAATTGATGCCCATGCAGTAGCAGAGATTGCAAAACCACCCAGCACTTCAGCAGACGCAGGGCCAGCAACCGGGCAGACTATGTATGACAGGGTGGAGAACCTATTTTTCCTCATGAATGAAGTTGAGCATCTGTTTGATACACCACCTAACTTTTTCAAATTCACAGAAGCAGATGAAACTCTAGGGGCAATCTTAGCACACCAACTGCCCACACAGGATGTCTGGAGAAATTTGTCACAGACAATTTTGTCAGGCCAGAATCAGTAGCGCTAATTCTCCAGGCAAATGAGCATACATGCGCAGGCACAATTTTGAAGAAAGATATCTACAAGGAAGAGGCAGAGGCTGAGCCAACTCAGCAGGACCATTGACTCACCACAAGCA
>Ga0115851_101073_pt1 | contig 13918 bp, 20 predicted proteins | sample InSIn2gowninarea_FD_83865 | JGI IMG/M metagenome (GOLD analysis project Ga0115851, IMG submission 83865)
GACACTCATGGGGGTGCCACGGGAGAACATTATGCAAGGAGAGAAACCGTGCAGAAGATTCTCTGTAAGAGGTTGTGGTGGTTGACCCTTCATCGGGATTCAAAAGCACATTGCAAGGTCTGTGATGAATGGCATGAATAGGATTTTAGGGGCTCAAATGAGGCCGAGGCCGAGGAAGACCTGGAAGAGGTTGCGAATAGTTGATATGCTACAACTACGAAGGGCCAGGACACTATGCTTGCGATTACATGAATCCAACATGCTTGTCATGTTTATATTGTAACTTGTTTCATCTTGAGACAAAATCTTGTCCTACACAGATTCCTAGGATACACGACGAAGGAGCGCTACCACCTCCCTAGACTCAGAACCTATAGACGATGAGGTCTGAGCCATGCGAGGAAGATCCAAATGTGAAAATTGTGCTCTGAAGTGGAATCACGATGGGAGATGACAAAGGAAAACAACAAAAAAATAGTACTTGGGTTCTCAAAGCTCCAGCAAAGGAAGCAAAGTTTGATTTGGAATGCACTCAGGAAACATTCATGGAAGCCAAGAAGAGCTTCGCTGATGCCTCCACTTCTAGAAGAAAATATAAACCAGAGCTGGAGATGGACCCATCTATGCTCACAATGTTCTTGGAAACATGTATGAAGCTACTGCATGATAGTAAGGTGGTGAAAGGGTTATAGGAACTCATTAACAGATGCATTGGGACCACGCTAGGAGAACTGCGTGTAGTGAGGAAGATTGGCAAACATAAGACAAGAACGGGAAGATAAATGAGACGAACCGTGAAAATCAGAGAATATGAGATGTCAAGTCATCCTGGATTTAGGATCAAATGCGAATGTTGCGCTGAAACAGACATGGGAGCGAATGGGGTGACCTTCACTGCAGTGGTCTCCAATTCAGCTGTAAATGGTGAACCAGTAGAAAATAATACCCATGGGGAAATCGCAGGGAATAATTGTGGATATTGAGGGAATGAGCACACTGGCAGAATTTGAAGTGATAGAGATTGTTTATGAAAACAATCCCTACCTCATGCTCTTAGGAATTGATTGGGCCACTGACATGAATGAGGTGATTAATCTGAGAAAAGCAAAAAATGAATTTTGAAAAGAAGTCACTACACATAATTATACCCCTGGACCCTACTAAAGGATCATGCTATATGGAGCTGGTGCATGACTATGAAACTGATGCTGATTTGGACTGCATCTATAAGATAACAGTGAGAAACTAGGATTGGGTGAATCCCACTGTGGATGGGAAGATTGCATGGGAGCATGAAAGCTCTTGTACTTCGGATTCGGATGAGGAAATAGAGAGATGGCAAAATCAGTTACATGAGGTTACTACGCTGAATTGTAATATGATGACAAGATTGCTACACTGCATATCGACAGAAGTAAGAAACCTGCCTATTGATGATGGTCTAAGTGAGGTAGATACCTTCTTGAATAAATTTGAAAGGGAGGTTTTGGAAAAGCAACACTTCCAGGCCTTGGAATAGGTACTACGCGCTACACCCGCGAGGTGGTGGGGTATGCACAAAGGGAGCTTTGAGGACTGGTGAAAGTGTAGGGGAATGATGTGAACATGATTTGGGAAGCCTAGGGCATGACTAACAGATAAGTACAATGGGTAGGATGATCCGCGCATGCACCTGGCCAAGTGGATGCATGCTTATGGTGAAAAGCCACAACCTGAGTGGGTGCACCTGTTCTGTCATACCCTGGATGTTATACCAATGAACTGGTATATAGAAATAGAGTTACGCCATGGGACAGGTGAATGGGATGTTCTGCACGAAGGGTTGCTGATGACCGTTAGTTTTGAGGATGGGTGGGACAGTATTGATGAAGTGCTACAAGAGGTAAAAGTAGCCATCTTTAGGATACCACAAGAGCTGGTAGAATTGATTCATCCTGAACGGGCCACTCAACTGAGTTGCATGCTAGAATGTTATAATGTAACTGTTGAAGAAGAAGATGAAGATCCATGAAAAATTAACATTCCAGAGATTGAAGGCCACTGTGAGGTTCAGGGACCACAAATTGAGAACCCTGACATAACTGCGTTGGTCAAGAATAAGCAGGTAAAAATTGGTATGGGGGTGGAACATAAATTTGTGAAGATTAGAGACTATTGGGATGGAGTAGCAGTGGATAAGGTCGTTGAATTACTCTGTGAATATTAGGACTTATTCCTAACCAAGTTTATGGATTTAAAGGGAATACTCGAAGATTTAGCAGTAATCAAGATCATGTTAAAACCCAATGTGAAGCCAATTAAGTAGAGGCTGTATCACTTAAATCTGAAACACAAGGAGAAGGTCCAATAGAACTAGACAAGATGCTCGTGGCAAGCATCATTGAGCCTATGGAGGAATCTGATTGGGTAAGCCCAATGGTTGTACAAGAAAAGAAGTAGAAGGATGAAATAAGAATATGCGTGGATCTCACAAAACTAAATCACGCATGTGTACATGATCCTTTCCCAACTCTGTTCACAAATGAGGTGTTGGAAAAATTAGGCAGTCAAGAAGAATATTCTTTCACTGATGTATTCTCAGGGTACCACTGATCAAAATTGCACTAGAGGATAGGAGAAATACAACCTTCGTGATTGAGTGGGGTTACTTCCAATACACTGTCATGCCATTTAGATTGAATAATTCCCCTGCTATCCTTTCATGTGTGATTGCTATAGTATTCAGGGAATATATTCATAAGTTCTTGGAGGTCTATTTTAATGACTGGACTATATTCAGATTGGTTAGGTGCCATGTAGCGAACTTGTGCTTGATGCTGGATACATGCCAAAGATACCAAATCGCGCTTAACCTCAAGAAGTGTATGTTCCTCATTCCTTTTGGGAACCTGTTGGGGCATGTGGTTTGTAAACAAGGGCTGCTGGTAGACCCCATGAAAATCATGGTGAATGTGAATTTGGAAGCGTTATGGAGTGCGAAATAGCTGCATCCTACTCTGGGACATACGGGGTACTATAGGAAGTTCATCAAAGGCTATGCCCAGATCACTGCACTGATGGAAAAGCTGTTGAAAAAGGATGTCATGTTCTACTGGAATAATGCCTTTAAGAAAATCCTAGATGTATTGAAAGAAAATATGGTTACTGCACTCATTCTGGTCTTCCCAAACTAGAAGAAAGAATTTCATGTCCATGTTGACACGTCGAGTATAGCATTAGGGGCAGTCCTAATACAAGATGGTGGACAAGGCTTGGATCACCCTATCACATTCACGAGTTCTCGATTATCTAAATCATAAAAGAACTATTCCACCACTCAACGTGAGGGACTGGCTATGGTATATGCACTTCAAAATTATCGACACTACTTCCTAGGAGGTCACTTTAAGATGTATACAGATCATTCCACACTGAGGTACTTTGTCAATAAACATGTGTTGAAGGGGCGCATATGCAGGTGGAATTTATTATTCCAAGAATATGATTTTGAAGTTGTTGTGAAGCCTAGATGATTGAATGTGAGACCAGATCACTTGTCGTGCATTAAGACAGGGGAGGAACCTACTAGTTTGGAGAAAGGACTACCCGACGCACAACTTTTTGTTGTGCATGTAGCGGATGCACATTTTGAAGATATAATTCACTTTCTAATGACAGGAACTGCAAGGACAGGGTACTTTGTCCAGCAAAATAAGGAACTAGTGGTGCACATGACAGATTTCTTTATCATTGTGGGGCATATATTTAAGATGGGAAATGATGAGATACTGCGAAGGTATGTACCTGAGTTTGAATGAAGTAACATCCTCACAGACACTCATGGGGGTGCCACGGGAGAACATTATGCAAGGAGAGAAACCGTGCAGAAGATTCTCTGTAAGAGGTTGTGGTGGTTGACCCTTCATCGGGATTCAAAAGCACATTGCAAGGTCTGTGATGTATGTCAAAGAACAGGTAAACCATCGCGGAGGGATGTGATACCTTTGAATCTGCAAATTAAATTGCAACCCTTCGAAAAGTGGGCAATCGACTTTATAGGACCTATCAAGCCTCAAGGAAAGACACGCATGAGATATATTATCGCTACGATAGAGTACTTGACTCATTGGGAAGAAGCGAAACTGGTAAAGGATTTCATAGCTGCATCGACCGTAAAATTTCTGTTTGAACACATAATTACATGTTTTAGATGTCTGAAGATCTTGATTAGTGATCACGGTACACATTTTCTGAACGAAACAATTAGCACACTGACAGAATAATTTCAAATGTATCATGAAAAAACCACACTATATCACCTACAGGCTAATGAGATAGTAGAACCATTCAACAGAGTAATAGAGACAACACTGATGAAAGTATGCAATGCAAAGCGAAGTGATTTGGACTTGCATGTACCTGTAGTATTATGGGCTTATAGGACGACATGTAAGAAACTGACGGGACAGACACCTTTTAGGCTTGTCTATGGAGTGGATGTCGTAATGACTATGGAATACATCTTGCCTAGTTTGCGCATAGTAGTGCTCACAGGTATGATGGATCGCAGAGCCCTGGAGGAGAGGCTCACACAATTACAAGAGCTTGAAGAAGAATGATTTTTGGTTGGATTTCACCAGCAGGTCCAAAAGCAGCGTGAAAAGGCTTGGCACAACCGACATATTAAATTGCACACCTTCAAGGTGAATGATCTGGTGTTGTTGTATGATAGTAACTTCAATAAATTCCCAGGGAAGCTCAGAATGCATTGACTAGGACTGTATGTTATTAAGGAGATCACAGATGGTGGTGCGGTGTAGTTGGTAAAGTTAAATGGAGAACTCTTCCCAAGAAAATTCAATGGTAGTCATTTGAAGGTGTACATAGGGGGCTCGGCCATCTGACTAGCTGATAGAAACACAGTCTTAGCACTCGAGGTAGTTGAAAGGATGCGTGGGACTATAAACTACTCTGCTGAGGAGTTTCACGATGTTAGGACTACACGTAGTAGCAAAGCATCACATGGTCCACAAGAACACGAGGGTAGTTGTGCTGCCACGCAGTTCAGCTGAAAAGTGACCGTTACAGTCATTATTCATGATGGAATGCTTATTTTGAGACCAAATGGAGTGGGCGATAGACATTTAAGGCAAACTTTATGGGCTATCTTCTTAAAAATCTACCGCAAATCAAGCATTAATGTACCGAATATGGGGGAATTGGTAAAATTCAAATTCAAAAGGTGTTATAAATTACAAAGGGATATCCAACAAACAACACTTGGCAATTTGAGGGCTGAGTTGTTGTGCGCACAGAAACTCATGAACCCAGACTTGTTTGACCTTCTGAAGGCGAATCCATTGCTTGAGAAATTACCCGAGCGATTAAGAGAATTATGGAATAGCACTACGGCAGCACCTGAAGAAGCCATGGATACCAGAGTAATGACCGCTGAGGAAGCCGTGCAGGCCATGATGGAAATGGAAGCCCTAGAAAGTCTTGGGATAGTTGCAGAAATACCTAAATCACCACACCCAAGAAAGACAAGCAGGCTATGGTACAGGGGTGCACAAGGCACAGGATGAAATGGACAAGGTTTAGCTCGAACTAAACCTTCATATAACTAAACTTCAATTGAAGGCACATCCTTCAACCCCACTAGAAGTTAGGGAACAGTGTGCCAATGTGATTACAATAGAAATAGCAGAGGTTAACAATGTAGTGACAGGCTTCACAAAGTTATTCGAGTAGTTGTTCAATGTTCTCACCACCCTATAGGAGGACTCGAACATATAGCGCCTAGAGATAGATGCGTGCGAGCTACAGCAAAAATACGATGAAGTAAAAGGTATCGTATAGACACTTTCCCTTACACAGAGTCTTACGAGGATGCAGCAGGTGAAAGCACTAAAGCAATAGGTAGATGTTGCTTGACATAAGGAAGACCTTTTGAAAGCATGCCTACAGTCATGGATTGATGAGGCATAGATCGTTATAGCCTCCATTGAAGCAAAGCTCATGCAGCTGCAGGCAACACAAGAAAAGGTTTAAGGCAGCAGTTTAGCTACAACGGTCTATGAACAGTGAGTCGAGGAAGTACAACAGGCAGCTGCTCAGTGCGCTACCAATCTTGCTGTGATTCAGGCAGAATTGGGAGCTCTTCGTGCAAATGTCTCTGCACCAACATAGTGACCCGAGGATGAGTCATAATGCTTTTGTTGGGGGCCTGTTGGGTGTAGGATCCCCCAAGGAACATTTTGGGGCTTAGAGCCCATATTTTGGTAAAAAATTGTAACTCTGATGTAAAAACTTCGCATTTTGTGGGCCCAGAGTGCTTAGCTTGTAAAAGAGTCATAGGGTTGTCCACCCTCAGTTTTGTAATGTAATGTTAGTTGTAGAGATCTACCCATGGTGCGCAAACCATGGGATTGTATAAATAGAGCGAGGCTTTGAGTATATAAAGACATCATCTAATAAAAACATGGAATAGAAGCATAGTGGAAGAACAAAAGTGTAAAGTCTAGTTTGGGCTGTAGAGTATGAGAAGGTTATGTAGCTGAGTACGAAGAGGCCTATTAGTCTGCAGCTAAGTGCGTAGACCCCTGCAGCTGAGTGCATAGGTCGAGTCGAGTCTATAACAATTGAAGGCATTAATAAAGAGAAATTTCATATCAATTATGTGTATTTATTTCCTGTTTTATGCATTGAATATATTGGGTGTAAATTTCACTTCTATTGTTTATATGATTCTTGAATATATATGATTGTATTGATTGAGTGAATATAATACAGAATATCTGTTTACTCGAAGTTCACTAACATTTGTAAGAAGATAAGTAAGATTCGTGGTGTAGTTTGGGGAAATAGTGTAGTTTGCTGCCATAGCAGCGCAAAAGCATCTCAGCCCTTAGTTAGGGCTCACAAAAGGTGATTATAATAGAGTGTGAGGGTATTGAAGGTTATAACACTGCATGAAGTAACCTGCGTGAAGATAAGCATAGATGGACTAAATCGACTCCACAAACATGTCAATGGTGCAAAAACTTGGTTCCAGCATCCCCCCATACTACTTCAGGTGATACTTTAGTCCCCACTCCATGGGATGATGCCGAAAGGGCTAGTAGTGTAGGGATTTGCTTGGCTAAATAACTCTGAACCTAGGTCAGGCCTCCTAAAGCCAACAATGTTTTATTTATATCTTCTCCTTGAGTTCATTTTCTTTCATTTCCCACACCCAAAGAACCAATCAAAGAAAAACCACAAAGAGGCAAGAAGAAGAATGGAAAATAAAGAAACACCACAATAGAAACACATGCCAAAATATAAAGTAACATGGCCATACTCAAATTCAACAAACAAAATAAGAATAAAATTGTTGACAACAATAACAATGAAGACATGCAAAACATCCCCTCTACAAATCTTTCAATATTTCTCAAGAAACTCAATCCATTGATTTTTTGTGTTTAATGTGTCCATCACCAACGTATGCACAAAATGTTAGTGAAAGTCATTTACAAGGTTTATAACAACCTAAAAATTCCAATATCCCTCTAAATAGTTCAAGAAGGAACCTTTCAGCATTTTAGAGAGCTTGAGGGGATGCTCACTCATCTCCCTTCCTCTATGAACCACTTCATTTAGTGTTGTTGGTTGAGGGTTCATGTGTTTGGAGTTCACATGAATTATTCTTCTTCTATTGTTGTTTGTTAAGGTAATATTTCATTATATGTTCCTATATACAGTTCCAACATGTCAATGGTTTTATTTTCTCTCCATCCTTATGAGGTTTCTTTCTAGTCTTGTCAACATGAAATTCTTTTATATCTCCAGGATTAATGTATGTTGCAACAACCCTTACATGTATGCCATGTTTTGTAGAAGCATTGTGTTCAACCTTACCTATTTTTCCTATTTTCATATGAGACTTTCATTCTCTTCTTCGCAACTCTTCAACTTAGCTTCCAAGCTCCTTAAGGCTTTTGTTATATTAGGGGAACTTTTCCCTTCTTGATCATGGCGGTATTGGTCCATGCTATTGGTTACCACATTGTTTTATGTACCTTTGTTAGTTGCTATAATTGTGTCTTCTTATGTGTTGTCACATACACATAGCTATTACTTAAATCAAGTATAAACATATTGACTTATTACCGTGTCATTCCCATACTATTCATGTTGGTTTGAAGCATGTTGATTTGTTGTTGTTCACACATCTGCAATCTATGTAAATAATATATTAAAGGAATTAAAAGGAAAAATTAGCATTTCTATAATCATATCATCACTAATTTTCAAATCAACATTTTACCAAAGACTAATAACCATGATGTCTGCAAGTTTAAAGGTTAGCATATACATATAAATAGGAAACAACTTATCAGAATAAATTTCAATCATCGGCATGCGAGCCTCTTCAGGTCTAGTGTTAAACCATGTTATGGGCTCACATTTCATTCATTCTTGAGCCCATTTGGTCCATGTGTTCAACTATGATCTAATATCACTCTATAACATTCATTCCCACGTCCTTACACTTCCTTGGGTTGTGCAAGGTGATACTTTATAATTATGTTGACCCCAAGATCTATTATGAAGATGGGTTTACAAAAATCCTCTTTTTCCCAACATTTTCAAAACCCAAAATAAATACCATAATCACTTTTATCTCTTTGAGATATTTATGGCAATATACATTTAATCTCAAACTGACTCCCATATTGAAATTTATGCTCGATCAAAGTTCAACCAACATCATGGAATCATATTAGCATTGCACTACCATGTGGACTCAGAGCTGGGAGTCCCACCAAACCCAAACCTATAGTTATTTTCTAATGATTTCCTTTATATCCACCCTTAAACGAAAAATTAGGGTGCATGATATTTCCATTGTCTATTATATTCTAAACCACTAGATCATCTATACACCAGATATCCTCCTTTGCAAAACCTACTGTGGAGTGAAAATGCTTCAACATAGCCACCATAGCCAATGCGACATCGTCCACTCCATCTCTACTATTGGGTCCCATAATTCCCATGTCATTTGTGCTTTATCACAATAGCAAGGCACTTCCAGTGGCACCCACCCTTGACACAAGTGGCTCAGCCACGTGACCCTGAGTAGTGCCACATCATCTCCAAATAGAATGAGGTGGAAAGAACGATGAATGCATGACATAGGGTCTGAACCCTTCATGCAATTCAATGCTTTCTTGTGTATCAAGTTTTGAAGGTAATTTGTGGTGCATGAAATATTTCATGGTGGAATATCCCTTGCACCCTCAAATAACTTTTACGCTCTAACGCTTCGCCTATGATGACCTCAAAATGGATATCCCACACTCTGATATAGTATCCATCTCCACAAAAATATTCCACCACATTTATCCCCACCTTGGATACACTATACTTCATAGCGAAATTTGGACCATTCTAAATATGGTTTCATAAACATTTGTGTTATGCACAAACACCCAAATCAACCAAATTCATGAGAGGAAAACATTCTAAAACCATATGAATGCAATATCTTACGATTAATCCATATGGCCCTGGACAAAAAATTCTTACAAAAACTCATTCAAGCCTGAATAGAATTTTTTTCTAATAACTCAGCTAGCCTGAGATACAAAATCCAGCCAATAACTCGTCCATACCCAATACAAAATCTTGCCAATAACTCATCTAGACCTAGATACAAAATATAACTTCTGCCAGACTTAGACTTATAAAATTTGATAAATTCAAGGGACTTAAATAAAGTTCTCTTTAAAGCCTGAGATTTATCAAAGCACTGATTCTACACAAATTAAACCCTCATCCAAACATTGAACATCCCAAATATTATACATAGCCATAATATAAATAATGGACCTATCAACATGTCTATTATCAAGCATTGAAAGAAGATAATCCTTATCTAATATTACTGTGTAAATTCAAACGAGAAAACATCATATTATACCATAAAATTGATCCCAAACAAGATTATTAGATCCACTCAGATTTCATACATTACATCATTCTCAATCCTTTACTAGGAAAGAAAATCAATAGTCTTAAGAAATCATAGATCCATGATATTCACAACTTATCGAACAATGGAATTCACACATTGTAACAATTTGGCTAAGCACATTAAGAATACATACAAGACTATGAATATAGATCTCCATTTCATTATCATTTCAAAAAACAGAGAGGCCTCTAAGTCCCTCATAAGCATGAAAACACTTACAAACAACATTACATAATAGATGAATACGAATACCACATTCCTCCATTAGAAATGTGGTTACATACAATGTCATAAATCATGACAAACATCATCCATAATTCATGGTGTAATATGTATGCAAATAAATACACTTATTCAATTACTTCCTCCTCATAATAAGGAATATGTAACCTTCAACAAGGCATTAATCCACAATAATCATAACCCGTTAGATATGGGAAATCATGTACTATAATGGGTTAACTGAGGCACAAACACACACACACACATATAATGGGAAGAATAGTAAATGTAGATATTCATAAATTTCACATGACCATGAGAACATGTCAACAGGAATTCACCATAGACCTAAAAACATATAAACATCCCTCCATAGATAGTACTAAACCAATCACCTTATTATCACATATTTGGAATTAGTCATCATCCATAATACTATAAGTACAAATAATTATACTTATCTATTCAACTTGAATGGATGGAAACTAAGGGAGGGACTTCAACACTCCACCCAACCATAGGCAAGCTACACTACAATATTTCTTGCAACTGACCACCCTTGACCTAGATTTAGAGTCTGAGGAGTTAAATTCTCAATCGAATTCACACCAAAATAAATCATACATGTAATAAAGAGGAGGAGTCCACTATCCAGGCATTTTATCAATTTCTCCTAGTCAGTGAGCACCATAATAGCTCTCTCTATCTCTTAGAAATCAAGCACAAGGATTCACCCCAGGGTTTAAAGGTTTCCTCAGTCTGAGAGTATGTTCTCACTCCAAAGGTGGTTTTTTAGCCCCTAGGCAAGCACTTACTGAGTCAATATCTCCCTTGGGTCTTCTCATCCAAATCCAACAGGGATACACACATTGGGTTGCACCATAATGTAGGGGATGATTTCCCAATCTCACCACAAAGTCTTTCTATAATGTTGTTGCTCCTAAGTGCTCTCGCTCCTCCATATATGTTTAAATTTGTGTCAAGATCTCTTCCTCACATACCTCCATATGTATGTCTCTTCATAACTTCCCATTTAGTATATTTTCTTCACGTCCCATGAGAATAGGGAAATTATGACCTCGTCCTTGTTTCAAGAAACTCACATACAACATCAATGCTTGCACCAATAAAAAATTTAATCTAGCACAAGGATATGTGGGAGAATAAATAAAGTGGCTTGGGTACGGGTTTAAACATTGCACAAGAAACTCCTCCTTATTCCTTTTATTTGTGTCTAGTCTTCTAGCTCAGTCATATTTTACATTTTCACATAAATAAATATACATAGTGACATTTACATGGGTGGTAGCAAAAAGGATTTTTACACCAAATCCTTGATTTCTTCAATATATAAGACATTTGTATTGAATCTCAAGTGGACAGATATTAATACCTTCTATGCAATCATTTTTCCTTCAATATTTTCACCAAGACCTTTGATAGTATTGACAATCTCATCTACAAGAAGGAATAATGTTGCAATATTTTCTTCTTAATTCATCTTTAGAATCTCAAAATTCCTTCTATAATTTTGAAGCTTTTCCCTTTTTCCCTTGTCATCTCCTTCATAGTTGTTTTCAAGTTTTTCCCAAATACCTTTTTTAGACTCATAGTGCGTTACCTTAATAAACTATGATTCCAAAAGGACACACAATAAGGAAATCATTGCTTTTGCAATATTTATAAAATGGTTTTACCATATTGATCAAATGGACAAATATATAGATATTTATAATTATCCACTATAGACAACCAAATGTTAAGGCCAAAAAAAATTAGATAAGGCCTCATTAGTACCCTCCAAAAGGAATAATTTGTTCCATCAAATAGTGGATCTATATTTGTGACAGAATCATCTAGACTGACCATGATCCCTCTGATATATTACTTCTAATAGTTAGGATGCTTCCAAAGGAACCTAATCTAATACCACTTGTTGAATTCACACTTGTAGTATTAAGGGAAGGGGGTGGAATTAGTATACGAATCTTTTTAATATGTAGGCATTCAAGAAAAGTACGAAAATAATATTATTAGAAATTCATGAAACACAAGATTTAAGTGGAAACCACTATGGGAGAAAAACCATAAAACTTATTTACATAAAGGTTATTGGTAGGGATGAACCTACTGTTACAACAATTTGTAGGAACCAACCTACGAGAGACACCAGTTCTCCCAAAAATACAAGTTTGTTGGAACCAACCTACTTGAGACATCAATCACCTTAGCCTTAATAATTTGTAAGAACCAACCTACTAGGGACACCAATCACCTATTCTACATGTTTTTGTAGGAACGAGCCTACTAGATACAGAAATCCCCTCTATCGTCTCGTCTATAATATAGTATGTAATGTTTGGATCTTCTTCCCTAAATTTTTCTGTATTCTTTATCTTTATGCATTAACGTTTTTTTGTATTACTTTGAGCCAAGTGTGCCTCCAATCCAAAAATTTATAACTACTCTTTATGAGCATAACACATTCATGAATGGTGCTTCCTTCAACTCAAAATTTTAAAATATGTGCTTCCTTCAACCTACTTTTAAAATTTTGGTTCTCATAACACTAAGCACTTATTAATATCAACAACATGAAAGTGACAAAAAATTATAACCCCAATGTGAAACACATATACCTCATGCAACTCTACATTATGTTCTTGTGGTTACCGCAACACTAAGATATTGGGAGAAACTCCCAAAAATTTTAACATTAGAAATTCGACAACTTACTTTTGGTCTTAAAGATGGGAAATCATTTTATCATTTGCATGCAATGTATCCATTAGTTAACATCATTGTGTATAAGGATATCAAATACTGGAAGATTATTAAATCATTTACTTCATAAACTCATGATGTGGAAGTGTCTAATACGATGGAAACTTGTTATTGGAAATATGTTTGTTTATTGTCATGACTAAGGGGGTTTGGGGTCACAAACACCAAATTTTGTCTTTGCACTAGAATAGAATACGAGGAAATACCTAAACTCACTTAAAACTAAACTTTCCTTAAAGAAGGGACTTCTATGAACCATATGATGGAAAATGTTTTCGCCATATGTTGAAAATATTTCTTCCAATTGATGGGTTCAAGCATTGAGATAATGGGATACCAAGATAATTGGAATATTGTGTTTGAAACAAACTCCTCGTCAGACCCTAAAATTGTTGTATTTAATTAATCCTTTTTCCATTTGATTAGTTATGATTTAATATAATTTACTACCATTATTGGGTTAGCATCTTCAATTAGGAGCATGAAAAGGTAATTATTTATGTATACTCCCTTTGTTTCAATACAAATTATATCAAGATTGTTATTAATAATAGTTTTTAATGCTATTTCAGGTTCTCAAGAGGATTGCTGAAACTCTAGTTAAAGATATACATGAGTTAAAAATTGTTTTGTATGTGCATCAATTTCTGGTCTGTTCCTGCACCAACATTCTTACATCAACATGCCTACACAATTTGGGGCTTTGATAGATTGACACACTGTTGTGAAGGTAAATCCCCTCTGCAGACAGAGGCGATCCCTACTAGCCCAAATTGGGTCTAGCAACAATCAACCAATGCTAACACGCAGGTTCCTAATTGCAATCTATAAGTAAGCAATAAGAGCTTACTTGGGTTCCAACGCTTAGTGTCGCAAGAGGGTCGATCCTTTGCTCCAGCTGGTCACAAT
>Ga0115851_100807_pt2 | contig 13905 bp, 17 predicted proteins | sample InSIn2gowninarea_FD_83865 | JGI IMG/M metagenome (GOLD analysis project Ga0115851, IMG submission 83865)
AGTACAGTTTCTACTGGATTTATGGAAACAATTCAAAAGCTACATGGAAACCCGAAGATTATTGTAAGTGACAGAGATCCCATTTTCACTGGAAATTTTTCGACAGAATTATTTTCTTGTCTTGGTACTCAGTTAGCTCATAGCTCATCTTATCATCCTCAATCTGATGGGAAAACTGAGATAGTAAACAAATGTTTGGAATGATATCTTCGTTGCTTTGTATCTGATAAACAAACACAATGGGTCAAATGGTTGCCTCTGGCTGAATGGTGGTATAACACTTCCTTCCATACAGCAACAAAAATGACCCCATTTATGGCACTTTATGGGTATCAACCACCATCCATCACATCATATCAAAAATAAAAAGGTTCAAGTAGTGAAAGATCGCATCAAGCATCAACAACAAGTTCTCCAAATTTTAAAGGATAACGACACTTCAGTGCAAAATCAAATGAAACAACAGGTAGATCAACATTGTAGTGAAAAATGTTTTGATTGGGTATTTTTACTGCTACATCTCAAGAAAGCTATTTATGAGAAGGAAATGTTGGCAATATTACATGCACTTAAAAAATGGCGACCTTACCGAATGGGAAGACTCTTCAAGGATGAGGATATGGAAACATTGTTTTGTGCTATTTCTATTATCCAACCATATTGGATAAAAGAAGCAAAGGATGAATGGAAGAAGGACGAAGAAGTATGACCACTTATTCAAAAGTTGCAAAAGTTCCTAATTCAAACAATATTTCCAGAAATTGAAGAGGAAGGAAAAATCATATGGGAACCTGGAGCAGTCACAGAAATAAGAACTCGACAGCTATGAAATCGATGAATTTGAGAGTATCTCATCAAGTGGAAGAACTTACCTGCTGAAGATTCCACATGGGAGGACAAGAATTTTATACATAAGCATCAAGAACTACTCAAGCGTTGAGGACAACACTTTCTGAAGGAGAGGGGCATGTTAGGCCCCTAAACTATTAGTGTAACCCCTTATTTTTAGTAGTACAATCCCCTTATTATATTGATGTACCCATGTAGTGCCCATATTGTTACTATTGTGCCCCATAAGAAGCCCACTATTGTTATTATTGTGCCCTTATATTATTATTGTTATGTCGGCTCTGGTTATGTTATGACCCCTTAGACTCCTATATATAGAAAGGAGGTCTTTTCATTTGTATCATCCAAGAATTGTTCATTTATGTAATGTAAAGGAGGTTTCCCCCTCGAAGAGGCTGAATTCTAAGGCATTGATCTATCTTTTCTATCTTTTCTTGAGCTGGTTTCATAACAGAAATAGTCAGCGCCCCATATGGCTTCCATTGGACCCATGGTGTAGATATGGTAAGTCACCTGATTACCTTTGCCCACAAAAGTACCGTTGAGAAGAACGTCATTGTGGAGTGTGTGCTTGGAGTCGAAGAGGATTGGTGGATAGAGTCTCGTCAATTCGATAATACATGTTCTTTAGATCCTCGTAGGAAAACATGAAGATATTACCGTCCCATTTGGCTTTGGGTTTGATGGCCATGATACGGGTTATCTCTTTATGTATTTCTTCCTCGACATGGGGATGAGAGGAGACGAGCTAGAAGAACCACATTAGTGTAGCTGACATGGTGTCTTAGCCAGCCAAGACGAAACTGATGATGGAATCTCAAAGAAATTCTTTCGAATGATAGTGGTTCGGTTCCAGAGGATCGACTTGTAGGTTGGAGAGCACCATGAATCTAGAGAGCAGGTCCTGTTTGCAGGGAATACTATAGGTAATCTCTTGTCTACAATATCGAATAACATCCATGGAGAAGTGGTGCATGACCTCCACCACTCGAGAGAGGTGCCTCTCTAAGCCGACATTAAGCATCCTCTTGATCTTCCACGTCAGCAAGATCGGCTCAGTGGCCCTCCGAGCACTTAGCTCGGTAGCCACATCAAAATTCTACCAGAACTTTGATACTGGAAGGCCTACATCGAGAAAAGTTGGGGTCAACACCGAATGCAACTTTTCATATATTATCAAATGCAAAACTTTGCAGAATATCCTGCAAATCCAAGAAGCTACCCTGCTCGCTCGCCTCCTCTAGAATTTTCAAGAGTCGAATCGTGACAATCTCCACGACTCGTAGAAAAAAATTGTGGATAGAATGGGTGTTGAACTCGTAGCTGGCGACTTTCCTCTACAACTTCTAGATGTCTCTATCAGAATTGAAGATCCCCGTGCCCAGAAGATTGTGCAAAACTACAGTGAAAGGCTCTCGCTTGGGATAATTTTGTTGAAATTATAATTTCCAACTACGCGCATTTAATTCTGGAAACCACGATGGATTTCCTAGCACCACATTTCATGCTGAGTGTTATTCTCTGCAAGGGCTCCGATCACACTCCGCTGATGACACATGGCCACAGAAATTTTCCAAAACCGCCCATCCCCCGGAACGTAAAGTTCGTGTGAAAGGGGCTTCCGGGGAAATTGCAATGGTCTTTCGATTGACTTTGGGATAGATCTACAATTATCAAAAATATATATTTCCATGTGATATTGGCTGACCACCATATTGAATGTAATTAATATAAGCTTACGAAAGTCAGTAACTGCAAGTAAAAATATTTGATTTTATTGTTTTTTTTTTTTTGTTTCGTTGTCCGTTGACTATGTAATATGTTTTTTCTTGTTGTTCGTGTGTGTAATGTAAAATGGCATATGAAACATAAGGGAAGCAAGCATTCAAAATTTTTGGTGTTGAAAGAAAATGGGGAATGCATAGTAGTGCCAAGAGAATTTTATGCACAGCAATGCAAATCAAAACCAAGAACAGAGCATGTAATCCTTTGCTTTTGTGGTGGAGGTTTTTGTAATATGCATGAGCATATGATGAAATTTTTTACAGCAGTAAGTCTATGTAAGAATTTTTTTTGTTTATAGCAGTAAATGTAAATGAAAAATTTACACACAGCATTGTGAATCTTTTCAAAAGAAAACTGAGCAATTTTTGTTGAAATGTTCTTGGTGTAATCCCTCAGGCAGAGGAAGAATATATTTGTATCAGTTGTTTTTTGATTAATGAATACAAGTTTATTTTGGTTGAGAAACTCTGCTCTACTCAATTTTTTTTTTTTTGCTTCCCTGTGTTAAAGATCCTATGGAGAAAACAAAGCATTGTTATCTGTTCTTTTGTGTTTGAAATTACCAGAAATTTTGCAACATGGTATCAGAGCCAGGTGCAGGCTCTTTGAAGGTGTCAAAGAAGCTGAAGGAAGGATTTTTTTGCTATAACAACTTCTCCAGCAGAGTGAAGTCTCAGGAAAAAGAATCCAAGTTATTTCTCAATTTATTTATTTTTGTAGCTGTTGAAGGCAGTTAATGTTTTTTTAAATACACAGTCAGATATTTGAAGCATGGTTTAGAGTGCAAGAATGGTTTGCTATAGCTCCAGCACCAGCACTAGCATGGGTATCTTTAATACTCAGCTCCCATAGTTTAATGGGAAAAATTATGACTATTGGGCAATAACCATGAGAGCCCTCTTTGCTTCTCAAGATTTATGGGAACTTGTTGAATATGGATTTGAAGAACCAGCAGATGAATATGAGTTTAAGAACTTGACTCAGGTAGATAAATATTCAAAAGCCCTTTTATTTTTATATCAGGCAGTGCATGAGAGTGTGTTTCCAAAGATAACAGTAGCCAAGACATCCAAAGAAGCATGGAAAACTCTCAAGACATCCTATCATGGAATGGAGAAAGTGAAGACAGCAAAACTATAGTTGCTAAGAAGAGATTTTGAGAATATGAACATGAAGGAGTCAGACAATATTGACTCATTCTTCACACATGTAATTGGTTTGGTCACACAAATAAGATCTCACAGAGAGATTCTTGAAGAAAGGAGGATTGTGGAAAAACTATTGAGGGACCTACCCTCAAAGTTTGATGTGATTGTAACCAGCATAGAAGAGACAAAGGATCTCTCAAAATTTTCAGTTGATGAACTTCATGCATCACTGATAAAACATGAGTAGAGGTTGAGTAGAAATGAAAACTCATCTCTAGAGCAAGCCTTCAAGACCCAGATGTCCTTTGGAAGAGGAAGAGGTCAAGGCAGATGAAACAAGAGAGAAAGAGTCAGAAGCCAAAACAAAGGTGGAAGGAATAGTCCAACAAATGCTCAAGGAAGAGGCAAAAATCCAAATTAGAACCAAGGCCAAGGTAGCAATCAACAAAGTGGACAACATTATGCTCAAGGACAAAGGTATGAAAAATCCAATGTCCAATGTTATTATTGTAAAAAATATGGGCATTATGCCAATGAATATAGGAAGAAGCAGCATGATATGAATAATAGATCTAGTGCAAATATCAATAGAGAAAATATTAGCCAAGATAATGTGCTTTTAGCTTGTAACATGGCTAAAACAAATAGTGATGATATATGGTTTCTAGACTTCGGTTGCAGTAACCATATGACAGGAAACATAACCCTATTTTCTGCTTTAGATCAAAATGTGAAATCACAAGTCACACTTGGGACTGATAGTAAAATTTCTGTTATGGGATAAGGAGAAGTAAAAATATTTACAAAGAACAGTCAAAAGAAAACCATAGCAGATGTCTATTATGTTCCTGGAATGAAGTGTAACCTTCTTAAGTATTGGAAAACTTGTTCAAAAAGGTTACAATGTTTTCTTTGAGAATGATGTATGTACCATCATGGATAGAGCACCCAACAAAAGATGTATGTCTGAGGTAAAGATGAGAAGGAATAGGATGTTCCCTCTCAGAATAAGGGCATATTTGAAATATAAAGAAGTAATTGCAGCAGTTACCCAAGAGGCTTTCCAAAGCGAACCAAAGGATGAAAATTGGTTGTGGCACTTGAGATTTGGACATCTCAACTTTGGAGGTCTTAACATGTTGAGTAGAAAAGGAATGGTAAGAGGATTACCATTGATAGAGAAACTAGACAACCTTTGTTAAGGTTGTATCTTGGGGAAACAACATAGAGAAAGTTTTCCATCAGGGAAAAGCATAAGGGAAAAAGCACCCTTATAGATTTTCCACTAAGTTTTATATGGACTGATGAAAACTCCATCAGTTGCAGGAAACCAATATTTTCTAACATTCATTGATGATTTTACCAGAAAAACTTGGGTATATTTCCTGAATAACAAAAGTGAAGGGTTTGAAAACTTTCGAAATTTCAAAGCACTTGTAGAAAACCAAAGTGGGCAGCATATCAAAGTTCTAAGAAATGATAGAGGAGGTGATTATATCTCCAAGGAATTCCTATAGTTTTGTAGAGAAAATGGAATACACAAACAATTTACCACAAGGTACACTTCGCAACAAAATGGAGTAGCTGAAAGGAAAAATAGAACCATCATGAATCTGGCGAGGAGTATGTTAAAGGAAAAGAATTTGCCAAATGATTATTGGGCTGAAGTTGTAAACTGTGCAGTATATATTTTGAATAGATGCCCTACAAAAGCAGTCATGAACAGAGTGCCTGAAGAAGCATGGAGTGGGAGAAAGCAATGAGTCACCCACATGAAAGTTTTTGGTTGTGTGGCTTATGCACACATTCCAAATCAGCTAAGGAAGAAGTTGGATAGCAAAGGGGGGAAATGTATTTTCATTGGATACAATGAGGAATCCGAATATTACAGGTTGTATATCCCATCTACCAAGAATTTTTTTTTTAGTAGAGATGTTCAGTTCATTGAGGAGGAATCTTGGGATGGAAGCATACAAAAAATAGTGAATGTTAAAAACTGTTTGTCTCATGATGAAGATGATGAAGAGATAGCTGAAATACATTCCGAAATAGTAGCACCAACACAAGGACGTCAAGGGAAACCCTTGAGGAGAAATGAATGTGTTTCTCGAAGCACACCACAAGGAGGAAATTCAAGTGCTTCTTCAAGCACTTGCACACCAAATGAAAGAGGAAAGAAGTCCAGAAATTTAAGTGACATTTATGATAAAGGTATGAATTCTTTGTTTGCATTATATTTTCATGTTGATGAACCTATTCATTTCGAATATGCAATTAAGGATAAGAAATGGATAGAAGCTATGGATGAGGAGATGAATTCCATAGAAGGAAATAAGACATGGGATTTGGTTGAGCCACCAAAAGGTAAAGAAGTCGTTGGAGTTAAATGGGTCTACAAGACCAAAAGTAATGCGGAAGGCAAGATGGAAAGGAACAAGGAAAGACTTGTTGTCAAGGGATACAAGCAGCAGTATGGGAGAGACTATGAGGAAACTTTCGCACCAGTTGCAAGAATGGAAACCGTGAGAGCAGTGTTGTCCATAGCAGCACAAAACAAGTGGAAAGTTTAGCAAATGGACATGAAGTCAGCATTCCTAAATGGAGTGTTAATGGAAGAGGTTTACATTGAGAAACCTCTAGGCTATGAGAAGAAAGGCCAAAAGCACAAAGTGTGCAGATTGAAGAAATCTCTTTATGGGGTCAAGCAAGCACCAAGAGCATGGTATAGTAGGATTGATTCCTATCTACTAGAAAATGGATTTGACAAATGTGAGGGAGAACCCACCATCTACATCAAAGAAAAGGATGGTAAAATTTTAATTGTTGTGTTATATGTTGATGATTTTATTTTCAGAAGTAATGATTATTGTCTTATTGTAAGTTTCAAAACAGTCATGAAAGAAGAATTTGAAATCACTGACATGGGTTTGTTGAGATATTTCTTAGGAATAGAAGTAGATCAAAATGAAAATGGAATTTTTATTTCACAAGAAAAATATGTAAATGAAGTGTTGGAAAGATTCCATATGCAGGAGTGCAAGGCAGCAATCACTCCCATAGTGATGAGATTAAAACTGAACAAAGAGGACAACAAAAAGGATTTTGATCCTAGCTTGTACAAGAGCATAGTTGGAAGCCTCATGTATTTAACTGCAACTAGGCTAGATATAATGTTTGTTGTTAGTTTAATTTCTAGATTCATGGAGAGGCCAAAAGAAGCACATTAGTAGGCAACAAAAAGGATTCCGAGGTATGTTAAAGGTACTAAAAGATTTGGGATTTTATATACTACTTCAGAACGTTCAGATTTAATTGGATAAACTGATAGTGATTGGGCTGGAAGTGTAGATGATCAGAAAATCACATACTGTTATGTTTTTCAAGTGGGTTCAGGAGCCATTTCATGGGCTTCTAAGAAACAACCTATTGTAGCGTTGTCTACAACAGAGGCTGAATATGTGGCAGCGATAGTAGCAGCATTTCAAGTAGTTTTGATGAGAAGAACATTAAGGAGCTTAGGCCAAGAACAATAAAAAGGAACGGTGATTTTTTGTGACTATAGCTCAGCTATTGCATTATCCAAGAATTATGTGTTCCATAAGAGAACGAAACACATTGACACAAAGTTTCACTACATAAGGGAATTGGTGAACAATGGAGAAATTATTTTACAACATTGTAGGACTAATAGGTTGCAGACATATTGACAAAACCATTGGACCAGAAAAAATTTGAATTTTGGAGGAAATGTATGGGTATGACTGATAACCCAATAGTTGTAAATTAAAGGGGAGTGTTGAAATTATAATTTCCAACTGCGCGCATTTAATTCCGAAAACCATGATGGATTTCCCCACACCACCTTTCACGCTAAGTGGTATTCTCTACGAGGGTTCTGATCACACTCCACTGACGACACGTGGCCACAGTACTTTTCCAAAACCACCCATCCCCCGGAACGTGATGTTCGTGTGAAAGGGGCTTCCGGGGAGATTGCAATGGCTGTCCAATTGACTTTGGGACATATCTACAGTTATCAAAAATATATTTTTCCATGCGTTGTTGGATGGCCACCATATTGAATATAATTAATATAATCTTATGGCGGTCAGTAAACATAGGTAAAAGTATTTAACTTTATTGTTTTTTTTTGTTTCGTTGTGCGTTGATTATGTAATATGTTTTTTTGTTTGTTTGTGTGTAATGTAAAATGGAATATGAAACAAAAGGGAAGCAAGCAGCGACAAGTTTTAGTGTTGAAAGCAAATGGGGAATGCATAGTAGTGCCAAGAAAATTTTATGCACAAAAATTCGAAACAAAACCAAGAACAGAGCATGTAATCCTTTTCTTTTGTGGTGGAGGTTTTCGTAATACGCATGAGCTTATGATGAAATTTTTTACATCAGTAAGTCTATGTAAGAATTATTTTTGTTTACAGCAGTAAATGTAAATGAAAAATTTACACACAGCAGTGTAAATCTTTTCAAAAGAAAACATAGTAATTTTTGTTGAAATGTTCTTGGTGTATTCCCTCAGGGAGAGGAAGAATATATTTGTATCAACTGTTGTTTGATTAATGAATACAAGTTTATTTTGGTTGAGAAACTCTACTCTTCTCAGTTTTTTTTTTTTTTTCTTCCATGTGTTAAAGATCCTGTGGAGAAAATAGAACATTGTTATCTGTTCTTTTGTGTTTGAAATTACCAGAAATTTCCAACAAATTTTCGAACCACATCTTCACAATGTGCTCCACATTGTTGGGACTCACCATCATGACTGTTTGAAGGCCTATGTGTTGCTCCACCACAATGGTTTGTGTGGGGGAATCTGAGAGCATCTCGGTGTACCACTCTAATTGTCTGCTTCGATTCCTCCAAAACGTAAACAACGAACCCACAACCGGATACCGTCTAGGTCTGTCGTTCACGGTTGTGCACGATATAAATTCTCGCTTGATGTACAGAAGTATGAAGTGAAACACCAATGAAATAACAATCAGCAATACATAGAAGAAGAACATTAATATTAAATCCTTCCTCTAGATGACCAAGGAGCATAAACCTAAAAATTCCTCCATTAAGTTTCCCCACTCTTTCTTGCACTCGCAACAAGAAACTTCCGCCTTTATTATGACGGGCGTGACAGGCAGTGTTTTAAGCTACAATTTTCTATAATCAAACCAACCAACGCTATTTATCTGACATTGTCTTTGAAATGCGCTAACTAAAAGAAATTCTAACAAACTTTATTATGTCAAACTTTCTTATGTAAAATTGGGAGGGTAGGTTCATATTTAAAGCCCAAAGACCCATATTACGACTACAAAACCGACTCAACAGTTAATTTCTTGACCAAAATCATTTTTTCAAGTGGAAAAAACAATTTCTTCTCATTGAAAATGAAAAAGAGAATACATTTAATGATATCTCATAGATTCATTGGGTATGCTAGAATTTTATACATGATTGCTCCGATTTTGTGCTTTTTTTGTATTCCACTTCTTATAACTTTTTTTATAACTCTATTCTAAAAGAGCCTTTATTTTACTGTTTATCTAGAATTTTGTATCTCCAAAATATGACATCATAGGTGTTATTCTATAGCCATCATTTGTTTGAGCTTTAGTTCAATAGTCTTTATTCAAAAAAAGAAAATGTTCCTCAACAGATTTGTTACACTTTAGATAAAGTTTATGCTTCTAACATTCATCAAAATATTTTGAAAATTGGCAACAAATAAGAATTTACCTAGATCTATGTTGATTCCCTTTCATGAAAGGAGCTCTATAACTTGGTTGTGCTCCCTATATATGTGTTGGAAGGAGATGTTCTGAAAAGTACTTACCAGAATCTTTAGGCATCACATCTAGTTGGATAATACAGGAGGGTTGAAATGCGTATACTTGTTAACCCATTCAATGACACTTTTAGCATTGACATGGACATGCAATTGCTCCAGCACTAGCCATTTGTAAAAAATGAGGACACCCGAAAGTGCGATATTTCTTGGCATGCTATTTGTGCCCTATTAACCATCCCACCATAAATGATAGTTTCTTCCCGGTTCTAGCATGATAAAGGCATTGCATCCACATCTTCACTATGGGTTGGCCCCATTGAAATATCATGAAGCGAACTTCTCCCACATGTCCTTATACTTGACCTCCCTCTTATGTTTATGCTTCTTCTTAGGCCTTATCTTAGGAAAGTATGTGACTAATTTCTTCACTACCTCTCGAATCAAAGGTATTTTTTTTCTCAAAAATCCATGATTTCATTAATGAATGTAGAAACCAACCGAGGATGGGATTACCATGTTCCACCCGACCATAGATTGACTGAACCAAATCTCTCTCTAGCCAATAACTGTCGTGCCATATTCCAAGCATGAATGTGTTACTCATAACCAACGAAAAAGAACAAAACAAGCATAGATGCTACCAGAGTTCTCCACCTACATCGTGAGGAATTTTAGTGCTTCCTAGTCTCTCAAGCTTTACCATAATCCACAGTTTTCTCCAGGGATCGCTAGGCCCTACACCGAGACCCACTCTCTAGGATATAACATACATCCCCCCGGGGCTACTAGGCCCAATGGAGAGCAATCTAACTCTTGGATTTACCGTATATCCCACCATTCACCGACAAGGATTCCTAGGCCCACCCAGGCATAAAATCCTGACTTTACCGCAACCCATAATATCGCTCAGGGGTTACTAGGCTAGTGTCTTTACCGTAATCCATATTCCGTTTTTGGGACCACTAGGCCATGTGTTTTTCATTTTGGAGATCCACCTCACTCAGCTTCGAATCCATCTGGCAATCCAACTCAACTGAAGTATGAGAACCCATCTCATCAAGGTTATCCACAAATTGCAAGGCTAGGGTGAAAACACTATCACACCTGAAAAAACCCATGCCATGACAGAAAATAACCACATGCAATACCATGCATGCCAAATCTATCAAGGAAATCACACATGCAAATAAATACCTACAAAGAATCTTGTTGTAGCTATTTGATGCTGCTCTTCCTTTCTTTCTTTCTCCTTCCTCTTGCCTCCTTTTCCTTTCTTGATCGAGTGCTAAAGTGCTCCGTGAAAACTCCAATTATCCAAGAGTGAGAAAGAGAGAGAATAATGAGAGATCTCAAAAACTGAACTAACGAAAGTTACATTGACCAATCTTACCCACCGATTCTCAAAAACATTTTTATCAATCAAGCATCTATTTTCTTCATTTTCCATTATTTTCTTTCATTTTTCTCCTCACATGCAACTTGTGACCTTTCAACTTCCTTTTCTCCTAATTTCCATTATTTTCATAAATAAATGTGCCAAAATTCCACTTTTCCCTTCCAAAGCCTTTGCCATTTCCATGTCCAATTTCCTTTAGCCATAATAAACTGAATGAACACCCACTAGGATGTTTTTCTCACTATTCAACTTGGAATAAGTGTCCCATCAACAATGGTCTTATACATTTTTACATTGACGTTTAACGAGGACTGTTACGGAACCCTCCCCCTTAGGGGAATATCGCCATCGGTGTTCAATTACAATAATAACCAACAAGACTATTGAAAACAAAATGTACTACCCATGGAGCATTATAACATAGATCGTTGTAGTATTTACAATTATCATTTGCTAAAACATGACAAACATATTGTTTACTGTAGCTTTATAACATAGATCATTACGGTATTTACAATAACCACATATATACACATTTTCTTCACCCAGAAAATGACCATAATGTTTGTGGAGCTTTATAAACTAGCTCGATATAATATTTACGATATTAGACACATTTTCTAAACCAATAAATAAAACTATACGATGAACGTATCAATCAACAAGGGAATCTAGAGGCTCACACCTCCACCCTCGAAAGCAGTACAAGGATTCACCTCCTTCTAAGAAAGCCTAGAATCCACTGTCAAAGGCAAATCTGCATCAAATGTCCAGCGCTATAATCCTGCACCACTTTTCCTCTCAGTGAATAGTTATCGGCTCATTGTTCCAAGGCACACTCCCAATGTGCATCAAATTCCATCTGGAAATGCTAATGACAAAAAAAAGTATATCCCCGGCCTTCGATTCTCTGCTACATTGTCCCTTAGGAAATCTGGTCACCCCCTTTCGTGTTGTCACTAACCTTCCAAGTTGCCTGGCATCCGCTATCTCGAGCGATCCATCCCTTGGCAAGGCTTCCCTACATCAAAAGGTCAACAACTAAGACATATACTTTCCTCAAAACCATCATATTGGTCATAACATTCTTAGGGAAATAAATTGACACTATTGGGTGTGAGTGTCCCACAATGGCCCTCCCCCTGGAGTGCTTTATGAACATACTTCTATCTGTTCCAATTTCTTTCACTGACACTGCTAATTCTTGTAGTCAATTTCAACTACCCAACCACGCATGTTCATGCATTCTTGTACCAAGCACATAATTTCCATTAGATTCAAAATAATTTGAAATAAATTCACATCATACCTCATTGGTAGCTCCTCAATAAGGTACACTTGCAATCCTGTTTATTTCCTGTCACAACAATTCAAACTAGAATCTTTGACCAAATAATCATGTATACACATATCACATCAGGTTAACTCAAAATACAACCATCATAGGTTATAAATCACATGTAACCATCATAAACCAAAATAATAATTCACATGTATAATAAAAATGAAATAAAACATAGATGTACTTATCCTTTAATCAACCTTTAGCTTCTATCTTTGTCTGTATTCTGTATGCACATCGGATCGGTTACCACACCCGACAAACACCCAGTGCTTTCTCCTAAACCATGTCACATACACATAGTGTGAGTCACACACATATAACTACATGCAACATACAACACTATGTAATACATGCATCTACATGACACACGAAACATACACCTAAACCTACTATACAACACAACACAATACATGTGCCTACACCCAATGTACACCACCACACAATACATCCACCTATATCTATTGTACAACATGACACATACACCTACATCCTGTGTATACCACAACATAATACATATACCTACAGCTAGTGTACCACACAACACAAATATGTACACGGAGTACAAGACAATGAATACATAAGTCATGATGCCACGACTATACAATGCACATACGTAGTATCACATGTACACAATACAACATGTATGACATGATCATAATGCCACATGTACACCAGTACCACATGTACAATATGTACACATTACCACCTATACACAACACCACCTGCAAAACATGTACACAACATCACATGTACACGACACCACCTGCATGATGTGTGCACAATGCCACATGTATGTCATACTACCTATACAATGTGTACATAATTCCATAGGTGCATAGCCTCACATGCATGACATGTACAGGACACCACATGTACACAATACCATATACATGACATGTACACCAAACCACTTGCACGTGACAGCATATGTTATGAAACCAGCTCAAGAAAAGATAGAAAATATAGATCAATGCCTTAGAATTCAGCCTCTTCGAGGGGGCAACCTCCTTTACATTACATAAATGAACAATTCTTGGATGATTCAAATGAGAAAACCTCCTTTCTATATATAGGAGTCTAAGGAGTCATAATATAACCCAGCCGACCTAACAATAATAATATAAAGCCACAAAAATAACAATAGGGGGATTCTATGGGGCACAAAAATAACATGGGGGTAATAGGGGCACAAAAATATAAATAAGGGGTATAACTACAATATTAATGGGGTAATCACTAGTATTATAGGGACCCAACATGCCCCTCGCCTTCAAAAAAGTGTTGTCCTCAACACTTGAGTAGTTCTGGATACTTCTGCATAAAATTCTCATCCTCCCATGTGGAATCTTCAGCGGATAAGTTCTTCCACTTGATAAGATATTCTGAAATTGATCGATTTCGTAGTTGTCGAGTCCTTGTTTCTGTGACTGCTTCCGGTTCCAATATAATTTTTCCTTCCTCGTAAAGTTCTGGAAATATTGTTTGAACTGGGATCTTGTCGCCTATAACCTTCTTTAAACATGAAACATGGAAAACTGGGTGCAATCGAGAAGCTGCAGGAAGCTCCAATTTGTATGCCAAG
>Ga0115851_101007_pt2 | contig 13902 bp, 9 predicted proteins | sample InSIn2gowninarea_FD_83865 | JGI IMG/M metagenome (GOLD analysis project Ga0115851, IMG submission 83865)
ATGAAAGCAGGCAGAAGTACTCGTCTTATGACAAGGAGTTCTATGCTATCGTCCAAGCATTGAAGCATTGGAGACACTATTTGCTGGGTAATGAGTTTGTTTTGTAATTTGATAATTCTGCATTGCAGTATGTTATGTAGCAACATAAACTGAACCACAAACATACAAAATGGGTTGAATACTTGCAGAGTTACACATCTATGTTGAAACATATTAGTGGGCCAACAAGGTAGCAGATGCATTGAGGAGGAGAGTTTTGCTCTTACAGGAGAGCACGATACAAGTGCTGGGTTTTGAACACCTAAAAGACTTGTATCAAATGGATGTAGATTTTAAGGAGGCTTATGAAGCCTACCAAAACCCTTTAATGAGGAATAATAGTCCATGGCTGAACCATAACCTACAGGAGAAACTATTGTTTAAGGGAGGACAGCGGTGTATTTTTGATTGCTCAATGAGGGAGAACATCATCCGGAAGAAACATAGTCGAGGTCTTGCCAGGCATTTTGGCATTGATAAGACTCTAGATTAGCTTAGTCACTTTTATTATTGGCCAAGGATGTGAAGGGATGTGCAACAATTTGTAACCAGGTGTAAACTGTGTGAATTGGCAAAAGGACACAGTCAGAATACAAGACTCTACACATCACTGCATATTCTAGGTAGACTGTGGGGCTCAGTCAACTTGGACTTTGTCTTGGGTTTGCCAAGAACAGAGCATGGTCATGACTCTATGATGGTGGTAGTGGACCAGTTCTAAAAAATGGCACATTTCATTCCTTGCAGGAAAACCAGTGATGCCACTCACGTAGCACACTTGTTTTTCACCGAGATTGTTAGGTTACATGGCATACCTAAGTCCATTTTCTCTGACAAGGATGTGAAATTTACAGGACATTTTTTGCGCACCTTGTGGAGGAAGCTAGACACAGTTGAACTTCAGCTTCGCTTATCACCCACAGACGGATGGACAAATGGAGGTGGCGAACAGAAGTTTAGGAAACCTGTTGAGGAGTCTAGTGGGAGAAAATTCACATATGTGGGATAGGGTGCTTGCCCAAGCAGAATTTGCTTACAATGATTCACCAAACCGAAGCACAGGAAGCAATTCTTTTTAGATTGTGTACAGAATACATCCCCAAGAAGTGCATGAATTACGGGATTTGGGACAACTAGAGAAAACAAGTGCTAATGGGGAAGATTTTGCAAGGGAAGTTAGCGGCCTACATGAGCAGGTGAAAATGAAATTACAGGATAGCAGTCAAAAGTACAAGCAAAAAGTAGATCTGAAGCGACGCGAGGTGGAATTTACTGTTGGAGATCAGGTTCTAGCGCATCTGTGCAAGGAAAGATTTCCTCAGGCTACATACAATAAGCTGAAATTCAAAAAAATTAGACTCTGTAAAATTCTGTGCAAATTTTCTGCCAATGCTTATGAACTGCAATTACCTCCCGATATAGGAATATCACCCATTTTTAATGTGGCAGATTTATTCCCATACACTTCCAATTTGGAAGAGGGGAGTTCGACACAGCCGAAGTGGGACACCCAAGAAGGAAGTGATTCGTGGATAAGAAAAATGCCTACGGCTCAGCCACTCGAAATCGAAGAAATTCTTGACACACAAGTGGCTAGGTGGACTCAGAGGGAGTACCTACAGTACCTCATCAAGTGGAAGAACTGTCCTATTGAGGATAGTTCGTGGCTTGACGTCAGATTGATACAACGTGCAGGTTACTCAATCTAGGAGCTCATGGACTGGAGCCATGATTTTTCACCTACCCCGGGAGTCTGATGTAGGAGCATCCAGCTCAGGGAAGGACATGGCGGGAGTTTGTCTTGTTGAAAATAGTTTGAATTTTATTATTTTCTTTTATTTTTCTAGGAATGGCTATCCCAGCGAATGACAATGGTTGCTTACATAATTGTTTTTTTCTCTTAGTTTTATTTAGAATTTATTTTAACTTACGAGCAAGAAAAGATAGTTAATCTGGAACTATTTTTGTAACCATATTATGTAACCACCGACAATTCTGCCAACTATCGAGTGTTCTCTATAGACAGAAAGAAAGAGAAAATGATAGAATTTTTTTTTTCCATCATTGAAACCACATAGAGAATATGCAGCTTTTTTTACAAAAAGAGCATCTGAAACCATTACTGCTACAGTCTACATTCATTTCCATTCTATACTGTGGATTTATTTCTCATTTTCCTTCATTAAAGCTAACAAATATAGGTGAACAACAAGTGTAAGTGTGAGGAGAGCAAATGGACAAAGCACGGTGCCAACAGAGGTAAGATACGAAGGAGTCAAGCAAGGCCAAGAAACATAGACAAGTTTCAGGTACCGAAACTGAACATAGATTCCAATTTCCATTGCAAAATAAACAAATGAATTTCCAGTAGTAGTTACCTATATATATATCCATTGCAAAATAAACAAATGAATTTCCTCTAGCAGTTACCTATATATATATATATATATATATATATATCAAAAGTTCGAGACATTACAGCGCCTTGGTCAAGGACTAGCAAACAGAAGAAAAAATAATTGTATTACAAAACCCTCGCAGGCCAATGCCCACCATCTAAGTCCATAAAAAAGTTACAAGCTACAGTGTCACACACATACGGTGGTTTCACAACCGTATTGCCAAAACCCACATCAAACAAGCCGACTACAACCACCATTCCTATATCCCTAAAAATAGTTAAAAGAAAAACCCTCGAACAAACTACAGGCAGAGACCAAAGAATGACCCTACCTGTTCAGGTGTAGGAGACCGATGCGAGAACCACGAGCAGGACACCATCCACCTGCACAGGCTACCCACCAAACCATTAGCAACTTTCGCAGAGGAAACGACTACAACGATGAACAATGACTGAGATAGAGAGAGGAGTTGTGTAAACTTACCAAGCAGAGTCAGACTTGAACGAGACACCAGTGGAGCCACGGAACCGAGGTCGCAGCCAGGAAGCCACCCACTGTCATAGAGGAGCTGAGGTCATAAGTGCTAAGTAAAACAGAGTAAAAATAAATGATAGAGAGGGAGGGCATACCTTCGGAAAATTGTTGAAAGGAAACAAGAAGCGGAGCGACCCCACAGCTGCAACTTGTAGCAAACACACAAAAACATCAATCTGTGAAGACAACGCACAAAAAGAGTAGAATAACGAGAAGGCTGAAACAGTGAAAACTGAGCAGAGCCAAGTCGGAGTTGACAGAGGGAACTGATACCAAGGGTTTCACAACCCATAACCAGCACAGGATGGGCACGGAACGAGTGAGGCATCGCTCACAAGTGGAGACCCAGATCTTACAGCAACCAAGCTAAACCAAAACGAAAATGTAGAGAAGTTACAACATAAAACCCTCGCACAACAAACCCCAAACCCTCACGAGTAACATAGCGACACAACAATGAGAGAAATGCCAAATGAAGTGAAGAACTAGTGTCTTGAGGGTTAAAAGGAACGAGAAGGAGTAGAGCTTGAGGATGAGACAGATGTCCTCACCATCATACACCCACAGTACATTGCATTAAAGTCAACCAACCGCCGAACCATAAAACAAATAAATCAATACATAAATCATTAACCACATAATTATCACTTAGTCGAAGGTCGTAGGGGCTGGTCCCATCACAGAGTTCTAACTCCATTATGATTTTTGTTGAGGGTCTTATTTATAGGGTATCTTCCATTAATAGGTGTGGAACGTATTGGCCTATGACCTTGTTAATTTTGGGTATATGTTATAGTTCCCTACGTATACTGTCTTTTTTGCACAATTTATTTATTAATGTTGCTAATCGTTATTTTTTCTATTTGCATATATTAAATAATGAGTGCCGCACTTACTCACACTAATTTTTAGCTTCACTTGGATAAAGATAATGGCTTCTTTACAGAAAACCTCGATTCCAACTGTACCCAGATATTTTATTCTATTTTTTCTTTTAAAAAATTAGGAATAGGTTATATTCCATAATGCCACGATAACCGCATGTATACGTTGTCTTTTTAAACACTTCCGAGGTTTCAGCTCTGAATGTTATCATTAAATTCCAAAGAGTATTTTCATTCCTCCTTCTTTTAATTAATAATTAGTAATGCTAGGAGATATACTTATTGAATTGTTCTCACCGATTAATGAGATTTCATTCCCCTCTCTCTATGTAGGGATAGAGATTGGTCTTCTTGATTGTCAAATCTCGACTAATTTTGAAAATGATTTTAGATACTATTTACTTATTAATATTTTCTTTATAAGCCATCCGATTTTTATCAAAAAGGCATAGGACATGGACTGTAAGGCTATACTAGGTTTTGAAAATAATTTTAGATATTATTTACTTATTAATATTTTATTGTTATTTCCTTCCTAAGCCATCATATTTTATCAAAAAGGGAATAGGGCTAATGAATAAACGATTGATGCACATTGACTTAACAAGGTCTCTTCTTGGCATGATGTCATGAAATCATTGTCATGGATTTTGACTTAACAAGGTTTGTTCTTGGCATCATGTCATGAAATCATTGTCAAGCTAATGGATTTTGACTTAACAAGGTGTGTTTTTGGACTGATGTCATGAAATCATTTTCAAGCTAATGGATTTTGACTTAACAAGGTGTGTTTTTGGACTGATGTCATGAAATCATTGTCAAGATAATGGATTTTGACTTAACAAGCTCTGTTTTTGGCACGCTGTCATGAAATCATTGTATTTTCACGTTAATGGATTTTGAAAATAATTTTAGATATTATTTAATTATTAATATTTCCTTTATAATCTTAACAGGGTTTTTTTCTCAGCATGAAAACCACTTCGGTACAACCAAAGAAATCATAGGATTATTAACCTGTCTTGCCTTTCACTAGCCACTAACCTAGAGTTCCGAGTTCCGAAATCATAGGGTTATTAACTTGTCTTGGGGTTTCCTCTAGCCACTAACCAAGAGTTCCGAGTTCCGGAAATAGCAGTGTCCTGCCTGGCTCAACAACAACATCCTACTCCCAACCTCCTGAGCCCTCAACAACTTCTTACTAAGGGTTACAAGCTTACATCTTTATTATACTCCCTTGGACCTCCTCCAACCAGTAACTGAATCTTCAAAGTTGCTTTGGGTTTTAAGTTGCCTCGGATTTTTTTTCTCCGATTTACCGAATATGTGTAAAAGTAATTAAATTTTTTTCTTTTCTCTTAGGGGTGTTATGTATGGATTTTTAAGCATGTGGTATTCATAATCATGCTATTGTAATAAATCCTATTTATATGTGAAGAATTTCCATAATTAAATGGGGTAAATCTTAATGGTTAAGAATTTTATACATAGGTTTGACAAATGTAGTATTTTTATATCTAGCAACTATATAAATTAAACGGCTGTTCAATGTTGATAGACATCAAAACACACTTAGCTCATTTATTAGACTGACATTAACTAAAATATTATTATTATTATTTATAGGAAAATTAATCTATAATTTAAACATATATATACATTTAAAAATATATATAATAAAATTCTTAATCATCAATATTCATCACCACTTTCACATGGAGATTCTTAACATGTAAATAAGCTTTGTTACAATATCATGGGTCAATACCATGGCTTACTAATACCACATTCCCAAAAACCCACAACTTATATTCATATGGTTTCTCTTTATAATTAATTAAATTAATTAAAATGGAAGAAATGACAACTAATTTTGATATAAATCTCAATAAATACTACTAAAAATATTCTAAAATATTATGTGGAGGTCAAATCCCTAACATCCATTTCTTTAAATGCTACAAAAAATATTCTAATATATTATGTGGAGGTCAAATCCCTAACATCCACTTAATATTATTTATTATTAAATTAAAATTATGGAAACCCTATTTCAAAATAAACCCAACTCAATTATTAATAATAATAATTTAAAATAAAGTTATATTTTATTTTATTTTTATGAATTTTCGCTTTTCCTTCTTGCAACCCATGATTTGGCTCTCATATTGGAAGCTATTGATTTTCAGGTTGGTCGGACGAGCTAAATGTTTTCTATTATAATATGTGTCATTGAATAAGTGTTTTAATTCTTATCATAAATTGATGAATATCAACATTTAACACCAATTTCATTGATATGGTTTAGTTAGTTGCACTGATAGGTACTTTCTACGACTCAATATGAGGGGGATGTGTGATTTCTATACAACTAAGCACAATTTCACACATGTTTATTTTGGAATAAAAATAAAATGTTCTTTAAATAAAAATAATGTCAATTATACTAAAAAAAAAAGATATACACATTTGTTTTGTCTTAACTAGAAAATATTAAAAAAAGTCAATAATCCAGTTTTTAAACATAAACAAAATATTTTGATATCCAAGTAAACTCACATAATTTTTTATTAACTTTAAAAAGATATATCCATATAAAGTTACATAATTTTTTTCAATATTATATTTTTAGTTTTAATTGTGGAAAATATATATAATCTATAATTTTTTATTTTATTTTAATATAAGACTTAACTAACTACTTGATGATCTATATTAACAACTTACAATAAATTAATATTATTTTATATCAAATTTTTGTATTATTTGTTTTGAAATAACTAATTTTATACTCTAATCTAACTTTGAAAATAATTAATATATACATCAGATGATTTATATCCGTAACTATAATTTTTAATAAAAACATTTTAATCGTAAATATTTAATATATATATATATATATATGTAAAACTTTAATTTATTAAAATAACTAGTTATGTATCTTAATCTAACTTTCAAAATAAATAATATATACATAAATGATTTATATCCATAACTATAATTCTTAATAAAAACATTTTAATTGTAAATATATATATATATATATATAAATTTAAGTTATTAAAATAGTTTTATATCATAAAAATATATTTCAACTCGTAAAGTTAATTTCTCTATATAATCGACTTAATTGAAATCATCCTATAGAGATCCAAGTGTATTGTAAAAGCATAGAATATTTATGAGTTCGTTTACTCTTTGCGTTTAAAAAAAAACGTACGTGAGATGACCAAAACAAGTTGGAGAGTCGGACTATGGCGTGCATATTTTAATGAAACATACAAATTTTCGAGAGAATCTGTTAGAATTATATGGAAGAACATGGAAGCGATAGTACACAGTTTATTTTAAAGTATAGTTATCAAATTTGAATTTCTAATATAATCCATAGAAAAATTAGATATTTTACATCTTAAATATTATCATTTCAAAAAAATGTTGTAACGGAGATAGTTTCAACCCTTTTTTTGAAATTTATTTTAAATTTTAGATAACATCCAATAAACTATATAATATAATAACCTTCAAAAACAATTCACCCAAAAAAAATCGAATCACCACTTCCTTTCCATACTTCTTTATTTCTAAATTTAAATTTAAAATATTTTTTTAATTTCAAAACTAATTTATCTAAAAGCCTTTAATAAATATAAGCATTTTTAAACAATATCTCAAATTCCACTATTTATCTAAAATACTTTAATAAATATATATATTTTTTTAAATATCTAAAATTCCATAAAATTACAAAATTAACCTGTATTACAAATTAACAAACTGTTATGAATCTGTGTAACAGATTCTCCCTTTCCTTGTCTTATTGGCTTTTTAATGTATGAAAACCATAATCAAGTTAGAGAATTATAAACTTTACTATTCCGCTGTGATTTTCCAGTTTCTCCAGTTTCTTTCCTTCTGCGCTTCTACCATTCAGCCACTATTTGTTCCACCATAACATTCTCTGGTAGTGAATGAACATCAAATATTTCATAATTTTTTTACCTCGATTCGAATTTGGTAACTAACTATGCTTTACAGAGAGTCAGGGCTGGAATTTGGATTCCTCTTTACCCATCATACAATTTTTTTTTGACGTTTTAGGTCTTTATGTTGCCCTTCAAAAGATATTATGTTTAAAATTTTGCCCTTCAAGGGTGATGTTTTGATAATAAATTAACCCTTCACTAATAAAGGTTTCATTAAAAACACATATCTATCATAAGAAAAAAAAAACAAAATGACCATAACACAGAAGCGACTTATTGAATTCTCAATTTTGTTGGGAAATTGTATGGAACACTGACAACAAAATCTCCATAATTCTGAAATCAAATGTTCCTTACTCATACATGCCATAGCATTTGTATATATGAAATATTACTAAGGATATCTTATGGGACGTATAAGATGACCAACAAAGTAAAACTATAAGATGGACTATCCTCTGCATCCTCTCCACGATCATAATCACGTGGAATCAATGTGGGGGTCCACCATAGAGAGTTTGTAGTGAATAAAGTACAGTGTATTAAAGTGTTTTAATATTTCATAAGTGGCAGTAGGTGTTATTCTTCATGAGCCATATCTTTCACGACTTTTAAGTGATATGTTGAGACACTCAATATATGGTGTAGATTGTAGTCAAAGTGACACTTCATCTATTCCACGGATGACATTCTGACATAGGATAACTTTCATAAGTGAGTGGTGAGTCAGTGACCCTTGTGACAAGCCTCTGGCCCAAATAATCCAATAAAGGTGGGTGGCCAATACACTCAGGGAGACCAAGTGGCAACAAGAAATATGGTCCAAATTTATTATGACAATGAAGATGTTTTTTCTTTCAGCTAAGTAGGTTCGATATGCACTAACACACTCATGGATTGATTGTTTGTTTCATTCAAGTGGGAATTTACATTCAGGGAGAGCAAGTGGCAACAAGAAATATGGTCCAAATTTATTATGATAAGGAAGAGGTTTTTTTTTAGCTAAGTAGATTCAATATGCACTAGCACATTCAGGGATTGATTGTTTGTTTTTTTCAAGTGGGAATTTTAATGTTGTTTGCATAAGAGATATATGCATATTCATTGGATTTCAAGGCAACTAATTGGACTTGGATTCTAATCCAACTTACCCTGATCAAATGAACGAATTGTGAGTTATTGAATGACATTCCTTTTAAGGAGTATGAAATAGATATGCTTTATGCCCCTTGTCTTCTAAGTGACACCTATGAGAATTCAATCATACTAGATTAAGCATCTGATGAGATCTCATCATGAACAAGACATTTTAAACCAAGCCAAATTTGTTTTTCTGTGGGCATCTATATATATATATATATATATATATATATATATATATATATACAAATGATATTATTTGATATAAATTCTCTATAGAATATATATTAAATGATAACTTTTTAATTTCTATATACATATATTTAAGGAAACTAGGTAATAACCTTTGTTGAATGATCTCATATCCATTTTCCATGGTTGTTTTTCCTTAGGCTATAGGTGTTTTTGTGCAAGTTGTAAGCATCTTAATTCCTACTTTAATAAAAATATGTTTTTCTTTCAATGTGTGTGCATATTCGAATTCACTCGGGAGCTCTCTTCAATTGACATGGTCCACTCACATGCACCTCAAGCTGCATCAACAAGAAAACAAATCAATCAAAGGTGAAAAGGGGCCTAAATAGATTTACCCATGGAAAATTGAAAACTTGCAATAATAATGTTACAAAAGAAAATAGAGAAAGACTAAGAATGTGAAGCCTAGGAATAAAAATACACAAAATTGTTATCTATAGTTTCTATTTGTAATAATTCCTAAAGCATAGAAGAGCTAAAGAAATGCCCTTTCTAGATGGTTTTGTCAAAAATGGTTTCCAAGGTAAGATATCTACATTATTTTCATGTTTACAATTGAGTTCCTCAACACCATTTCTACATTTATTAATTTTAATAAGTTAATAAATAGTTTCCAGTAATGTTTTTAGATTCATTTCATTTTGATGGTCAAATTATACAATTAACAAATTAGATTTTGGTTTACTTGAATGCTTAAGCCACTTAAACTATTACAAGTATATATTTAAGTAACACACTTGGTTGGTGATAGATAGAGTAAAACATATTTCATTTTGATGGTCAAATTGTACAATTAACAAATTAGATTTCAGTTTATTGAATGCTTGAGCCACATAAACTATTACAAGTATGTGTTTAAGTAACACACCTGGTTGGTGATAGATAGAGTAAAACATAAACGACAGTAATAGTTAAATATATACACATTTCTTACAAATTTTATAAAATACTTGTGTTTATAAATTGGAATTGTTGACAATTTTCTTTTTAGTTCTAGAGTATATCTTAAACTTTCTTTTGTTTGGCTAAGAGTTTGATTTCATGGAATGTAAGGAAATAGGTTAATAGCCCAAGACATATTTGGTAAGAGTGAAATCCAAACTCAGGCTTAGTTTTTCTTGAATAACCATGATAAGTCACCCTGATTATGGATAGCGTCTAGTGATGATTTTCCCCAATATAAATAACTAAAACATCATAAAGAAAACACTAAACTTTTTAAAAAGATTGCATTTATTAAGTTTTAATTATTTAAAGTTGAAGAGATTTTTAAACATACCAAATTAGTTTATGCATTAACAAAAAAATGATTTAAACCATACAAAACTACAATTTCTTTAAAACATGCCGTACTTGATTCCAACAAAAAAAACTAAAATAATTAATAATATATATATAATAAACACTTTTCTAAATTTAAATTTTCCAAACAAAATAATAATAACTATATCTATGAATAAACTAAAACCAAAACTAAACTTTTTATAAAATTAATATAAAAAATAACACTTTTTCCAATTTTAAATTAATAAAAAAATTAATTATCAAAATACATTAAAAAAAGCGTTGTTTAAATTACATAAAATGCAAACTAATGGATTTAAATGGAAATTTATCACAATGGTGTCTACTCTTCAAACCGTTGGAAGAGTTTATTTATCATAAAAGCTTGGCTTCAAATTCAAATGTTAGATTATCACATCCTTTGAAGATAAAACGCAACTCTGCGAAACAGTCCTATATAAATGTTTTTTTTCAGGGCCGAGACTTATAATCCATTCGAGGATCGGGAAGTTGTCATGGTCTTATGCCGAAACTCACAGAGTTGTCTTCCATACTAAGAGTCCTCTGGCTGTCTGCATTATACAACTCTACAAATATTATTGTTGCATAACGGCAAGACTGAATAACTAGGAGCTCCTATACTTTAGAAGAGAAAATTACAATGCAAGTCACATCTGATAAGGAAAGCTTTTTGTATTTCAAAATTAACGGTCGTAGTAGCACTTGATTCGAATTCCAATGTTTTGCAGTAGATATTTTCAGATTTTGAAATCTCCAGGCCAAGATTCGAAATTAAAGTTTATTGGTTGATAAGATCATGATGGACTTATTAGAGGGTCTGTTCCAGGTTGAAGTGGAAAGGTGTCAGTTGTTATATAAAATATTAATAACGTTTTCAAAAATAACTTGCCGTCAAAAATACGTTCTGCAAACACGTCATGCTCGACGGTCATTTAAAAAATTTCAACGTATTTTACGGGTAAAATGGCCTATGACGGGCAAAATGGCCGTCAAATTCCAACCCTGCAGAGAGTGGTGGCAAACAAAGAGAAAACATGCTTTAAGATCAAATACATGGCAATTCACTCCAACTTCATATCGGGCCTTGGTGTCAAGGCAAAGAGTGGCAGATCACTGGTAACTGCATCCGGAGGACAGTTTGGAAGGAAATTCCATGAATTTTGGGAGAAGTTGTAAACAATCACCTCCATCTCTTTGTACTTTTTGAAATAGAGGCAATCCCCTATTGCAGCACACCCAAAGGGTGTTTCTCTGCGTTGAAAACTCCTAAAAATTCGAGGCACTGTTGAAGGCTTTCTGGCCATCTCTTTCCAATTTGTAGCCGCGTCCTTATTAAACTCCCATATAGTCAGCACCTCTACTTTTTCTTCGATTTCAGTTTGCCCGTCACCTTGTACTTTGATTTCAATTCCCTGCACGAATAGAATTCGCGATCCGCAGTGGAGTAACTGATTGAAATGAATATAAACACCATTCTGATTCTGATGTGAATGAGGCAATGGCACGAAGATGTACGTCCCCTCTACGATGTTGAAACCCATAATGCCTCTGGTTATGTGGGGGCCATGCCCCTCTGCCGCCACCATTAAACAATAGAAATAACCACCAGAAAATACGGTTCCGGGACCCATATGATCCGCCTCTTTAAATGTCACTAAATGGTTCGGCAACATTCCCGCCGTCGTCCATGTCTTGTTAGTGGAATCGTATATTTCCACTATTTCCTGTAGATAAATAGCAGAGAAGTGCACCACGAACACTTTGTACTCGTCTTTTCCTTCTTCAACGATGCCTATGCTCCCTGTCGAAAAAATTCTCCCGTTTTCCGATCGTGGAAGTACCAAGTACTTGGCTGTGACAGGATTGCAGACATAGATGGAGTGGGTAAACATGCCTTGAATCAACAAGTGGCCTGCGCCTGATCCCAGATAACGAAAAGTTGCATGTTCCTTCCCCTCTAAAAAGCTAAGGGATAAACAAGTGTTCTTCCAACTCCGTGTGAAGGAGGAGTATGTCCAACAATCTCGAATTTTATTATTCCCCACAGCTCCAACAACAAGCCATGGATTTTTGTTTTGAAGCACCTCTGCCCATTGTCTCCTAAGAAAAAACGTTGATGAAAAGAGTGCCTTCCAATGTTGGCAGACAGTAGCAAATCTACACAGATATTCTGCTGGCAGCCATGCCAATATCTCTTCAATCAAATCGACTGGTAATTCCTCATACAAATATTGTGAGTATTTCTCCTCCCTGACATTCACAGCTCTCATTTTTAAAGCACCACTAATTTTCAAAGCTGAAGTAAAATAACATAAAAACTAGAAATGCTCCATTATATGTATATGTAGATAAATTGTAATGCCATCAGCTGCGACGCTACAAACTACACAGTCGATTGCATTCCATTGGAGATTTTACTATGGTTTTCAATAGTTTATTATGATAAACATCAGCATGGTTGTTTTTCTTCTAAATTACAATTTAAATTGATGTTTTTTTTTGTTTGGAAAAAAATAATATGGATTCACATACATTTATATATTTAAATAATAAATTTATTGGTAATTTAATAAATTAAAAATAGATGTTAAAATCTAGATCTACATTATAATATAGAACACTGGTAAATTATTTAATAAAATGTTTTTAAAAAATAGTTAATTTGATTGGAAAATATTATTATAGGAGTTGTTTAAAATTAGGTAGAAATTTATTGAAATCACAAATTTGATGGGTAACCCTTGCATAATCAAAATGCCCTACAGGTTTTTGAGAGTGCTGAATCCATATTTACAATAAAAAGACTAATTTAAATAATACAAATCAAGATTTTATTTCAAAATTTTCTACCAAAGTCAAAATTCCAAAAAACTTCATTAAAGAAAACTCATCATAAATATTTCTTGACTTTAAAGGTTTGGTTATAAACTTAAAAGTTATCTTCACTCCATAGTTATGAGAATTTACAATTCCAAGAAGGACAATCAAGGGAAACATTGTAATGCTCATTTGAGAATTTACAATTCCAAGAAGGACAATCAAGGGAAACATTGTAATGCTCATTTGAGAATTTACAATTCCAAGAAGGACAATCAAGGGAAACTTGGGGACATATAAAATTGTAATGCACATTTTAATATTAAGAATTATTTTTGAGTAAATAATTAATTTAGTTGGTTAATTGTAAAAATAATATGATCTAAATTTTAATGTTTATTTGAATAGATACTATTTTTATGTTGAATGTATATTTTAAAATATTTTGGATAAATAGTGGAATTTGAGATATTGTTTAAAAATGCTTATATTTATTAAAGGCTTTTAGATAAATTAGTTTTGAAATTAAAAAAATAT
>Ga0115851_100949_pt2 | contig 13900 bp, 10 predicted proteins | sample InSIn2gowninarea_FD_83865 | JGI IMG/M metagenome (GOLD analysis project Ga0115851, IMG submission 83865)
CCTTTTATGACTGCATAGGTATCATTTCCAAAAGAAACTTTCTTTCCCTTTTCTAAAACACTATATGATTCAAGTTTTCCTTTATCACCTGTCATATGCTTTGAACATCCATTGTTAATGTACCATTGATTTTCTTGTCCTTCTGCATAAAAAGCTATCCCACATCTTTCTGGTTGTGGTTCCTTTATTCTCCGTGTTTTGGTGCTTGGGGCTTGTTCCTTTGTCTGCCGAAACTTGCTCCTGCATTCAGAATCTTCATGATCAAAGTTATTACAAATAGAACATTCAATTTCATTTTCAAGGGCTGAAAAGTTATTATAGGTCCTTTTCGTAATCCCAGTCATACTTCTTTGTTTTTGAGCTTCTCTAGTCATGATTGTCTTATAGGCAACACATTGAGCTGCTTTGTGACCAAAGTTATGGCAAGAGAAACATTGGCCATTGAAAAAACTTCTGCGATTATCAAATCTACCAACGATATGATTGTAGTTTCTATTGTCATCCATTCTCGAGGCAAATTGGGAAGATCTTACCTGTGGTTGATTGTAGCTTTTGTTCACCCTTAAGGTGGATTTCCCCTAATTTACCTGGTAGTCTTTGTTTATTCTTGATGAAATTCGTCCCTGTTTTACCTGGTGATCTCCATTGGGCTTTTGCTCATACCTCCTTGCTGCATCAAGATAACTCTTTGAGGTGGATGCTTCTCCATTATACCCCAGACTTGTCTTGATTAGTGGAGAGCACTGTACATTGATGATCTCATCCAGAGTTTCATATCCTTTAACAAATTTTAGATTAAGAGCCTTTGTTTTCTCAATTTCTTTTCTAAGCCCAACAATTTCACATTCTAACTTTTCAAGAAATTGTTCCTTTTTATCAAGTTGGAATTGCAGAGTATCAATGATCATATTCTTTTCTTCTAAACATAATTTGAGTCTAGAAATATCTTCATGAAAACCATATATATCTATAGCATCCATGTAATCATCATCTTCAAAAGCCATTAAATTTTTATAGTTATTACCTCGTTCATCTTCATCACTATTTGAGAGACCATCACTATCTTCATGAGTGTAGTAACTTTTCTTAGTTGCATTATGTTTCTTGTTCCATCTAACAGGTTCCTTCCCTTTATCCTTATGTGGACATTTGGCAGCATAGTGACCGACTCTCCCACAAGCAAAGCATTTGAAAGGTAACTTACCTCTGAATCTTCTAGTACCCCGTTGAAGATTCTTGACAAAATTTGATTCTTCTTCCTCTTCTGATGCATGTCCTAACTCATAGTAGTTTCCTTTGCCTGAAGCCTTGAAAGATGCTTCTCTCATGTCTGATGGTCCTCCTTTTCTCATTTCATAAGCAGTTAGAATCCCGTGTAGCTATGACATGGTAAGGTTTCGAAGATTCTCCTTTTTTTCTATTGCCAAAACTTTAGATTCAAATCTAGGGGACAAAGATCTTAGAACTTTTTCAACCACAACAACCTCTTTTATTTCTTCACCCAAGTTTTTCATACAATTAACAATCTCATCTACATGAAGGAAATAGTTAGCCACGCTTTCATCATTGTGCATTATGAGATTTTCATACTAAATCCTGAGGGTTTGAAGTTTTGCTCGTTTTACCTGTTCATCTCCTTCATAACTCAGAACAATCTTGTCCCATATTTCTTTTGCAAATTTTTACTGCGTAACATTGACGAATTCTGATTGAGATAGGCATCCTAATAGGGTATTGACTACCTTTGCATTTGTTTCATATTTCTTCTTCTCACCCGGATCTGTTGGAGTTGCTGAAGGAAAAGTGTACCCTGTATCTATGATATCCCAGACTTCTGTACCAAGTGATTGAAGATAGGTAGTAACTCTTACCTTCCAATATATGAAGTTTGTTCCATCAAAAATTGGTGGCCTGATAGATGCTTCTCTCTCGTAGTTTCTCATGATGATGGATCTTCCTCCAAGCGATCAGGCTTCTTCAGAAGGACCTGTTCTGATTCCAATAGTTGGAAATAACACTGAGAGGGGGGTGAATCAGTATTATCAGGCCAAATATTCCCTTTTCAAAATTCAGAAGATATACGCTACTTCATTTAGTCAAACCCGCGTATATACGCAATTATGTAGAATGAAACCCGCGTATACAATGCAAACTTATAATTTACTTTATCTTTCAAATGTTGATTATTAATCTGTGTATCTGAGTGAATTAAACAGTAACTAGACCAGTAAAAATAGAACAGAAGACAGTCACACACAAGAACACAAGATATAAGGTGGAAACCCAATGTGGGTGAAAACCACCTACTGCAATTTGTCTCTATTTTCCTTTAATTAGAAACTTCTTTTTACAATGTACTGGTGCAATCCTTTACTAGTACGCAGGTTACAACCTGCAGAGGGCTACAACCCTCTCTCATTTTCCAGCTTCTCCTGGAAGGGAGCTACAACCCCCTTAGCTCGTGTACTAGCCAAGATACTAGTACGTAGGTGCTGGCCTACTAAAGGCTACAACCTTCTATTTCTTCCAATGACCACATTTCATAAATTTTCAGACTGGATCCATGAACATCATTCAATCATCAAGATTTCTGCTTCAACCAAACTCCTTTCCACTGAACAAAACTGATTCACAATAAACACTTCTTAGATAGTTGTACCCAGAACATAAAACCAGTAATTATATACCAAATTTTGAACCCAGAACACTGCAACAACAAATAGAGGTAGCTAGATCACAATAAAATACATATACGCTACTTGAGCAACCTGAAACCTGCGTGTGTACGCTCCTGTGTGTGGAGAAACCTGCCTATACGCAGTTTGCCTTTATTGAACCTGCGTGTATACGCGCCTTCGCTTCACATAACCTGCGTACAGATCTATAAAGGATAATTTACTCTTTCAAACAGTCAAATACAAGTTAACCCAGATTATCAGATCTATAGATCAAGCGTGCGCCTCATAGAACATATCAAAATCATACAAAGATACTATCATTCAAGCCTTAAAAATTATGACCCATCAATAGATCTTGCGCTTAGGTTCTTCCTTCATTCAGATCCAGATCTGCACCATAACCCCAATCACAAAAGTTTCAGATCTAGCACAGGTTAGATATTCATTTGATTCCAAAGATGCTTTGCCAAATGATCTCCTTCCTCTTTTATAGCCTTAGGCCTTTCTCAATATCACAGTCCAAAACCATAGTAACTCAATACCACGGGCCCAATACTTTGGGATCAACACTTCTAACAATATACCATGGTCCAAAACCATAGGTCCAAATACCAAGGACTAACTGCCCTGGACCAAAGGTAAGTTTTCCAACATATACGTGCTTTTCCTTACATGAAAGTGCATGTATACGCATACGCGCCTTCGAAACATCCAACCTGCGTGTATACGCGACTTTGTCTAGATGAACCTGTGTATGACTTTTTCTTCATTCTAAAAGCCTAAACTAAGCTCTGTCACCAGATAGAGTTGCCATCAAGGACAACACCTGTGCCATAGCTCCAAACCTGTACCATAATGCCAACAATTTCCCTAGCTAAAGCTTCTTCAGATTATGAGATCCAATAGACTTATCAACACCATAACATGCAAGGGAAAAGCATCTGAATTCCCATGCATAATTTTGAGGGTTTAATTATTTATTATCAATATAATTTTATGTCATTGTTGATCAACCATCGCATAGTTTGTAAATTTGAAGATTAATCTATTTTTTACATAATAATTGGATGCTGGAGAATTTAAAGTTAGTTAATTTATTTATTTTGAAATTTGAAAGGTTCTTTAAAAAACACATCTCGAGGTCATGGGTTGCATTTCACATTTATACTTTCCATGGGTTTGAAGTTTGAACGTTGCTTAGTACATACTCAAGTGAAGGATTAGTGTGGTTTCAAAGTTCAAACAATCACCTCCAAATGGTGTATATTGTATATAATATATATATATATGGTGGCTAGCCTTGATCTATAATAGGCTCTTTGTCTCTTTTTCAAATCAAATTACTATCATGAATCATGATTGAAGGAAATGGGCAAACAAACTCTTCCTTCTCTGTTTAAATCCAGAATGGGGTACTTGCCAAATTTACAATGTACATTAACATACCTTGTGTCTCTCAAGCAGCCGTAGGATAAGTAGTAGCGACTCCAAGCTGTAGTTCGACTAGCTCCAAGATGTAGTTTGACCAACTCCAAGCAACGACTCCATCACTCCAACCAACAACGATTCCAAGGCTCAAGCTCGTTGCTCAAGAATCTAACTGAACATCAGATAGTGGTCTGGAGTCCTAAGTTTCTCCCCAAACAATGGACAGTGGCCTCCAATGGTGAAATGAGGAGAGGGGCGAGTTAAAAGTTAAAAACTTAAAAGTAAAACCTAAAAGTTTAAACCGCAAATTTTTAACATAGCTGCATAAATTTTATATGCATTCCTCGCCAACGATCCTTTTCTAGAGATCATTTTACGTGATCTGTTTCCGTAAATCTAGATAAAGATCACGATTTTAACAGATCTGTATCTGGATTTCCGAAAACAAATCCAAAATGGCTAAAAAAATTTGAAACACCAGAAAAAACGGATTCTCTGTTTCAATCAAACTCAAAACGGCTAAAATATGTTTTCATGTCGTTTTGGTAGCATTTCGTACCTTGATCCACATCTGATTCGGGAAATGGCGTTTCCAACGATATTACTAGGCTTTTTTAGTAACTTAGCATTAGCCAACTTGTCTTCTAACTCAGCACACACCCTTATAAGCTCATCAATTTTATTATAATGGTGCAAGATGGTGCTTGGACTCTGGATCTTCTGCTTCAACGCCATAAGATATGTCTTGAAATGCTCAATCTTCTCCCAACGGCTACTAATTGAAAGTGCAACAATTCTGCTGGCTACCTGTGCATCTATTTGGTCCACATCAATGGTTGGTACTGTTAGTGCTTGAAATTTCACCTAGGCTGAGATAGACAAATCTCAAGGCTACATCAAACCATTACACCTCGTAGCTAGCCCTACGAGGAAGGAGAAGGCTCTCTCCGGTCAAACTCAGTAGATCTTTCAATAGGATGAGCTGACCCAATTAGGAACACTGATATTAGGCTAGTAAACTGATAAGGAGGGTTGATTTAAAGTTTTTTGGGGTTTTTGGTGGCAATTGGAGGGAGTGCAATTCAGGGTGCGGGGATTTGACACAGTTTCTGCAGGTGGGTCTTTGGGGCAAGGTAGGAGTTTGCGCTGATGCCTTTAGCTGAGATGGATGATCAAGGAAGAAAAAGAGAAGCTAAAGAGGGCAAACAATGACTTTGAATCCTCTCTAGACAGTGGAAAACATAAACATTAAACAAATTTGAAAGCTGAGCATGGCAAGCATGAATTCAAACTTTATCACTTCATTTGTTTAATAAGCTGCAGTAAAGAAAGAGATGGAACACATAAACAGACTTACAATTACAATAAGAGAACACACCATCAACACAATAGTCCACAAGAATCCCAATGATGTCTGCAAAACCCTGGTCTTCCCTTTTACTCAAATTGCAGAGATACAAGTAAAATATACAATAGGAGCTTCTCCCTCAAGAGTCCAACCATGAAAATGAGCAAGAGAAGGCATAATATAGATGATCTAACTCCTTTCCCCACCTCTAGGGGTCGAGCTCAACTTCCTAGGAGCTGTTTCAACTAATTCCAAACTAAGCACTAGATAATAGGCAGTCAAAACAACTTGCCTCTAAAACTTAGGAAACCTATCGATGCATTAAATATTTACCATTTACATTCAAGAAACTTCTAGAAGTGATAAAGGAGAGTAAAAGTATCTTAGAGCCCTGAAAGTTACATAAAAATCCATGATTTACATGCCCAAAACATTAAACCAAGTGAAAACAGTGTTTTTCTGGCCGAACTCGTCAAAATAGGCAAAATTCCTTGACATGCAGCGCACATCTGCCTAACGGGTAGCGCACATTGAGAGGCCTGTTTGAGGGCCTTCCTGGTGTCAAAATCAAGTGCACGCTAGCTCATTGGAAAGGTCTACGAGTCTTCTTTCCAACCACACCAAAATTTTTGAATTTGGAGTTCATTTGTCCCCTCAAAACTCAATTCTCCCAAGACAGCTTTCTGCAACTCAAAATAGGGGCAGAAAGTCAAAATTTGCATGTGTTTTGACCTTTTGGAGGCCCAAATCTCCATAAAAACTGAAGTCCATCTATAGGTAGATGTAACTTTTCATGAAAATTCCAAAAATGCTGAGTTTTTCCCGTTCTGAGTTGCCCCCATGTAGTGTAGCGCACGGGGCGCTACTCGTTAAAAGGCCAAAACCTGTCAATTTCCCAAAAATGCCAAAAATGCCTCAAAAATTTCAAAATTTTTTTTGCTAGCTGCTAGGAAGAGGCTAATGAGTATCATGGTGAGTGAGAGAAGCCTCGGCCAAGATACGGAGTGGTTTGGCCTTCTTCTTCTTCCCAAGAACTTCGGTCAACCTTCTTTGGAATATTTTCATCTTCGCCTTGCAAACGTGCATCCTTGCCCAATAATGATTTTTCATGTTTCTCAGCAGCTTCTTCTCTTGGTTGGCCTTAGCCAACAGCCTCTCCAAGTGTGCATTGACCCGGATGAGCATGGATTCTCTCTCAGCAGGCAATAGATCACCGGGTCTTCTTCGGTTCAGGACTCGGTCAGTAAGAATCCTACATAACTCATCAAGTACTTTCTCCTCCTCTAACTGTTTGTTCCGCTGCTCCAGGTAGGTGAGGGTTCATTGGGCACCGTCAAGTCTCCTCTGTAAAACATCATTTTCAGCCCTAAGATGCTGAATGATCTCCTTCGCCTCTTGGCTAGGAGAACTGGCCTCGAGATCAATCACTGGATCCTCATGAATCATGGGCTCTTTGCCCCTCTGCAGTTCCTGTGCTGATGAAGAAAGCAAGGCCCCTTCCACCTGATGTGGAGATAACACTCGCTAATCTGAAGATGAAGGCGAGACCCCTTCCACATGCTGTGGAGAAAGTACTCGCCGAGCTGCTGCAAACAAGGCCCTTGGGCCTTTCTGATAGGTGACCCGAGGTGAGGAAGCTACATGTCTCGGAACAGTGATCTCTGGCTGGTGAGATGGACCTCCCTCCTCATAAATGACCTCTGGCTCAGGCTGTGGCTGTGGTGGCGCTATGAAGAATTCATGAGAGATGAACTCTTCCCATGGAATGCCCTGCTGGCTCAGCTGATGGGAAACAATGAGCTGGATGAGACCAAAGTGATATAAACTCGTAAACTGTTGGGCTGGGGTCTTCCTCTGTAATATAGGCACCATCCTCTGAATATTCTGGAAGAAGAAAACTGGGATGTTCATCATCCTCACTCGGGTGAAGTGCATCAACAGACGGATGTGATAAGAGTACACCAGTGAAAACCTACCCTCACATGTAAAGTAATGCATGATGAGTCTCAAGATCGGAGCATACTCCCTCCGGAGAAATCTAAAAGGAAAAACCCCCGACAACTGTCTCATGAAGGCTGGCATGACATATGGCTCAAAATGAACGTAATCCAACACTTTGCGCTTGGGCCACACCTCACCCACATTTGGTATCCCAGTAGCCTCTGAAATCACTTCCGAAGACAGCACAAAGTTCACACCTGCCAGAGTGACCTGCCCATCATGAAGGTGCAAAACAAATAATCGGGCCAACTCACTGTCGTGCTGGATCTGAGCAAGCCTCTCGCAAAACTGAAAACATGACATATACCGAAAGCAACTCACTGCCAAAGGATAGGCCTGCAATTCTGCCAATGAGGTGGGTTCCTCTCTCTTAGGATGACCACCTTTGCCCCCCCTACGAGGCCTCCGCTGTACCTCAACCTCTTTAGAAGAAAACTGGTCATCACCTTGCTCATAGGCCTCGGTGGTTGACATGGTGCTTTTGAGCAAAGTGGAGAAAATAGACAAAGTAAACTGCTGCCCTTACCTGCAAAAATGCTGAGTTGTATGCTGTTTTCAAGGGGAAAAAATCATGAAGGAAATGTTAGGGGAGGGGATTTTTTTAACAAGGAAAGGGAAACTTATGAAAACAAGGAATCTTCAAGGGACAATTCACAAACTGTCAAACATATAATCTCATCTTAATCAGCGGGAAATCATTTGCAAAGAAATGTTTTTATCAGGGTAACATGGATATAATAACCAAGGGAAATGACATGTATGCTCAACAGGGGAATGGGACAGCATAGATAACTCGCTCATTTCATTTCTGTTTTTCAATTTACATCATGAGGCACACTATGTTTTTTCAAAGGGGTTCATGTACAATTGAGGCTAGGGGAAAAGGGCTTCATTGACATTTTGTCAAAAGGGAAAAGGGTTTTATTGACAAGGATATTAGGGGATAAAAGGGAAAACATGGTTTTTGCTTTTTAGGACCACAACAACATTACTTTTGATCAAATATACATAGCAATATTTCCTTTGCTTTTGTTTATATACACAGCCACATTTTCTTTATTTTTTGTTTTGGCATTTTATCATCATATTGCTTTCTTTTTTTTTTTACATAATCATTTTGTTTTTCTTTCATAGCATTTTGTTCTTTTTGCTGTGTGTGTTTTTACATCACAATGGAGGGTATTTAGGGTTTTGGGAATGTGTTTAGGGAGGGGTAGGGTTTGATACTTGGAAGGAGGAAAATTTCATATTCTTTGCAAATAAGATAAGATAGAGACATATGATGACAATTGTGAAATCAATGGGGAAACATGGAGGGAGCATAAATGGGAAATTAAAACCTTGAAAAGAAAACACCAAACCCTAGCATTATGCCTACATTGACAAGCAATCACCAAAATTTATTTTCTTTGCATTCTTAGTGATAAAACATATAAATGAAAGCTCATCATTCACCATTCATCAATTCATCAAGTGTATAGACCCTACCTCGGTCGATTTTGCAACTTAGAGGGCGATTGGACAAAATTTGGGGCGGTTTTGGTGTTAACAGCTTGACGAGTAGTGCAGGGCACTCAATGCATAGCGCACAGCCTGACACATAGCGCCCGTTACAAATTACCACCGCTGGGAGGCGCCTGACGGGTAGCGCATAGCCCAACACGTAGCGCACAACCTCTGACGGGTAGCGCACCTGAAATTGGTTCAATTTCTCTGCACTTTGCCACCTTTCACCTCTGCGCCCTCTCACTTCTTCTTGCAAGCTCTTTGGATGCACAATGAGGGTATTGAGAGGGAATTTGACTCTTTATAAGCTCAATTTAAAAAAAATTTACTTACCAAACCCACTTTCTAATGTTTTGCCTTGACACTTTCTTTTAACATTGTTTTGAGTTTTCCTTTGTTCTGAATTTGATCTTTTGGGTGTTTTAGCTCCGTTCTTTTTGCAGGTAGACCATCTGATGGACTCTAGGGAGGAGACCAGGGTTATTGCCGGCATTTTGAAGAATTTTTGAAATTTCCTTATTGCTTTACAAAATTGACATGACCTTGGCTTTTAAAACAGGGTTTTTAAATCCAAGGTATAAAAAAGTTGTACATGATGAAAAATATCAATGAAACATATTTACATACCTCCTTCTGGCTTGCTGGGGACTCATGGACCTCTGACTCATGATCTTGCAATGAAATTTGACTGAAACCCTAGACCTAAGGCTTTGGACTTCAAGACAAAACAAAACAAGTGTGACACAAGTTCATTAACGGATATGACCTGATCCAGCAAAGCCAAGAAGGGAACAAGGACCAGCTCCTCCATCAGTTTTATGGCATGCCTAATGGAATGCAAAACTGACATTGATGAGGCACCTACTTATGCATATGCAAAGAGATTTTTTGATCACTGATGGAGGGCATCATGACCGACACTAACATTGGCTCCAATGGGGATGGTGGCTCCTTGGAGGTGCCAAGAACCTTAGACCTCTGGGAGAGCAGACCAGTGCCTTATTTATTGGGCAATGGAGTCAACTTGTACACACGTGACCAAACTTGAAATGACTATATTGGACTTGACTATGAGCTGAAATTTCAAAGGACTTCGACACAAACAAACTAACTTTTGCAGAAGATAAACAATCTGAAAACTTCACACCAACTAATCACCATCCCTAGCATTATAGCCTTCACCGCGGGCCCCAAACTAAGGATGAGAGATCAGTTTCACACTTGCTGCAGAAAGAAAATAACATGGTATTTACAATGAGGATGATTGGAGCAGAAATTTCTCAAGTATGATACCTTTTCAGAAGCCGGCCATTCACCGACCCACCGGGACATTCATCACCATTCATCTCTTCGAGAAGGAAAGCATTGGGACCACGATATGCAACAATTTTATAAGGACCTTTCCACAAATTATCGAATTTACCGTTCTTCCCTTTGTCCTCATTGCGGGCATCCCATCTCAAAACGACATCTTCCAGCTGAAAATTTTCTGACTTTGCCTTCTTGTCATAGATTTTCTTGATGCGCTCTTGCACCTCAAAGAATTTTGGAGAGCCTCTTCCCTTGTTTGCTGCAAGTGAATCATTTGATTGATTCGTCTTTGTATTGGATTCGGATCTTCACCCACCTCTTGAAGCAATCTCGCAACCGGTACACTAAGTGATGTTGGAAAAATGACATCAATTCCATAAACGATTTCAAATGGCGACATGCCAATTGACTTCTTTTGACTTACCCGATCAGCCCACAGTGCATTTATCAATTTCTTATGCCAACTTTTCTTGTTAATTTTCAGCACCTTGAAGATGATGAAGAGGGTCTTTGGACTATGGATTTTGATGGTGCAGTGGGCAGCGATGGCGCTGGTATCGTTGTGTGGATTCGAAGTCCATTCTCAGCCCAAGATCGAGTTCCAAGCAAGGTACGGGTATGTTCTTATAAATTAGCATTTGATTGCTCGAATAATGAGGCAAAATTTGAAGCTCCTATTGCTGGTTTGAAAATCCTTCTGAAGTTAAAGGCGAAGAAAATAGCAGTATATGGCGACTCCGAACTAGTTATCAAACAAGTGAAAGGTGAATTTCAGGCCAAACACCCTCGCATGAGAGCTTATAGAAATGTTGTTTTAGATATCCTGAAAATATTTTCTGAACATACTTTGACATGTGTGCCCCAGATTCAAAATGGTGTTGCGGATGCATTGGCTAAGGCGCCAAGTAATCTGAAAATACCAATGAATTCAAGCAACAAGTTCAAAATCTATGTGAAGCATCGTCCTACAATCCCGGATAATCAAAGGTGTTGGCAAGTCTTCCAAGATGACGAAGAAATCAAAGACTTTTTACATGGAGAAGGTAAATTTGAAGAAATCTCAATAGATCTGGAGCCTGAAGGAGTGAATCAAATGGATGTTTTGCAGCTGAAAGACAATTATATTCCTAAGGGGTTAATTCCTTTAGAGGAACTTTTTGATCAAGATGATGTGGCCCGAAAGCCAACTTTGATGCCAACAGACGCAGGTGTGGAAGATGTGAATCTTGGGACAGCCGACAATCCAAAGATGGTGAAGTTATCAAAAGCATTGCCGCCCAAGGTAAAGAATCAATACATTAGATTATTGTCATCGTTTTCTAATGTGTTTGCTTGGGATTATTCAGATTTAAAGACCTATGATACAAGCATTATTCAACACACAATTCCCATAAAGCCAAATCAAAAGCCTTTTCGACAAAAGTTGCAGAGAATTAATCCTAAGTTGCTGCCATTGATCGAGAAGGAAGTCAATAGGCTCTACAAGTCTGGAATTATAGTCCCTATTCGCTTTTCTGATTGGATCTCCAATCTAGTGCCTGTGAGAAAGAAGACTGGTGAAATACGCTTGTGCATAGACTTTAGAAATTTGAACAAAGTATCTCTCAAGGACAACTATCCGCTGCCCAAAATGGACCACATATTGCAGCGGGTAGTGGGCGCTTCAAGGATGTCATTGCTAGATGGATACTCCAGCTACAATCAGATTTTAGTGCACGAAGATGATCGTGATAAGACAGCCTTCACTACACCTTGGGGAACATTTCACTATGCCAAAATGCCGTTTGGATTGAAGAATGCCGGTGCTACATTTCAGCGGGCAATGGACATGGCCTTTGCCAATGAAAAGGATGTATTCTTAGCTGTTTATCTTGATGATCTAACCGTGTTTTCCAAATCAGATGAAGAGCATTTGTTTCATTTGACTAAAGTGTTCCAAAAATGCAGAAAATATGGCATTTCCTTGAATCCGAAAAAGAGTCTTTTTGCCATGAGTGAAGGCAAGTTGTTGGGACATATCATTTCCAGAGATGGTATTCGAATCGATCCTGCATGGGTGGAAGCAATTCAGCAGCTAGAGCAGCCCCGAAACAAGAAGGAAATACAATCGTTTAATGGAAAATTAAATTTTCTGCGCTGCTTCATTCCTAACCTTGCAGAGCACCTTAGAGAGATAACTAATATGCTTCGGAAGGACAGCGAGATCAAATGGACCGAGGAGGCGGTCAAATATTTCAATTTAATCAAGGTAATCTTGTCTTCAGCCCCAACCTTGATCAGCCCCGATTATACTCAGGATTTCATTTTGTTTTCTTTCGCTTCTGAGCATACATTGGCAGCCGTATTGATGCAAAAGAGAGAAGGAGTTGAGAGGCCAATTGCATTTTTCAGCCGAATCATAAGAGACGGGGCGTTGAATTATAATATCATTGAGAAGCAAGCGTTGGCACTGATTAAGGCTCTAAAAGATTTCCGGGTATACATACTCAACTCTCATGTATTGGCATATGTTCCTAGTGCAGCCGTAAAAGATGTTTTGGTACAAACGGAGCCGGAAGGAAGGAGGGGTAAGTGGATTGCCGCTCTTTTGGAATATGATGTTGAAATCAAGCCTACCAAGCTGATTAAAGGCCAAGGTCTCGCAAAGTTGATGGCTGAAACAAACCTTCATGCCCTTGACATCAACTTGATTGCTGCCTTATCTGATGGTGATGAAGAAAATTCAGCGGTTCAAGTATCGGATATTTTTATTACTTCTCCTTGGTATGCTGATATAGTTTATGTGCTGAAAAATGTATCTGCACCTCCTGGAATGTCAAGAAACAAAGAAAGAACATTGAAGCTAAAGGCTGCCAAGTTTTGTATTATGAAATCTGCACTTTATTGGAAAGATCCCGGTGGCATCTTGCTGAATTGTTTGGTTGAAGACGAAGCAAAGGTAACAGTAGAGGATTTCCATAAAGGCGACTGTGGAGGTCATTTGTTTTGGAAAACTACAGCCAATAAGATCTTGCGGGCTGGTTTCTATTGGCCTTCTCTATTTTCTAATGTCTACAAAGCGGTGAAAAGCTGCCATGAATGCCAAATATTCCAAGGGAAGCAAAGGTTGCAGCCATTGCCTCTCAAGCCGGTGGAAATCAGCACACCATTTCAGCAGTGGGGCTTAGACTTTATTGGCGAAATCCACCCAGCATCATCCGGGCAGCATCGATGGATCTTAAGTGCCACCGATTACTTCACAAAGTGGATAGAGGCAATTCCCACTCGACAGGCCACGGATTCGGTAATCATTTCTTTTCTTGAGAATAATATCTTGTCACGTTTTGTCTGTCCATTCAAATTGATCACAGATAACGCAGCGGCATTTAAGTCCAAGAAGATGGTTGACTTTTGCTATAAGTATAACATCAGCTTGGGGCACTCCACGGCTTATCACCCGCAAGGTAATGGGCTGGCCGAATCATCAAATAAGTCACTAGGGAACATTATCAAGAAGATGCTGGAAATTAACAAGAAAAGTTGGCATAAGAAATTGATAAATGCACTGTGGGCTGATCGGGTAAGTCAAAAGAAGTCAATTGGCATGTCGCCATTTGAAATCGTTTATGGAATTGATGTCATTTTTCCA
>Ga0115851_101077_pt1 | contig 13886 bp, 3 predicted proteins | sample InSIn2gowninarea_FD_83865 | JGI IMG/M metagenome (GOLD analysis project Ga0115851, IMG submission 83865)
TTTGATAGAGTGGATGCCTTCTTGTGCAGTGCCTATGGATTCATGTATCTATTTGTGGTTAAGGAAATAAAATTTTTCTTTGGAGACATTATGGCATAATATAGGTTTGATATGATTGGAAACAATTTTGGAGATGATTTCATAGATACAATTGCATAAGGAGATAGGTCGACAATCATCAAAATTCAGGGGGTCGTCTAATCCATTGAACATCAACAAAGCATGGGGAAACAAATTCTTCCCATTTTAACGACATCGTAAGTAAAAACATTATATCTACAAACCAAAAAATATGAGATGAAAAAAGATTAAATATATGGAAATGGTGAAGTAATGTCAAAGCATAATGAGAGAATTTGGATATAGAAATGAATTGCAAAAACTAAGGAGTAAAATTGTTAATGCAATATAGAAATATACATAAACTTTAATAAAATAAAAATTAGAATAATGATTAAAATGGAAATTATTGATTAAACTTGTTGGACACCTAATCCTAAAGGGTTAGTGTGGAAGCCGAAAAGACTAAGCAGTCCAAGAGACCTTGGGATCTAAAACCCAAGAGTCACAACATTGTATTATAAATGTACATCTATTGTTAATAAAATATGTACTCACTGATTTATCTTTCCTATTGTCTTTACTATCCATGTGTGTCTAACAAGGAATCAGAGCCGGTACGTTCATAACCTTTTCAATAGTGTGTAAGGCACTTGTTTTTGTGGCCTGTGTAAACCAAAGCTTCTATGTTTTAATGAGTTTTATGATGTGTGGCCTTCCATGAGTTTTATGGTCTAATTAAGCTCGTTTTCTACATTTAATTATTCGGTTTTGTGCGTAATGGTGATTATAGACCCCTTTAGCCGTTCCATTTCATTGAGCGCACTCTGCACAGTGTTGTCCCGGCTGACATCTCATTGAAAACGCTGGTCTAGCATCTCATGCAATTTTAATATGTCAGTCTGTTTTTTATTTAAAACGAAATCTCAGAATTCCTATTCTGGGTTGGGCATTTTATCTTCCCAAGGAAACTTAAAGCTCCTGCGCACTTGAGCTCTGCCAATTTGCTGACATTAATTATTGCCACCACTCTGCTCCATTGAACCGTTTGCAGCCTGTCCGGATGAATTTGCATAGTCGAATCTAGTCAGCAACGCTCCATATTCTGCTCTGTGTAGCCATCATAAAGCCTCACGTCGGTTACCAAACAGTTCTTTTCAGTACTATCATCAGAACATCATATCATTCTGCTCTGTCTTATGCACAGTAACGCATAGAAATTAATCACTGGATGTGCTGGTTTTGGAGAATTGTTATGATGAATTTCAGATTAATAAGATTCTATGTCCCAGCCCATCATTTTTCTAGTTCATACGGAAAAATCCCTTCAACTGTCCATTTCATGGAATCTAAGAGATTAAAGGTTGAAGAAAAAGTCCCTTTCAAATTTCTAGCTTAGTTTCCACTCTCAGCCCAAATCACAGATATTTGTTTACCCTTGCAAGCAACATCTTTTTCATAAGTCGGAATCACCTTCCGTCCATCAGGTTATGAGAAACCGTGCAAAGTGATCATTCTTGACAACTGGAGCATTAGCAATTATATATATTACTAAGGTGCTGCATAGTTCGTCGTTCCAGCTAGTCTACATTTCAACTGATTATTCTTATATGCTAATTGACTGGAACTTGTACTAAAGCGAAGCCATTATTTTGGGTTCTTCGTTGAATCTGTCTGTACTTGTGTGTCATCGTCATCTTCCAGATCACTAAAAGAAACATCCTCCTCATTTGACAATCCTGATGCAGTATATAGAGGTGAATCGTTTTTACCTTGTTCTTCCTGCAGCCAGTTATCCACATCTGCATCCTCATCATCATGTTCCACTACCTTAGTGGATGCCATGTGATTAGACAAATCCCTCTGGCTAGATATATGATAATCACCTTCAGAGTTATTAGCAATTACAGGTGTCATTGTTTCCAGAGATACAGATTTGAAATAGTCTTCCTTTTCGCTGCTTTCTGCGACTGGTGAAAAATGCTCAAAATTCTGCTCGTGAGGCATCAAAGGAATGTTCCTTTCTGGACTTCCCCAGTTTCTTCCAGCATTACTTGATTTGGCCTCGTTTCTTTTCTTTGACTCCTTCGAAAGTAGTGCCCTGGCCTCTAATATCTGGGGTGTTGTAAGAAGAAGAGCATCTTCCTTGCTAAGCTGAGGGTGTAAAAGGACAAAGTATATCTTCCAGAATTGCCCATCATTCATATAACCTGGGCAAAGCTCAAGCCTCAAAGACGCCAAATTTGGGGTTAAGCGTTCAACAGCCAACGCATGTTCCTGCTGAACATCAGACATATCAAAATCATCGTCATCTCCACCTACCAGAGGAAAATCCAACCAAGTTCCTGGGTGCTGTGAAATACTCGCACGAGAACAAAGTTATGAAATGAGTATTTTCTTGATTGAGTCATGGAGCATGAGGTGATGTGTTTGAACCCGCCTACTACCAGCTTGATGTGTTACTGTTCTGGTCTTCGAAAGAGGGCGTGGTATCAGTCTTAAACCTGTTGCACAAATGATATGTAAGTCTGACAATTTGTGCATACTGCTAATGGTTGTAGTGCCACTGCGATACCATTCCATGCTGCCTTTCATGTTACATAGCGCCATACCGCACACCTTCGCTTCCCATTTTTAATACACTGCTTCAGGTTAATACATAGTTACAGGGTTGTGCGTGGTAATTGAAGGAGCATCAGTTTAAAGTTACACAAGAATGTTACTGTAGAACTCTGCATATTTGTTTTATAAATTTTTGAGGGTTAAGGCAGATCGATGGTTTGCTGGAAATGAAAGGCAACAGCTTTGTTTCGATGGATCGAAAATAAATTGTCAAGTATTACTGGAAAACCTTTGAAATATATGCTAAATTTTCCAGTCAGAAAAAAAGAAACAGCAGTGGTGATCCCTTTTGATATTCAGTTGTTTTAATGTGATTTTTATATATGTAAAGCCGTTGGCTGGGCTATCGATTTGATGTAACAAGAGCGCTATCTGAAGTATGTCCATCAAAACATTTTGGCTTTGAGCTTGAATCTGTTCTTTTTATATATGTAAAGCCGTTGGTTCAGGACTTGCCTCTCGGGACGACTTGGCTCTGCGTTAAACATTTTTGCTGACAGTATGATGCCTCTGTGTTAAATATTTTTTGAAGACAAAGTGGTACACCAATCAATTTTTTGCAATGATATTATTTTGAAATGGATAGAATGGGTGTTGTATTAGAATTACTGAGCACTCTAATACATTCTACCACGGACAATACAATTATGATTGATAAAGCCATTGTCGCAAACATTCAAATCTGTTTGAAAAATGTACAAGAAAATATTGAGTTTTTGCAGCTGGAAACAAAGCTACAGCAGGAAGAATTACAACAGTGGAGTCATCATTCTGAACCTGTTTCTGTTCAGAACAATGAAGCAGACTCCCATAAACAGCAAGTCAATATTGTTCAAGTTCATTCAGATTCAGTACCCAATAAAGCAACAGTTGTATATGCAGATGCAGAAATTCAGTATGCACTTCCCAAGCCCATCATCAGACCTTGGGAACAGCTTGTCCACAACAAGCACATAACTGGTCTTGGATATGACAAGGACTTGTCCTTTCATATTCCAGACTATGCCAAGCCCATTCAGTTTCAGAATGTTGGATTCATTTATGACAGTTCACCTGCTCTTCATGACAGTTCAGCTTCAGCTGTTCCAGACTCTGCACCTCTTCCACAGCAACAGCAGCAACAACAACAACAACAGATCGTGAAATGCCAACACTGTGACCGAGTTGGCCATTTGAAAGATCATTGTTTTGATCTTCATCCATGTAAGCACTGTCATAAAACCAGTCATTCTTCACACAGATGCTTCAGAAATAAACATTCTGCAAGAACAAAGATTCATCTTGGATGGATCGCTTCTTGGCAATGGGAATCAACAACCAAGAAGATATTCCAAACACATGTCAGAACCTGTTCCAGAATATTGAACAGTCTTGCAGTTGAGTTTTCTCCATCTTCTCACCTTGTATCTGACAAGGGGGGAAATGATGGTCATCTACAAGCTTCAAAGTCACATCAAGCGAGCCTGAGCCATAACCTGCCACACCAGTTTCAGAGTTGTAGCCAGAGACAAAGATGCCCGTGAACAGATTGAGAACACTTCCTCTAGCAGAAGACTCCAGCTTCTTGCCGGTTTTGGAAGAGTTCCAGGAATTGCATCAAGCATTCCAGAGTTGTTGGTCAGCCTTAAACCATCACAGATTGAGAACACTTCCTCTAGCAGAAGACACCAGGTTCTTGCCAGTTTTGGAAGAGTTCTGGGAACTGCACTAAGCGTTCCAGTGTTGGTGGTCATCCTTAAACCACCGCCCTTTATACCAACATTTCATAGAGCACATTCAGCCTAGTGCTGCCATGTATTTTTTGCACATTTTGTATTACATTTCTTTTCTTGGACTCATACATAACCCTTCGGATTAAGGGGGGGAATGTTGGACACCTAATCCTAAAGGGTTAGTGTGGAAGCCGAAAAGACTAAACAGTCCAAGAGACCTTGGGATCTGAAACCCAAGAGTCACAACATTGTATTATAAATGTACATCTATTGTTAATAAAATATGTACTCACTGATTTATCTTTCCTATTGTCTTTACTATCCATGTGTGTCTAACAAAACTAAATCAAAATCATTTAAATCGATATACACTAGAATAAATTAAATTTAATAATAAAATTGATAAATTTAATTGAGTTGATGAAAATAATCAAGTGCATTCAATCAAACTTAATAAAGTCAATCAAATTTTAATTAAATTCACTATTTGGAAAAAAAAAAATAACAAACTTAGTTATTTCAATATTAAACCATCCAACTTTGTGAAATAATTAGCAATTCTTTAATATCTAATCCTTCCATAAACACTCATAGATGAAATGAATACTACTTATCCAATGGGCCATTAAGAATAATTGGAACTAAATCAATTACATGAAGTCAAGTGGAGAATAGTTAATAAATATAGTTTTAAAATTTAGATTTTCACTTTGAGATGGAAGGAGCTCTAGAAATCCTTGTGGGAGCTAGAGTTTCACCCTAACCCCTCAATATTTTCACATGAAAATTATTCAATGGTGAATCCTTGTATGAGCAGTGTAATGTTTCTTTTGCAAGTATCTTTATTAGTCAATCTCGCTCTTCTTTGGTTTGTACAAATGTATGTTGAAGTTTGGCTTTGGTGTTAACATGGTAAAAGAAATTTCCCATGGATGACTAATACTTTTTCTATGAAAAATATTTTTCAAATAATGGTTTGGTTTGCGAGTTTAATAGGCACTTGCATAAATAGATTTCTAAGAAATAGAATCCACTTTTTATGGACAAGATGAAAATTTACCGTATAGCATGGGGTTTAAGCTAGATATTTATCCTATAGCATTGGGTTTATTCATTGTGGTTGTTAATAAGATTAAGGAGATGGGGTTTATGCATTGCGGTGGTTAATAAGATTGAGGACAAGAAGGATATCTATGACGCTATGTTATGGTTTTTGGGGAGTGACTCCCACTTTTAGTTTCTACATCCCTAGTTTAGGTAAGTCTTTCAAACCTTCACTTGCAATTTTGAGATCAAACATTGCTTTAGTCCATAGGGAATGCATTCTAAAAATTCTAGTGTAGTTGTCCTCAAAAAAAATAAAAAACCAAGGCTAGTTATGTGTGTATTTGTGTGGAAATAGACTTCAACAAAGGTTTTCCTACATAGACTAATTTGTTGGCTCCAAACTATGCTTAGGTCCAAAAGTTTGAATATGAGAATATCTCATTTATGTTCAAGAACAGGAAAAATATATATATATATACTAAGGACAAAATGATGGGAAGGTGCACAAGGTGATCACTGTATGGTATTCAAATAAGAAAAGTGTCAAGACAAGAAAGAAGCAAAAGACAAGAAGTATATTAAGTGAAAGAATTGCCACCCCACAAAAAAATCTAAGCAAGAAAATCAATTGCAAGTGTGAAAACCTTGCTCATCAATAAGGATTGCCTAGATGAATATTGCAAGTGTGAAACCTTCGGTTATAAATAAGGATTGTCTGGATTGCAAGTGTGAAACCTTCGGTCATCAATAAGGATTTCCTAGATGAGTTACTTGAAAAGAAAAAAAACCCTAGTTGAAAATGGATTCCCTCTTGAAATTACAAGGAATCTTGTTGAAAATGAAACTTCTTGGGCATATTAGGCTTATGAGGAAGCTTTTAAGAATAATATATTACACTTACCAAAAAAAAATCTATGAGAATTTGTAGAAAATGTCGGTTGGATTGAAGTTGGGAAGAAAGGAAAAAGTTTCTCAAAAGAAACAATTTCTCTCCTAGAAAAACAAGAAGTCAAACTAAATCAAAATAAAATATAGTGAAGAAATTCAAGTTGGGAAGAAAGGAAAAGGTTTCTCAATAGAAACAATTTTTCTCCAAGAAAATCAAGTCAAACTAAATCAAAATAAAATATAGTGAAAATATTCAAGTTAGGTAGAAAGGAAAAAGTTTCTCAAAATAAATAATTTCTCTCCAAGAAAAACAAGAAGTCAAACTAAATCAAAATATAATATAGTGAAAAGTGGAATGTAAATGTGTGTGTATTTTGGGGTTTTTTTGGAGAATATTTAGTTGGAAAGGGACTCAAGATTTTGTGTTATGGGGAATTCATTTCAGGGTGGGATTGAGCCTTTGTGTTCAATATCCAGCCCGAAATGAAAATTGAAATATATAAAAATTTTAGCCTTATAATCTGGATTTTTTTAATAATAAAAATGTCTACCAAAAAAGCAAAAAAAAAAAAACTTTTCAATTTTTTTTTCCTTATGGCCTTTTTATCATAAAATTATTCATAATAGAAATATATTTTCAATCTAAATATTCATTTTCCCAAAACAAAATGGATATTAATTTTTGTTGTGAAAAACCATAACTTGAAAATTACTTATATCCTCAAATAATTGTACACAATTTTAAATCAAATTTCCAAATTCCTAAGAATTTAAAATGTGCTCAATTCATAATGTAAACAAAAAAATCATATTTTAATGTTAAATTGTAAAAAATATTAAGTCTTCATTTAAAAAGTAGGAAAATTTTGATGAGTGTTAACATGAAACTAAAATAACAATAACAATAATAATAGAAGAAAAAATATAATATAACATGAAACTAAAATAAAAATAATAATAATAAAAGTCAGAAGGCAAGGGAGAAGGAAAAAAAAAAAAAAAAAAATAAAAAAAAAAAGAAAAAAAAAAAAAAAAAAAAAAAAAAAAAAAAAAACAAGGGGTTGCAATCCTAGTCTCTGATAAAACAGGCTTTAAACCAACAAAGATCAAAAAATACAACTCATGCCAATTTAAATATATATAATAAAAAAATGATATAAGCATAGTGATATAGTGATATTTAAAATAAAATAAATAAATATTCTCAATTTTGTAAATAATTTAGAAAAAAAAAGGCTAAGAAAATTAGTGGCATGAGGTTACATTAACATAGTAATATATGCATGAAAATGTGTGGTAGGAGGTATAATTTTATGAGGGAAGAAAACATAAGATCATGTTCAAATAAGCTTTAAGTGAAGGTTATAAAACCCTAGCATAATTATGTCTTCAATTGATGCTACAAAATTTCAAAGGTTTAAGGATTTCTTAGTTTTTAGGTGAAAGATGACACTAAACTAATAATTGATTGGGTAGATAGAATAGTGTGTTCTTTATTTCATTATTGAATAGAATCAAAGTGCTGGAAGTCTAATTCTCAATTTCATTTTTTCAACATTTTTTCAAAGAACCTAATTGCAAGGCAAACCAGTTCTTTAAAAAAATATTAAAAATTCAGAAAGATAAATATATTTCTCCTATATAAAAATAAGTTTAAATGAAAGTATACAAAGGTAAAATATGTAAATCAAGGTTAATGTGTGCGTTTTTTTATAGAGGTAAAAATAAAAGAACATATATATTTTGATTTCATTTCTAAAATTAATTTTAAACAAATGATTAAATTTTGAAAAAAAATACAATTTTTTTATTATCAATTTGACTGAAAATATGTAAAGCTAAAATCTGGAAATCAAAATGAATTGGTGGTTTAATTTTGTTATTTTGGAAATCAAAATAAAATTAGAATAACCTAAGATATTGTTTTTTTATAACTTCCTTTCAGCCTAAAATACCTATAATACCAATCTATATAAATCTAATTTTATTTTTTTATAAATCTATTTTTTTTATTTTATAATAGCATAGTATTAGTTTATATTTCTAGTGGATTCTCTAAATCTTGTGAACTAATCAATTTGAGAAATTGTGCTAATGATGGGGTGCAATCATTCATTCAACACCGCAAATGTGAGAGTGCATAACATGGTAACAATACTTTATTAGAATGCATTCACTAATCAATATTGGTCATACTCCCAAATATTTGTGAGTACTCCCAAATACATTTGTGCTAATACTGGTTATACTTATCTATAACTTTTAGTTGAATTGATGGCCAAGCAAACTACATAGAAGCAAAAAGACATGCATAGAGGTAAAAAGAACCAAAAATGTGTGAGCCTATTAATACAGTCAAATATCCAAAAGCATAAGTTAATGGCAGATTACTTTACAATACCTCTTTTGGTTGTCATTAAAATCTGTGAAAAGAAATATAAACATAATTAATTTATTTTATAAATAATTATCATAAATCTACACCAATAAATTAATCTTCATTTTATAAAGTTACTCATAAAACCATTAATATTTTTTCCATAAATTTTAAATTATATGTTTGTTCATTTTAGATTTATGTATAAAAAAACTAAAAAGCTATATCTTTGAAATTATTACACACATAAAGAACTGAAAAGATATACTTTACATCCTCCTCTATACTTATAATAAATTTCCTTTCAACATCTCAGGTCATACTTATCACTGTATAAAAAAAACTAAAACAATATATCTTTATAAGGTTCTAAAAGCACTTTAAAAGTGAAAAAATTACTACAGATAAAGTCCAACAACTTACCATTTACTATCTATAAAGAAAATTGAAGAGTATATTTGTGTATTCCCAATCATATCAACTGACGAATACAGGGCTGCCCACTAGAATACTAAATAATTTTTAATCAGTTCATATTTATTATTATTTATACAACAAACTTGAAACGATCTATTTTTGTATGATTTCTATGAAAGCATTATTATTTATACACCAAACTTAAAACGATCCATTTTTTATGATTTCTATGAAAGAAGCCCCAAAAAAAATGTTTATTATTATTTATACAACAAACTTAAAACGATTTTGTATGATTTCTACTAAGAGCAGCCAAAAAATAAATGCAAGAAACATTTCACTTCACACATTTTATCCAGAGAAAACTAAGAAGAAATATATAACCCTTGAGTTCTAGTACCAATAGAAATGTTATCAAAGTAACTTTTCAAAAATATTTTATATTTAAAATAAAATAAGTGAAAACACTAGAATGGATATAAGTTCATTACATTACTGAAAATTAATATTTCTAGTTGGCTGGGACACCAACCAAAATATTATGGAGTAGTTTAATGAGGAGAGGAATTATATGGACAGTTAAAAGTGATGGCTAAAAGTGGTTTGAATCACAAAAAAAAAATTTAAAAAAATATTGTAAATGGAATGTTTGAATCATGTTTTTTTATGGTATAAATGGATTCAACAACATCAAAAACTTTGAAGGCACCTAAAACTATGAATTTTGACAGCTTTTACTTGGATTTACAAAAATCCAGGATTTTTTCAAATATGACGGGAATTTCCATAACTTTCAATGTAAAAAACATAATTTTTAGATTAATGAAAATATGTTGGGTAAGAATGAAAAATACATTTATATTCCATTGTAATCTGATAGCCTCATACATTTTCAAGATTCTAGAGAACTTTGACCAAGAAGATAGCTCTCAATTGCTTACTTTATCCCTACAAGACTTTGCATAGCACTGAATACCCATCTCCCAAAACCCTTTATACCCTAAGTTCAGGAAACTCTACTCCATGATGAAATGTATAGTATTCTGATAAGTATCATTACATAAGTCATAAAAGATTTTCCACAAATTCCTAATTTGCAGATGTAAATATAAATGCGGGTAATGCATGCACAAAACAATATCAATGACTTACAATAACGCAATAATTTTGGGGATAAAGTGGCATGGAATGTGTATTATACTATTTGTTACTACCTCCTTCCAACACAATGAGAATTATCCAATTAATTGAAAAAATCAAGTTGACAAAACTCATTGCACATGATAATATAAGGTTATGATGCTTCTTAATGACAATTCGAGCAGTGAGATGTGTAGGTTTCGATTTGAATTTTGAACTTCACCTCCCCAAAATTAATAATTCTTTCACAACCAAAAGGCCTTTTATAACAAAGTTCTCAAACCAATAATAGCAATTTCAAAGCCAAAGATTCAGTAAGAAGACTTACTAGTGAGTCTTGGATCATTTTTATGAACTGCTTGAGAGAATTTACACTTTAATCCAAAAATAGGACTTTCATTTTTATGAACTGCTTGAGAGAATTTACACTTTAATCCAAAAATAGAACAAAGTCCTTGTCACCTTGATGCAGGAGCATTTGGTCCGCAGGGTAGGACAGAGGAAGGCAGACAAGGTTTTCCAAGAGGACTAAGGACACAGTTTGATGGATTGGCAGCAACACTGCCTTAGTTGTTTTTTTCCTTTTCTTTTACTATTGTTAGAGTTAACTGTGTAGTGTAATTGTCGTTAAATTGCCAGAACAAGAAAAAAAAAACAAAATGTAAAGATTTTATTTCTTTTTTTTTAGGAACAGTAACAAATTAGGTAACGTTCTGTTCTTGGAACAACAATATTATGATTAAAAGAATACAACTGTCGAAACTGAAGACATAACCAATGACAGTTACAAAGAGAAAAACAAACTGCATTTGTACACAGAACTATAAAGGAGCGGAACGAACCATTGTACAGGGGTTCCGACTACATATGTAAAACAAGAACAGAGAAGTAGAGTAATAAAAATATTCAGAGTATCCATACATATTAACAGCGTGTTCCTACTGTATAATGTGCCAATAAAACGAAATGTATCCAAACTGTGCAATGTGCAGGTATGTGAGTCAAAATTAGACTACCAAAAGCAGAGCGGGTCTCTGGTGTCACCCAAGACAGCAAAAGCATACTGAAGGAGAACGAATTCAAGTACATTCGACCACATTACAGGTAAGTGAAATAATACACAGATTCATTCATTTAATAAACCAAGTCAGGTAAGTGAAATAATACACAGATTCATTCATTTAATAAACCAAGTCACTGCTGTATATCCAGAATATATATTTACATACGTGTGAATTATTGTATGGCGCCATAACAAACCCTGTATGAGTTCTGTTACAAACCGCCAAGACAACGAAACAACTCAGGCTATGAACACAACCTCACCCTACAGAGGGCGTAAATAAACTACACAATAGACTCACTAAAAGGCAGACCCGAAAGCAAAACGGTAAGAGACCGTGCACAAACTCGACACAGAGGGTCGAAGAAAACCCTATACAAGACTCACTAATAACCAAAAGGGAAAGACTACCCGGAATTGCGGACGACCGAGGGTGTGGAGGAGGCCACCGTGTGTAGGTCCACCTGCAAGCTACACAAGAGAGGAAACAAAGGTTAGAAATGGTGGCATTTACAGTTGAAGAAAACCACAGAGGAGAATAGGAACACAGAAGGAACCAAAAGCTGAGCTTACCTGCTCACGGCACCAGAACTTCCAAACGAACCAGAGGAACCAGAGGAACCACCTGCTCACGAAGGAGCCGCGACGTTAGCCAAGGAAAGAGGAGTATTTTAACAAGTATAGCACAAAACAATTACTTACCAGGTTTGTAGAGGAAACCCCAACTGAAGAGCGCGGGCACCAGGTCATCCTGAATGCAGAGGAGCCACCGGAAGCATACAGAGAGCGTCGAAGGTATCAGGAACTCGAACAGACAGACAAACGGGGACAACCATTCATCAACCACTAGCATTCACAGAGCAGACAAAGGCAGAGGCCTTGAAAAAAAAAAAAACCAAAAGCAACGAATATAGCAACCTGAGCAAACGACGATAGCACAACGTTCCAGAACTTACCAAAAACCAGACAAAGACATCGGAAGAACGAATCACGGCTTGTGCAAAAACCATAGTGGCAGTTAAAGGGGCATCTGGGCACCGAACCAACGGAGTAGAGTCTCCAGAATCCGGAGCATTGCATGCAGAAATAGTCATCGGAGTCCACCGGCTCGCAGAGCAAAACCAAGAGCGACTACTACCGAGAGAAAACACAAATGAACGGTCGCGAAGGGTTGTTAACCCCAAAACCCTTGAGTCAATACCGAGGCGGACAACTGTTGTAAGGAGGGTGGCTTGAGGTACTACCTCATTGAATTCCAATCTGCAACGTATCGATCGCCCATCAATTCATACGAAACCACAATCAAACCAAAAGTTAATACCTGTGCCACGGTAGCAAGCCATCTCAGCAAGCGGAGTGCGGGACCACGTGGGCTGGCCCCATCACACCTAAAAAAATCACAAGATGAGATGCACAGTCAAGCAAAACCCTAAAAAGGAGATTTGCAACTTTGTATTGACACTCTAAACCAAAATAGCCCTATTACAATTAGAAAAAGAGACCAATAGTCTAAAAAAGCTTGTAAAGCTGGTTAAATAAACAATAAGATAAAGAAAAAATTAAAGATTAAAAATTGAATGAGCTAAGTGGGTAGTATATTTGAATTATTTTCATTTATTTTATTTGAAAAACTAAGGAAAGTGTGAAACTATATTACAAGAATAAGTAACTACACCTTATTTGAATTATTTTCATTTATTTTATTTGAAAAACTAAGGAAAGTGTGAAACTATATTACAAGAATAAGTAACTACACCTTTACAACGATAGAATAAAATTGAGATAAAATCTCAGAAAAGATCAGTCTTAGGCCAACAATATCTGCAACTTGTAATGAGGATCCAGCCAAAAGATTTATATAAAGGCAAAAATGAACCAAAGAAAGAAAAAAGGAAAAGAAGTGCCAAAGAATTAATACAGGCGAATATCTAACAGCACACAGCACACGTCAATGAGCGGAACATCCAAGATCCAAAAGGGCACATGTTAATGAGCCGAACATCCAAGATCCGAGATCCAGTGTAAATTCAAGATACCCATATGTTGAATCTGAAAAAATATCAATGCTAGGCCATGTTGAAAGCCTTCAAGCCAATGTCTGGCCATGTAATAGAACTACTGTAACATTTAAAAATACATAAAGAAAAATAAAATGAGAAGAAATTGAAGACAATGCCAACCTGAATGAGAAGAAATTGACGACAATGCAAACCTGAATCTGAATGAGAAGAAATTGAAGACAATGCAAACCTGAAGCTATGGAAGCAAGACCCTGCAAGTGGTGTTTCGCATGGTGCCCTTGGTTAAGTGTTGTTTTAAAAGGGAATATGGGGATTACCCTCTCCTGGAGAAAATAAAGTACAACCACTTAATTACGGCCACGCCCTCCACCCAACATTGCTAGAAAATGGGCGGTGGGTTATTCAGGGGAAGCAATTAAAAATAATGAGTGGTGAATAGCTGGTATTACGCAACATATTGTGTTGAGTTTCCTGAAACTAAATTCGTTAATATACTCATGGAGATATGGGGATCAAGCTCAATGAGTTAAGGCTACAAT
>Ga0115851_101078_pt1 | contig 13879 bp, 14 predicted proteins | sample InSIn2gowninarea_FD_83865 | JGI IMG/M metagenome (GOLD analysis project Ga0115851, IMG submission 83865)
CAATGTTCTCCATCATCACATTGTCTCTAAAACTGTGAGTAATTGGTGGTTAAAAGCCTTGTAGTCTGGGGGTGTTCACCCATGTCTGGGGTTAAGCATAGTAGGAGTGGTTATCTGGCTTGAATATGCAGCATTTGTTTCATTCATCCACCAATTTATCCAACTTTTTGTTGAGTTTGTAATGTTCTCGAGCATCTTTGATATACAACCTAGGAGAGTTTCTTGGGGTGATAACATTAATTGGCGCCATTGCCGGGGAGAGGAGAATTGAAGCTCAGCTTCCCTAGGAGAATGACACAGCTTTAAGCTTTGATGATAGACAAGGCTTGAACACAATTTTTGGTTGTAATCATCTATCTGGTGACTCCATTGGAGGAAGACCATCCTTTGGCGACTCCACATTGAAGTTCTGGCTCAGTTTGTGAGACATACTCGAAGAAATCCTCAGAAATCACTAGCTGAGTCAGTGCCTGAATCTGAGAGAACTGTTAAATCGAAGAAAGCATCACAGAAAGGGGCATCAGGATCAGGTAAGCCCAATAAATCTTATTTGTCTCTGCATGAGGAGTTTTTAGTTAAAAATACACAATTTGAAGACTTAGAGCCTAGTGCTGCTAGTGAATAAAAATCTGCAGAGATTACTACAACCCCTTGTTTAGTTGGTTCCCCTTTGAATCTCAGTCCAAAGAAAGCTTCTCATTCAGTCCAAAACATCCCTTTGTCTTTGCCATCCATCACATTACTTCCTATCATACAATTTGCTAGCATTCCTCCACATATTCCAATCATGGCAGGACAACAAGCACCTACGAAGATAGAGAGAATTGTTGCTGCCAGATATGGACCATTGGTATTGCCTGTGCCTTTAAATCCTATGCCTGTGGGAGAGTATCATAAATATATGCCTAAATTCACTGGTACAGAGGGAGTAACAACAGAAGAACACCTTGAAGCTTTTTACAGTTATGGTGATAATTTAGATATAGGTGAAAATGATGTGTGGATGAGAGTTTTTGTCCAGAGCTTTGATGGAGAGGCTAGGAAATGGTTTAGAGAATTGCCTAAGAGATCTATAACAGATATTGAAGCATTAGATGATGCATTTTTGAAGCAATGGGGAGATAAAAAGAACTTGTTGTATTACCACACAGAGTTTAGTAACCTGAAGAGGGAAAATGGGGAATCTTTGCTTGATTTTAATAAAAGATTCAATCGAATGTATAGTAAGATACCAGTTGAGGTAAAGCCTACTCCTACCTCTGCCAAATTCACTTATGCCAATGCTTTTGACTCTGATTTCTGCCTGTTATTAAGAGAAAGAAGATGTGCTACGCTGGTAGACATGCACGAGGCAACATTAGAGGTGGAATCTAATATTATGGCTGTAGAAAAGCTAAAAATTCAAACTGATAGGAGGAGGCAGAGAGGTCAGGCTTCTACTTCCTCTGCATCATCTTCCGACCCCAAGTTTGATAAAATGACTAAAATGATAGAGTCATTGGCTGCTAAGATATCTAAGCTGGAGGTTGAGCAGAATTCAGGGAAAACAAGGCAGCAAAACACATTTGCTCCAAGAAATTAGAATACAGATCCTTTTAGAAAAGCAAATGAGCAGTTACGAATTATGCAGAAGGGTGAAGATTCAAAAGAAGATCAGAAAAGTTAAAGCTCCTTTCCAAAATGTAGTCATGGAGGAGGAACAATTTGGAGAAGATGAGAATGAGATTCACTGTATGGAAGATAAAGGCAGCACTGCATTTTTGACATTGGCTGAGTATAAGCAATCATTGTTGCAAGAGAAAGATAATCAAGAATGGGACAGAGGAGCTATTTTACAAACTGGTGACCAGCAGAGATATAATCTGAGGTCGAATGCAAAAAATGCCAAGGAGAATCCTGCCCAAAGAGCTCCTGTCCAAGCAGAATCACAGAATGTCAAGCAAAGAAAGCCAGCAGCAGATCCAGTCATCTTCAAAGCTCCTGTTCAAGAGGTGAAAAGTTTTGATAAGTCATCTTCTTCTTTTAGCTTTGAGTCAGAAGTTCAGAAATTGAAAATATTTGTGCCTCTGGTTGAGTTGGTTAAGAGTGAAGTATTTAGAAAGCCTATCCTTGAAGCCCTTGAGCTAGAAACCAAACAAACCTCCAATGACTGTCAATTTGGAAGATGACAAACCTGCCATTGTGCTCAGTCCCATGGTTGAACCTGCTGATAATAATTCTCCATCTTTTTATGTTTCATTGACCATTCATGACAAAACCCTCCACAACTACCTGCTAGACACAGGGGCCAGCCACAATCTAATGCTTAAAGCTGTCATGGAAGAGTTAGGCCTTGATATCACTAGACCCTATCATGATTTATTTTCTTTTGATTCAAGGAAGGTCAAATGTCTTGGATTGATTAAAGATCTGGCTATTACCTTAACTCAGCTGCCCATGAAGAGTATGGTGATGGATATTGTGGTAGCATATGTTCCTCCTAAGTTTGGCATGCTGCTGTCCAGAGGGTGGATTAAGAGACTAGGTGGGACATTACAAAATGATATATCTTATGCAACTGTCCCAGTTTTTGGAGGAGAGAGCAGGAGATTGTATAGAGAAGTTCAGTTGGCATATATCATCAGTGATGAGAAGAATCCTACAAATCATCCTATTTATGCAGTGGACACTGATTTTGGAGCATGCATTCTCCAAATAGAAGAATCTTAGAATGCCTCATTACAGATCAGGAAACCAACAGTTCAGGCCAAGAAATAGCAAGGAAGTCAGATTTGGGAATTGTTCTTTGATGGAGCATGTTCCAGGGAGACTGCAGGAGCAGGGGTGGTGCTGATATCTCCACAACAAGAAAGCATTCAGCTGTCTTTTAAGCTGGTTTTTTAAGTCACAAATAACATAGCAGAATATGAAGCTCTGCTATTGGGCCTGAATGCAGCAAAGGACAGAGGAATCAAGAATTTGAAGGTGTTTGGAGATGCTGATTTGATTATTCAGCAAGTCAATAAAACATTTCAAGCAAAGCACCCAACGCTAAAGGCATATAGAGATGAGGTATGGAGAATCAGAGACTTTTTTGATTTTTTCTGTATTTCATACATTCCTAGAGCCCATAATCAGCTTGCTGATTTCCTTGCTGTCTCTGCTAGTCTATTTATTCCTCCCATGCCTCCTAAACTAGTTTATGAAATCTATATGAGGTACAGACCTCCCTTGCCTGATAATGTCCACCATTGGAAAGTTTTTGAAGATGATAATGAGTTGAATAGGTTCTTGCAAGTCATTGATGAGTTTTCTGAGATGCAAATTACCAAGAAAATGAAGCCTTGGAAGAAAACCCCAAGTCCCAGCTTAGAAAAAAGATTGGTAAAGACAGCATTATCCAGCTTCCTAGTAATCATATTCCTCAGGGCCTAATTCCTCTTGAAAGATTGTTTGACCAGAATGATGTGCCTTACAAGGCTGCCTAAAAAGAAGACCAATCTGCAGTCTGTAAGCATGATATAGGAAGTCCAGGTCAGCCTAGGTATGTGAATTTGTCCACTCATTTGTCTGCTGATCAAAGTGTTGAATACTGCAATTTAATGAGGCAATTTGCTGATGTGTTTGCCTGGGAGTATAGTGATCTGAAAACTTATGGTAGGAATATAATTCAACATAAAATCCCTCTGGAAAAAAACACCATTCCTTTCAAATAGAAGCTGAGACCAATAAATCCTATGCTTCTTCCACTGATCGAGAAAGAAATTAAAAAGTTGTTGGCTGCCAAGATCATAGTACCTCTCAAGTATTCAAAATGGGTAGCAAATTTGGTCGTGGTGAGGAAGAAGAGTGGAGAAATCAGACTGTGTGTTGATTTCAGGAATTTAAACAAATGTTCCAAGAAAGACAACTATCCTCTGCCAAAAATGGAGTAATTGCTACAAAAGGTTTCAGGAGCCAAAGTAATGTCTTTCTTGGATGGATTTTCAGGCTTTAATCAGATTGTTGTGCACCCAGATGATCAAGAAAAGACTGCATTTACCACTCCTTGGGGCATTTTTATGTATGCCAAAATGCCATTTGGATTGATGAATGCTGGAGCCACTTTTCAGAGAGCTATGGATATAGCATTTGTGGGAGAGAAGGACAAATTTGTGCTTATCTACCTTGATGATATAACAATTTATTCCAGCAGCCATCAAAATCATTTGCAGCATTTGAAAAAAGTGTTTTTGAAGTACAGGAGGTTTGGAATTTCAGTCAATCCTAAAAAATCACAATTTGCTTTACATGAAGGCAAGCTGTTAGGACATATTGTGTCTGCTGCAGGTGTTCAGATTGACCCAGAAAGAGTCAAATCAATACAAACTTTTTCTGTTCCTAAATCAAAGAAGGATATCTAATCATTTTTGGGCAAAATTAATTTTGTCAGGAGGTTTATACCAAATTTCGCTGAACTAGTTAATCATGTGACCTCCATGTTGAAGAAAGGAGCAGAGGTAAGATGGACTGATACAGCAAGGAAACCATTTAAGTCAATTAAGAAAGCTATTATGGAGGCTCCCACATTAATCAGTCCTGACTACAACAAGGAGTTCCATATATTTTCTTTTGCCTCTGAAGACACCATTGCATCTGTTTTATTGCATGTAGATGAAGAAGGTTCAGAGCATCTAGTGGCATTTTTCAGCAAGAATTTGAGGGACACTGAACTGAGGTATGATATTATTAAAAAACAGGGATATGCTCTTATTAAGTCCTTGAAGGCTTTCAGAGTTTATATCTTACATTCAAAAATAATTGTATATGTGCCCTCTGCTGCAATAAAGGATGTCTTGACACAACCTGATGCTAATGGAAGGAGGGCAAAATGGATTTCTAAAATGATAGAATTTAATATAGAGCTGGAGCCCACCAAGCTGGTCAGAGGTCAGGGTCTTGCCAAATTGTTAGCTGAGGAAAATTGCAGGTCTTTAGATATTGACTTCCTGTGCACTATTGCAGAAAATGGTCAGGTAGAAGAAGAAGAAACAACTGAAACAAAGAGAAAACAGTCAGTGGCCGAGAATCTAGCTTCATGTAACTGGTATGCTGAAATAATTAATTTCTTGCCGAAGCTAGAAATCCCTTCAGAATTTACTCAAAGTCAGGCCAGAACTTTAAAACTTAGAGCAGCAAAATTTTGCATTATGGAAAATCTGCTCTACTGGAGGGATCCATCTGGAATATTTGTAAGGTGTCTAGACAAAGAACAATCAAAAGAAGTTATGCAGCAATTTCATAACAGCATGTGTGGAGGGCACCATTATTACAAGACTACAACCCATAAAATTCTCAGAGTTGGGTACTATTGGCCCACTTTATTTTCTGATGTATTTGTTTTTGTTAAATCTTGTGACAGGTGTCAAAGATTTGAAGGAAAACAGCAGTTGAAGTCCCTGCCCTTCAAACCAATAATTGCAAAGGGGCCTTTTCAGCAGTGGGGTTTGGATTTCATTGGTGAAATCAATCCACATTCCAGTGGCCAGCACAGGTGGATATTGATAGCCATTGATTATTTCACCAAGTGGATTGAAGCAATTCCTACCAGGAAGGCTGATCATAATGTGGTGATCAAGTTTTTAACAGAGAATATCTTCACCAGATTTGGTTGTCCACATAAATTAATCACAGATAATGCAGCAGTCTTCAGGGCAAAAGCGCTGGTGGAAATGTGTGATTCAATGGGCATTAAACTTGTTCATTCCACTTCATATTATCCACAAGGAAATGGTCTGGCTGAATCCTCTAATAAAAGTCTGATCAGGATAATTAAAAAGTTGTTAGAGGACAATAAAAAGAATTGGGATTCAAAGCTCAAGTATGCACTGTGGGCTGACAGAGTGACCATTAATAAATCCACAGGAAATTCTCCTTTCACGCTGGTATATGGCACTGAGGCTATATTTCCAATTCAGCTAACTCTCCCTGTGGCAAAATTCCTTCAAAAAGAGTAGGATGAGGAAGAAGACATGGAAAAGAGGATCACTGATCTAGCAAAAATACATTAGATTAGAGAACAGCTGGTTGAAAAAGCTGCAACACATCAGAGAAAGGTCAAGGAAGCCTTTGACAAGAAGGCAAAAACAAATAATTTTCAGATTGGTGACTTGGTTTTGAAATGGGATGCACTAAAGGGAGAAGAAAGGCAATCACGGGAAATTCGATGCTTTTTGGACAGGGCCTTTCATCATTTCACAGGTTCAAGGGAACAACACTTTTATTGAAAAGTATGGGAGGAGAGAGTCTTTGATGGCCTAGTTAATGGGCGGTTTTTGAAAGTTTATGTTGTTTAAGGTCTTCGGCCTTAAAAGTTGTAAATATTGTGTTTTATCAGTTTTAGTACAGATGCAGTAGACTCCATGCCCAATGGACCACTAGGAATTTCGGTTAATTTGTTTGCAGTTGGAAAGGCAATGGTGTGCAGGTTCTTTAGACCTCAAAAGGAGGATCTCATCTCCAGAAAGAGCCAGTGTTAGCTCTGCTGCATTTTGTGACAACTGATGGATGGAGAGCAGGGGTGGTAGCCTTGTTTCATGTTTTATGAAGGCTCGCAGAGGTCGGTTCATTTTCTATTTCATTCTCCTTATAGCTCCCGCTAACCTTCGTTTCCCCCTTCCCATAAAATCCTCCTTATTCCCCTTTAACCCCTTTATCCTTGTTTTGGTATTAAAGCCCCGCCTAAACCCTTTTGTATCTTCTCCTGGGCATATTTGGTTTATAATGATATTAAAACCCGTTACCTTATATAAAAGCCTAAAAGCCTTTAAACCCCGCATAAACCTTATATGTTTATTCTCGGGCGCTTAAGTCTTAATACTTATAACACTGTGCATATAATATAATTCATAACCCGGTCCTCTGATCCTCCGATTGATGATCCAATGCTTTACGCAGCCCCCCGCTCCCATAACCTGCACAATTGTTAGCCAGCAGGGAAAGCTGTTTCCCCGCTGTCCCATCTGCCACATGTTGCATATTTGTTGGATCGCGCGCCCTCATATGTAAACTGCCTTCTCCCGAAAAGTGGTGCGGGGAAATCGCTTTCTGCCGTCGTACCTGCTTCCCCGCGCGTTATTGCCCGCGCATGTTAACTGCCCGTCGACCGTCTGATCGCCCATCCCATGATCCGACAGCCCTCATTCATTCCGCTTCCCGCCTGTTTCTATGTCTCTAGCTCGTTGACGTTCACGCAGCTTCCACTCCCGATAGTCGTCCGATCTCTCCTGCCGCAATCTAACGGCCCACATCTGTCTTCACCCGCTATACTGTTGTCTCCCCGCCATTTAAACTCCATGCAACTTTCGTGTGTGATGACCGTCGGATCTGCCCAATGGTGATCCGACGACCCTCATGCACCTCGATCTTCCATTCGCATTTCTTCCCGATGGCTTCCATAATTCAATCCCCGCCGTCGATCTTTGTGATCCGACGATCAGCGTTCATTCGTTCCCCTTTGCTTCCGATAGTCCCCTAGATCTGATCTCTGCCGTCCAATTTGCCAAATCCGGTGGCCTATAATCCATCGCGCCTCTGTGACATCCCATTGCCTCCTGCCGTCAAATCTAGGCTGTCCATCTGAGCCATCCAACGGCCAGTGTTCTTTCTCGGCTCCTCGTCCAATTTCAATACATTTTTCAAAGTTTTTGGCTTGTTCCATGCACGCGAGGAAGGTAGTGATGATCCAACAATCTGCACATTTAATCATCAGCTATTTCATTCAAAGAACAACATGGTCAAGGACAAGAAAGTACTGCCTCGAGCAGCTGAATTCATTCAGCAGTTATGGACATTTATTCATGAAACATTCCACCTGTTCAAGGAGTACATCAGAGTACCAGAAAGGCCATTTTGTTCATTAAAAGCAATCAAGCTGTATCAGAGATCCATATCTATGTGTAAATGTGGTTGGTGGACAGTTATGACACCTCCACGCATGAGTTATGTAGAGCAATTTTGTATTCAACCTCAATATATACCCAAAAAAAGGATGTAATGAGGTTGATGAGTGTTATTCTGTTGTAAGCTTCAACTTCTGGAGACTGTAACTATTGTGTAACCTACAACTTCTGGTCTTCATTTCCAGCGAACACAAGCTTCTTTTGCTGTTAATTACTCACTTTCCACTTCTTCTTCTTTGTTCCAGGCTATGCCTGTTTTGCATTATTTCATGTGTTGTTAATTTTTAGCATTATAGGGGCTGTCATCCCACCTCTGTGTTAGGATTTAGCATGCATCATTGAATTTGTTTGCAGGTTTCTGTTGTTTTAATGCCAAAGAGCTGTCATCTTGTCTGTGTATTAGAAAACAGATTTACAGACCTTTAAACTAGTTGCAGCTGGCCATCACAGGTTCCTGTGCATCTGCTGGTGTGATCAATGTTCTCCATCATCACATTGTCTCTAAAACTGTGAGTAATTGGTGGTTAAAAGCCTTGTAGTCTGGGGGTGTTCACCCATGTCTAGGGTTAAGCATAGTAGGAGTGGTTATCTGGCTTGAATATGCAACATTTGTTTCATTCATTCACCAATTTATCCAACTTTTTGTTGAGTTTGTAATGTTCCCGAGCATCTCTGATATACAACCTAGGAGAGTTTCTTGGGGTGATAATAGCTCCCACTCTAATCAGTCCAGACTATACCAGGGAGTTTTATATCTTCTCTTTTGCCTCTTATGATACACTTGCAGCAATTCTATTGTAGAAAAATGATGAAGGTATAGAGCACCCTGTGGCCTTTTGAAGCAAAATTCTGAGGGATGTTGAACTAAGGTATGACCTTATTGAAAAACAAGCTTATGTTCTCATAAAATCTTTAAAGGCATTCATAATTTATATTTTGCATTCCAAAGTGGTTGCGTATGTACCTTCAGCCTCAGTAAAAGATGTCATAACGCAATTAGATATTGATGGAAAGAGAGCTAAATGGATTGCAAAACTCATAGAGTTCAATAGAGGTGAAGCCCACCAAGTTTGTCAAAGGCCAAGGCTTGGCTAAGCTTATGGCTGAGGAGAATTGCAGTTTGCTAGACATAAATTGCATGGGTTCAAATTCAGGTGGTGAGCAGACAGAGGAAGGGCAAGAGCAGAATCAGTCTTCGCTGAAAATCTAGCCACTTGTGAATGGTATTCTAGCGTAGTTCATTTTTTTCAGAAGCTAGAAGTCCCTCCAAGGCTCAGCTCAAGTCAAGCCCGAGCCATTAAGCTCAGATTAGCCAAATTCTGCTTTAATAAAAACCTGCTTTATTGGAAAGACCCATCAGGGATCCGCTTGAGAGGTCTAGACAAAGGACAATCGGTGGAAGTCATGCACCAGCTCCATTCTAGCATCTGTGGAGGGCATCATTATTGGAAAACCACAACCCACAAGATCCTGATAGTTGGGTATTATTGGCCTGCTCTGTTCTCTGATGTGTTTTCTTTTGTGAGGTCTTGTGACAAATGTCAGAGGTTTGTAGGAAGACAACAGCTAAAATCTTTGCCCTTGAAGCCAGTACACGCCAATGGTCCCTTCCAGCAGTGGGGCTTGGACTTCATAGGTGAGATTAATCCACATTCCAGTGGCCAACACATATGGATCTTGGCAGCCACTGATTATTTCACCAAATGGGTTGAGGCTATACCCACTAAAAATGCTAATCATCATGTTATCATTAAGTTCTTGAATGAGAATATTTTCACTAGATTTGGTTGCCCAACCAAACTAGTCACTGATAATGCAACAACTTTCAGGACAAAAGAATTGGTGGACATGTGTGAATCCATGGGCATCCAATTGGTGCATTTTACCTCATATTATCCTCAAGGCAATGGCCTGGCAGAATATCTAACAAGAGTCTTGTAAGGATAATAAAAAAACTGTTGGAGGACAACAAAAAGAGCTGGGATTCCAAGTTGAAGTTTGCACTGTGGGTTGACAGGGTTACCAACAAGAAATCCATAGGAAATTCTTCATTTAAGCTGGTTTATGGCGCTGATGCTGTGTTTCCTATCCAGCTGATTCTCCCTGTGGCCAAATTCTTGCAAGAAGAGCAGGATGAAGAGGATGACATGGCGAGGAGAATGAGTAACTTGGTTGAATTACAGTAGATCAGAGAACAACTGGTTGAGAAGTCAAGAATTCATCAGAAGAAGATCAAAGAAACCTTTGATAGAAAGGCAAAAATGGACAGTTTTCAGGTTCGTGACTAGGTTCTCAAATGGGATGCATTGAAGGAAAAGAAGGGCAACCATGGTAAATTTGATGCCTTATGGACAGGACCGTTCGTCATTGCTCAAGATCAGATGAACAATACTTTCATTCTGCACAATTTGGAGGGGGAAGGTGTCTTTGATGGCCCAGTCAAAGGGCGGTTTTTGAAGCTTTATTTCATATGAGGCTTTAAGGCCTTAATATTGTAATAGGTTTTTCAGTTTTTTCTTTTATGCAAATAAACTCCATGCCCAATGGAACACTAGGAGATAAGTTTTCTTTGATTGTTACTGGAAAAGCAGTAGTCTGCAGTTCTTGAAACCTCACAGGGAAGCTTTCATCCCCAGAATGAGCCAGTGTTAGCCCTAAGGTGTAGCGCTGCTATTTTGAAGGCTAAAGGGAGGAAATTGTATGATTTGTTGTCATGGAGAGGTTCCCACACGGTCCATCGCCCCACTCTTCTCACTCATCCACTCCCATTCTCGTTCGCTCACATCCCAACAAAACCCACTTTCACCTTGGCCCTACATAAATTAATTCATTTTTGCCCCGAAAACCTTACCTTTTTGCCCATAAGTACCCTTTGCACATTTCTCGAGGATATCCTGTACCTCCGTGTCCCCCCGCTGTCGATCTTTCCACCAATCGGACGGTCCGCACTTCACTCGACTGACGTGATATGCTCGATCAATCATCGCCGTTAGATCATTCTCGCCAGATCTAACGGCCATCGCACATATCGCTCGGGCAACAAGTGAGAGGGATACCCATAAAGGCGGTTTCCTCTCTCTCCTCCACTGCTACGTTGCACCTGATGAATGGAATCGGGTGGGCTCCAACCTTTACCGCTTACCGCCCTGTTGTCGCCTAAGATGTACACCTAAGTGCGGGAAAAGTTTCTAACCCCGCAAGGTATAATCTTTAAGGCACAACCCTCAGAGTAAGGGCTATCACCTATTCCCTGCCCACTCCGTTTAAGCCCTCTCCTAGAAAATCTAAGGGGGGTAGTCCCTAAGGATAGTTAGGAAGGGAAAACTTGTTGCAATAACAAGTCTAGAAGACTAAGGGCAAGGCAATTCTTTATCTAAGCGACTTGGTTAAAATTATTTAGCAACCTTGATTACTAAAAAAAAGAGTAAATATTTAACAGGACAATCCCAATAACATAAATAAGACAATGACTAGATACAATGATAAATCAGTGCCTTATAACAATGCTCAGAAGAGATTTAAAACTTGCAAAAATATTTCAAGTCACAAGATAAATAATGTTGCAGGGCAAGTATTAGTATTAGAGATGACACAATATTAAAAGATGAGCATAAAATCTACCTTGCAAGAATAAAAGAAACCTGTACTTCCCTTTTAAAGAGATGCTCAAATAAATGCAACAATATCAATGGACAATGAGCATGCAAATTAAAGTAAATATAGAGTGCTCACAAAATAATAATACGCCAATTTAGACAAAGCCAGATAGGTGGATGCAAACTAAGTTAAGTGGAATGCAAAAGCTAACTTTAGAATGCAAATATAAATGGAAGATTTTCAATGGACTACAATCATAACAATGTTGCTTCAAGGAAAGTAAAATGTCAATAAACTTGTAATCACAAAGTAGCTAAATGCTTCAAAGCACAAGGTTACTTTTTAATGACAATAATCAATGAAACAACAAAGATGATGCTGACTTAGAGCAGAACTCATAATGCTTTTAAGAAGCACTAGTTAAAGATGTTCTTCACTTAGCTTATATGATGTAAACAAAAACAAATTATGGCAATGAGGTTGCTAATAGGAAATTAAAGAAATTACCACTTAGATCTACAATTGCATCTAAAATAGACATAAGAAATATACTTAGATGCAAATATTGAAGTAAGATCTAGCATGTTAAAAAGATGAGATGCAGGAGCAGCTTAGTGAGTTACAAAACCAAAAGCAAAATCTCCCTAAACAAGGAGAAACAGGGTGCCAAGGGATGAAGATCCCAAGCTCCCCAAGAGAAAGATAATCTTTTATTAATGGGAATTACAAAAGAAGATGGATCTACGCATCAAGGAGCTTAGAATAGAGATAATATCTTTACAAAACCAACAACCTCCTCAAAAGAGAGGCAGATCCACATATAATAGCTGTAATTACTTCAATGATCAGTGCTTAAGCATTTAGATCTGCAACAAGGTGACTGCAAAGGAAAGGTTCTTGACTTAGATAACAGGATGTGATCTTTTCAATGAAGTAGGTCCTGAAGCCCCTCACATTAAGACAAAAATCCCTGCAAAGTACAGTTATTTCTTTGCAAAACAAATTCAAACTTCAGATGAAAATCTCCTGAAAATAGTTTGGGGTCAAGAAAGAAGATGGTCTTGATTAATCTCTTGCTTGAAGATTATGGTGAGAGGAATTACAAATAATGAAACACCCCGCAAATGATTTCCTTAGGCTACAAATTAGATTAGTCAACAAAATGATTGTAAATGATACAAAACAATTGATCACCAGTCACTAAAAAAGGAGCCCACAATTTAGAAGCAAACAAAAAAACAAAAATTCTCAACCCAAAATTTGAGAGACGATAAGTTTAAAATCTAGTGACGGAGGCCTTTGCACCAGATTGAAAGAGAAGAAAAATTCGAACACTTGTGTAACCAGAAATAAGCTTCTCAGCAAGCCCCTATAAGATCTGCCCAATCATAAGATTTAGAAATTTAGGTTATAAATTATATGCCAAAACAGATAGAAAGGTCCTCTTATGAAACTTCTGTAAAAAAAATCTTCAGAAAAATTTAATTGAATTTCAAGGGTTAGATGGATATTGAGATAAAAATAACCCCTTTAGGATTTGCAATCCCTCTAAGAAGTTGTTGAAAATCTGAAAATAAATTACAGACCCAAAGGGCCTCTCTCTTTGCCGAATCCGACTTTAAAAAATAAAACCCTTTCAAAAATTTTGTATAGTGGCTGCAAGTAAGATGTCTTAAAAAAAAAAACAACGATTTTTTTACTTTAGACCCCAGCCGTGTTGATGCATAGGAGGTTTTTTTTTTTTTTTGTTCCAACAATTTGATTTCCCCTTTAGATATCGAATCCCGTGAAGGCTAGGTAAAGGCTGAAACCCTCTCCTTTACTCAACTTCGTCAAATCTCCAGTGAAAGACCTGCCTACTTTCCATAGCTTCCTTCAGTTCTGCCTGCTTCTATTTGCTCCTTGCCGTGAAATGCAAGATTTACTTGTTCGCACTCTTCGCAGGGGTTTCCTGCTCTTTGCCGCCGCCTCGATCTCCTGCTCCCGTCGGCTTCTGTAGACCTCAGTGTTTCAAACCCTAACCTTCAGCTCACACATCTCCGCTCCCGATCCAACCAGACAGCGTCCCGGCATCAATCTCTAAAGCTTGTTATTTTTATATATATGTAAATTAACTTTTCTTTTGTAAATAAATTTTATTTTTAATTTTTAATTTATTTAGGCTTTTTTTCTATTTCAAAAACAAAAACAAAAACAAAAAAACAAACAAAAAAGGAAAAAAGGGAAAAAGTAAAACTATTAAACTTCATTTTTCTTGAGCGATCACTGAAAAGCATATTATTTGAAAAGTTAGCACTATGGCAAACTTTGTATGTATTTATTTATAACCTCAGGCATCTGTTGCTTCTTTTTTTTGTGTATAT
>Ga0115851_101083_pt1 | contig 13869 bp, 12 predicted proteins | sample InSIn2gowninarea_FD_83865 | JGI IMG/M metagenome (GOLD analysis project Ga0115851, IMG submission 83865)
AATTAGAGTAGGGGAAGATGTGAAGTGACAAGAGATGGTGTTGGGATTGATTGGAGCATATTGGTGGCATCTTTGATGGGGGATACAAGGCTTTGAATATCAGGTCATTTATAGACATGGCCTCTGTGAGGCATGATTGGTATTTACAATGGTGATCATCATGACCCACATCTATCCAGACTCTTCTGGGGTGCTCTTCCCCTAGAAGTTATATGATGTGCTTCGAAGGATGCATGACAATGGCATTATTTTCATGTGGGGACCAACATTACTCATGCTAGTATATAGGAAGTTGGTAGAGATTCAATTGAGGTAGCGACAAGGGATGGCTTGCTCCCTCCTCCTCTAGATATAGGAGTGGAAGCACATTCAACTAGGCAAACTAGCAGGGTTACCTTTCGACATTCATACAAAGGTAGATGCCAGATGGGAGACCCAAGGACTGAGGCACCCTATGCCTTAAGGTGGGGTAGGTATTATGAGCCAAGGAGGTGGCATCCCCACACTGGGGACCTAACATTTTATATACTTATGATCATGAGGATGCAGCCATAAGACTTCATCTAGAGGTCATACTTGGATGAGATGATATGGGCTAAGGATGGAGTATAGCTTAGCAGGGTACTCAGGAAGAGGTGGATCAACACTCGATGGGTTGAGGTAAAGATCTTTTATTTTGATTAGATCATGCAATAGATAGGGTTAGTGTAGGATGTGCCAGGGGAACCTATCTTGTATAGTAGATATAGGCTAAATGAACTACCAATGGTGGTATATGCAAATATTATGCTAGAGTTGGATTCCCCAACTATGGTCTCGATGGTTAGAGTAGTATGGATGACTCCAACCTATGATTAGTATTGGGTAGGATGGTTGTAAGTGATGGCTCCCCTAGTAGGCAGAGATGGAGAGGATGGGGGAGATGGTGGAGATGACAATGCAATGATATGAGTGGAAGAAGCGGTAAATATGGATGGTGATGGAGGGTACAAAGGAGGTGATGGGGGATGGTATGGAGGAGATGGTGGGGATGATGGGGGATGGGATAAAGGAGATAACAGTTGGGGGATATGATATGCTAGAGAGGGTTGGAGAGCTAGCAACTCATCGAAGGGTCCTCCTATAGCGTAGGAGGGAGGAGATATAGAAGCAACCTAATTAAGGATAGCATAGGTAGAGGGAGAGTTGGCAATAGCACATCAGTGCATCACCACATTGGAGAAGATAATGGATGGCCAAACTCATCATCTTAGGGAGGTGAACAAGAGGGTTATAAATTATGAGGAGGAGTTTGGTAGGATAAAACATCCCATTCCAATGGTGTTGAGCTATATGAGGAAAAAAAATATCAGAGGTAAACATTAGACCCTTATAGCTTCTCAGGGATCTCATTATCATACAAGGAATTCTAATCAATCATATCACCATTCCTCTTGACCATCGAGTTCACATCATTTGAGGAGACATGGGTGATGCAAAGAAGCATATGATGTACCATATCTATGCGTATCATGTGTACTATATGCATGATTTATTTTTGATGGCCAAGAGGACCTTTTTGATATGTATATATGCCTATGGTTCGATAGATGATGTGTGTTATTTATGTGTTGATGGATGCAATGCATGTTGTAGATGTATGCTCTAGGTTTGATGATGGATGATGATTTAGACTATATTTTGATGTATGTAATGCATGTTTTATATGTATGCTCTAAGTGTATGATGGATGATGATTTAGATTATATTTTGATGTGTACAATGCTTGTTTTATGTATATGCTCTTGATTTATGATGGATGATGATTTAGACTATATTTTGATGTATACAATGTGTAGACCCAAAATAATGCATATAATTATTTATGAGGGTTAATTAACACACTATTTGTGTACTTGTTTCTTATTATCATATATATATGAAATATGGAAATAATGAATAATAGAAAGATACTTGTGTTTAATTATATCATATATTCATTCTATTAGAAGCAACATACAAAAAATGTGAGAAAAGATTCATTCAATTACATATCGTTAGTAGTCTAAAAGAGGTATGCCACTAGTAGCCTAAAATAAGCAATATAAGAGATGCAATCAAAAATGTATAACTTATGAATAATATTTGTACATAATAGAGTGATGTAACATGTGCTAGAATCTCTCTAAGTTCCTCCTCATATTCATTTTCCTATCCAATTTAAGGTCATCAATTGATGCCTTTATATATGATAAATATTTACATGATGTAGATCTTTTTGATACCTTGTATATGCCATAAGGGTCCACTAGATATATTACATAGCTTTATCATGACTTAGGGTATTATTTAACCCCTTTTTACATAATACATTATTGAGGCTCTAAAATGAATTATTTAATAAATAATAATTGACTTTTAGGCATCTACATTTTTCCCCTCTTTGGAGGTGTGATTGAAGCAATGAAATTACATGTCCAAAGATGAAGTGTAGAAGAATTTGTTTTTGGAATTTTCGAGCTCTTTGCTATGCTTTTCCTTATTGGCAATGATGATGAATGCAGATGATGGTGATGTTGAGGGTTCTTTGCTACCCCCTTTTGGCTTGGATTCCCCAGGAATGGTCCTTGAGTGGTGTATCCAAGGAAAACCTATGATGAAGAGTCTCTCTTCAGGAATGATGTTGTATTGATGATGGAAATGACTATGATGATGTATTTGTATGGGCCCAAATCCAAGTTTTGAGATGGAATATATAATTTTCCCCTTGTACTATTTCAAGCATAAATCTGATCATTCTATCATGTTTGATACTCAGGAACCATTTGTACTTACATCCATGCCTTGAAACATAAGGAATCCTCTTTGAATGTAGTGAAATGATGATGAAATGGATGCCATTGGTAGCATAGGGAATAATGTACATGTCATTAGTGGTGTGGAATCCTTTATATTTTCTTCTGCTCTTTAGGATGTAGATACCTGCAATGAAGTGTTATTCATAAAAATGGGATGGATGCATAGAGAGTTATGCCATCCATTGATGATGAGTCAATGTCAACAATCTACTAATGAGTGCATCATCAATTTATCTTCTAAGTGAGTGAACTCTCACTAGTTGTATCAATGAACATCTATGATCATACATTTTATGTATATGACTTGCAGATATTATGCTTTGGATTGGTTCAAAGAAAAATCCATGTGGATATATAGCAAGTTGCATCATCAATTAGAGATGATCCAATATCAGCATCTTGCTGATGGTTGCATCACCGATTTACTTTTAAGTGACTAAACTCTCACTAGCCGTGTCATTGGCCATCAATGACCTTGCATTTTACGTCCATAGTACATAGATATTAGACTATCATTTTTCATTTCCCTTCTCTTCTTCTTCTTTTTGATATTTTTCATGCTACTAGCATTATGTTGATAGTCATGCACATTGCTAGCGGCATAAAAGTCCTTGAATTTTGCAAAAATAAAATTATTTTGCCTTTTGTTCTTCAATATCTATTTTTGCACCATGCTCACAGGTGAAGATGAGATTTCCCCCTAGTTGATGCTATAAAGGGGATAGGGGATGTATATTTTTCACATGTGATAAGTGTGCAACAATGTCCCTTACACACATCACAACCCAAATCCACCATGCTATCAATTGAATAACAGTCATGAATCGATAATACATGGAGGCAAACATTGTTTTTCAAAGCTTATGAGAAATGTAGTGCAAAATGTAGAGTGAAGTCCAAAAGAGGAGATAATATTTCTCATGTTCTTTCATTTTGCATATTTCTCTATGCAGACTGTAGATCAATTTTTTTATGTTGTTGGTGTCCTGCTTGTAGTGCATGCCACGAGTGCAGTGGGAATCTTTGGATTCTACAAAAATTGAAAGTTTTGTGTGCCCCTACTCATGAATTCTATATATTATAGGGCACATAGCTATCATATTTAAGCATAGAAGCATTTAATATGGATGACATTGAATGTCTTTGGTTCTTGTTAGCCATCCATGGATGATAGTCTATATGCACCTGATCTTGTTGCTTCAATTACAACATATGGTCCTAGTCAATTGGGCTCAAAATTGCCTTTTGCTTCATCATTTCAATATGATAGGAAAGCCTTCGATGATGCATTTAACAACACATACCAACTTCAAAAAGATAACAATAAGTATTTAATTTGTAGCAACCATTCTACATAATAAATAAATAATTTGGTACTTAGTTGTAAATAAGCCCACAAAGTTATCAATAATGCAATAGAGTTGGCTCTCATTTTTGTATGCTCACAACATAATGCACCACCATCAATCACCATTATTTTACATGAAAAAGATGAAATTCAACAACTTCTTAATAAATATCAGGATGTGTTCAAATCACCTTCATCACTTCCTCCAAGTAGACTAATAAATCCTGCTATTGATCTAATTCTAGGATCTTTTCTTCCTAATTCACGTCTATATTGGAATTCAATCACACAAAATGAAGCAATAAAACAACAATTGAAGATATTTTAGCTAAGGGTTTCATAAAACCAATTGTTTCTCCTTTGGCTTATCATATTCTTTTAATGTTGAAAAAGGATGGTTCTTGGCATTTTTCTATTAATTTTCATATTCTAAATAAAATCACTATCAAATATAGATATCCAATTCCACAAATTAATGATTTGATTGATCAATTGCAAGGTTCACAATTCTTTTCAATGTTGGATCTCAAAAGTGGGTATCATCATATTTAGGTGCAACCTGAGGATACTTGAAAAGTTATGTTCAAAATATGCTTTAGTCTCTTTGAGTGGCTTGTAATGCCTTTTGGGCTCACTAATGCTCCTACCACCTTTATGAGGATGATGAATGAAGTCTTTCATGATTATCTTGATCATTTTGTTATCATCTATTTGGATGATATTTTGGTTCTCTCCAAGACATGGGGAGAACATTTGTAGCATTTGAAGAATATTTTTCTCATTCTTCATTAGATCAGCTATATGTCAATCTCTCCAAATGTTCTTTTGCTCAAATATCCATTTCATATTTGGGGTTCATCATTGATGCATGTGGTGTCATAGTGGATCTTGCCAAAATTTAAGGCTTGCAAAAAGGATTTCAAAGTAGTTTCAATACACCTTGATTGTTGTAATGAAGAACTATGACTTATTTATATAAAATTACAATATCTCTTAAAATATGATGTAACCATACTACTTCACAAATAGCATCTCCTGCAGCATGGTATTTTGACTTTATGGTAGACTTGAATGTGATGCCTTGCTTCTTGCTACCCCATGAAATAAGTATAGATCCAAGGAAGAACACATATCTTGTCATTGATATTTTATCATCCAAGGATTCTCCATAATCTACATCCATGTATCTAGACAAGATGAACTTATCGTTCTTCTTGTATTCTGGGTTATAATCATCAGTTTCATGGATGTACCTCAAAACATATTTTGTTGCAATCTAATGGGACTTCTTTGGTTCAAGAATAAATTTTGAAAGATAGTTGATGGTATATCAAATATCTAGCCTGCTGTATGCTAGGTAAATTAACCCTAAAATCAACTGATGATAGAGAGTTGCATCTATCGGTGGAGTTCATAATCATGTTGTTTCAAATAAAAGTGACCCCTTTCAAGACCACTTAAACCTAAATATTTAACTAGTATGTGCAAGAAAGATTAGACCCTAAAAGAACAAACTACAAAAATAAATTTGATTAAAATCCTTAAGGAATCTTCTTCAAGCCATCCTTTTAAATCAATAAGTTCATATGATCACAACATGAATAGCTCTAGGGGGTGTTAAGAAACACCAAAGATTACCTGATAATACCATTTTTTGGGTACTTGATGCAGCTGATCGAATCCTAAGATGAGCCCAAATTGTCTACACTATCAAAATATGATGACCTTGGGCATTTCTAAAACATGGGGGCATTTCCAAAATGTAGGGGAATTTTATTATCAAATGCAGATACCCTAGGCATTTTACAACCTGCAAACATAAAGGATAAGATTCAAAAGTTAGTATACATCACAAGAAAAGAAAAGCGTATTGTAGAAATAGAACATGAAAAGGTGGTCAAGAAGCATGATGTGTATGTATTTGGTATGATAGGAGGAACAAATCTTGGAATGATTGATTCCCAACTTTCCCCAATACCAATGGCTCTCAATCACTATTCTCATATGCACGTGGAGATTGTTGGATATAGAAGCTCTCAAATTCTTCACTTCTAGGAATCAGGAATCAACAAATTAGAATCTTAATGTTTGCACTAGTTTCTAGCCTCAAAATGGAGATGTAGACTTGATTTTATAGATTTCTAAGACATGCCAAATTATCAATCTATAATCCATACGAATTTCAATTTCAAAAATGGATGTTGCTTGATTGATCTTTGATTGGATTCGAATTGGATTGGCATAGGATCTAATTGGAGATAAATTGGAGACATATCCATTCAATTCTCTTATCTTTTGTCTACTGAGCATATTTGGAGCATAACCAATGAGTCATCAATCAATGACTAGAGTCTCATATTTTCCTATTTTCCTACTAGATAAATCATCAATGACATGGCAAGGTGAGGTGTAAATTCTTGTCCAACTATTTTCTTGTAAAATAGATAATAAATAAATTAGTCATATTAATATGACCAACATTAACAAAAATCAATATAATAATAATTTTGACCAAGCAAAATAAATGATCAAATATAATCAACATGACTAATGTTAATTATATTTTAGGCATAAATAGCTATGATCGAAATTAATTATAATTTTCAAATAAATGACTATGGTTCAAACTGCAATAAATAAGACTAAATTTAATTGATCTTTAACTATAAATGACTATGATCTAAAATATAATAAATATGACTAATATTAATCATCTTTCCCAAATGACTATGATCAGAATGCAATAAACATGACTAAGTCTAGTTGCAATTTCTTAGTAAATGATTATGATCAAAAATATATTAAATATCACTAAGTTTAATTGTATTTTCCAAAGCAAGTGAATATGATCAAAATGCAATAAACATGACTAAGTTAAATTACAATTCCAAAGCAAATGAATAATCAAAACACAATAAACATGACTAAGTTAAATTACGATTCCAAAGCAAATGACTATGATCAAAATGCAATAAACATGACTAAGTTAAATTGCAATTATAAAGCAAATGACTATGATCAAAACATAATAAATATGATTAAGTTAAATTGTGATTCCAAAGCAAATGACTATGACCGAAATGCAATAAACATGACTAAGTTAGATAATGATTCCAAAGAAAATGGCTATGATTGAAATGAAATAAACATGATTAAGTTAAGTTGCAATTCCAAAGAAAATGACTATGATCAAAATGTAAAAAACATGACTAAGTTAAATTATGATTCCAAAGCAAATGACTATGATTGAAATGCAATAAATATGACTAAGTTAAATTGTGATTCCAAATCAAATGACTATGATTAAAAGGTACTCAACATGACATCATTAAATGTACTCAAATTGACTAAATAAACAAGCATGTCAATGATCAAAGAGTGGTGTATTAAATGTAGTGCATAGTGCTAAATTTAAGTGTCTACATTTTGCCCCTTTTGATTTGTGTTTTGCCTAGGTTAAATGCAATGCAAAAACCTAATTTTCAGTGATACAAAATGAATGTGGTGTGATGGCTAATTTCCCCAAGTGATATATTTTATCCCCCTCAAATGCATTTACGACAAGGAAAAGAAGATGGGGATGTGTTTGACAACGAAAGGCAAGGAAAAGGAGAGAAAGGACATATAAAAGGTAAAGGATAGAAAATGCATCGAGGGTTAAGAAATGTGATAGTGTTCCTAAAATGCAACCACATTCCAAAAATGTAGATGCACTCCAAAATGCAAATGAGTTCCAAAAATGCCACAACATTTTTGAAGGGTAAGGGAAACATGGCTATGTTTATGAACAGGCAACTATAAAAAAGAATACCTAGGGTTGACTTGGCTCATTCTCATTCATTCATTCATGCTAACAAGGCTTTGACCCTACCACATCCTCTTGTTTCTCAAATGAGACTACTAACCTAGAATAGAGACCTCATCGCTATAATAGGCCATGGGCCCTTTAGGTTGGTGATAAACCCTAATCCTACACTTAATTAAGTTTTTGAGTTAATTTAGTTATAGGAAAAGAGGTTAGGTAGGAAAATGGACACAAGGAGGGAAAATATAAAGAAAACTAACTAAAATAAACTAAGAAAAGGGGTAGAACACTAGAAAATACATAGATGGGTAGCTAGGACATGAAAATTAAGAAATTTAGACTAGATTGAGGCCCTAACAGGCTAGAAAAATCAAAACACAAGGGGTCCCCACATTTTTAACCTAGAAAAATAGGGGGTCTCAAGTTTAGTAGAGGATAGAGAGAAAAAAGCCCTAACCCTAGGCATTTTTGATAAAGAGTTGATTTTTTTATATTTCTAATAGGTTGAAAAGCGGATTGACATGCAACATTGCTTCTGATCAATTTGGGACCTAATATAGAGGACAATGAGCAATGAGGACTGGAAGTGGCTCTTCATGATCGATATTGGGTATGTTAGGATGATGGATCATGTGATGCAAGATAATGGATACTTGATAGCATTGGTGGAGAGGTGGAATGCCTCCACCAACATCTTCATTCTATCGATTGGAGAGTCCATGATCACAATCAAGGATGTATGGTGGATTTTCAAGGTATCAATAAAGAGGGATCAGATGATTAATTAGAGTAGGGGAAGATGTGAAGTGACAAGAGATGGTGTTGGGATTGATTGGAGCATATTGGTGGCATCTTTGATGGGGGATACAAGGCTTTGAATATCAGGTCATTATTGAGATTTTTGATACAATATGAGATAGCTACTACCTTAGAACAAGCTCATGATGGTTTATGTGGTGGTCACTTCCATGCAAAGGAACTACACACCAAAATTTTAAGGATTAGATATTATTGGCCTACTATGGAAGAGGATTGTAAAGCTCATATAAAAACTTGTTTGCAATACCAAAAATATGCAAATTTAGAGGCAAAACCTACCCAATAATTACATTCTATTACTTCTCTATAGCCATTTGCTACTTTGGGTATAGATTTGATTAGCATGATTAATCCTCATTCTAGGGAAGGACACAAATTTTTCATCATAGCTACAGATACCACCAAGTGGGTGGAAGATATTCCAATGAAATTAGTCACTCAAGCTAAATTCATTGCATTCCTCATCGAAAATATCATCATAAGGTTTGGTGTACCAGAAGTTTCATGTTACACATACCTTTTCTTCTGTCTACTACCCTCAAGGTAATGGTCAAGCTAAAGATACAAATAATACACTCAAGAGTATACTTGCCAAAACATGGGATAGATATAAGAGAGATTGGTATGAGCAATTACCATATGCCTTATGGGCTTATAGAACAAGTGTCCGTACAACCACTGGGGCAACACCATTCTTATTAGTATATGGAGATGAGACCATTGTACCACATGAGTTGGAAATATCCTCCCTTAAAATTTCCTTACAAGGTGACATATCCAATGAAGATGCAAGAAAAGCAAGGTTGCAACATCTGGAATCACTAGATGAGAAAAGGATTAGAGCTATTGAACATCAAAAGGTATACCATGCAAAACTCAAGAGAGCATTTGGAAAGAAAATCAAAGCAAAGGAATTCAAGGTAGCAGATCTAGTGTTGATAGAAAATATCAACAAAACAATAGCAAATGATGAAGCAAAAGGCAATTTTGAGCCCAATTGACTAGGACCATATGTTGTAATTGAAGCAACAAGATCAGGTGCATATAGACTATCATCCATGGATGGCTAACAAGAACCAAAGACATTCAATGTCATCCATATTAAATGCTTCTATGCTTAAATATGATAGCTATGTGCCCTATAATATATAGAATTCATGAGTAGGGGCACACAAAACTTTCAATTTTTGTAGAATCCAAAGATTCCCACTGCACTCGTGGCATGCACTACAAGCAGGACACCAACAACATAAAAAAATTGATCTACAGTCTGCATAGAGAAATATGCAAAATGAAAGAACATGAGAAATATTATCTCCTCTTTTGGACTTCACTCTACATTTTGCACTACATTTCTCATAAGCTTTGAAAAACAATGTTTGCCTCCATGTATTATCGATTCATGACTGTTATTCAATTGATAGCATGGTGGATTTGGGTTGTGATGTGTGTAAGGGACATTGTTGCACACTTATCACATGTGAAAAATATACATCCCCTATCCCCTTTATAGCATCAACTAGGGGGAAATCTCATCTTCACCTGTGAGCATGGTGCAAAAATAGATATTGAAGAACAAAAGGCAAAATAATTTTATTTTTGCAAAATTCAAGGACTTTTATGCCGCTAGCAATGTGCATGACTATCAACATAATGCTAGTAGCATGAAAAATATCAAAAAGAAGAAGAAGAGAAGGGAAATGAAAAATGATAGTCTAATATCTATGTACTATGGACGTAAAATGCAAGGTCATTGATGGCCAATGACACGGCTAGTGAGAGTTTAGTCACTTAAAAGTAAATCGGTGATGCAACCATCAGCAAGATGCTGATATTGGATCATCTCTAATTGATGATGCAACTTGCTATATATCCACATGGATTTTTCTTTGAACCAATCCAAAGCATAATATCTGCAAGTCATATACATAAAATGTATGATCATAGATGTTCATTGATACAACTAGTGAGAGTTCACTCACTTAGAAGATAAATTGATGATGCACTCATTAGTAGATTGTTGACATTGACTCATCATCAATGGATGGCATAACTCTCTATGCATCCATCCCATTTTTATGAATAACACTTCATTGCAGGTATCTACATCCTAAAGAGCAGAAGAAAATATAAAGGATTCCACACCACTAATGACATGTACATTATTCCCTATGCTACCAATGGCATCCATTTCATCATCATTTCACTACATTCAAAGAGGATTCCTTATGTTTCAAGGCATGGATGTAAGTACAAATGGTTCCTGAGTATCAAACATGATAGAATGATCAGATTTATGCTTGAAATAGTACAAGGGGAAAATTATATATTCCATCTCAAAACTTGGATTTGGGCCCATACAAATACATCATCATAGTCATTTCCATCATCAATACAACATCATTCCTGAAGAGAGACTCTTCATCATAGGTTTTCCTTGGATACACCACTCAAGGACCATTCCTGGGGAATCCAAGCCAAAAGGGGGTAGCAAAGAACCCTCAACATCACCATCATCTGCATTCATCATCATTGCCAATAAGGAAAAGCATAGCAAAGAGCTCGAAAATTCCAAAAACAAATTCTTCTACACTTCATCTTTGGACATGTAATTTCATTGCTTCAATCACACCTCCAAAGAGGGGAAAAATGTAGATGCCTAAAAGTCAATTATTATTTATTAAATAATTCATTTTAGAGCCTCAATAATGTATTATGTAAAAAGGGGTTAAATAATACCCTAAGTCATGATAAAGCTATGTAATATATCTAGTGGACCCTTATGGCATATACAAGGTATCAAAAAGATCTACATCATGTAAATATTTATCATATATAAAGGCATCAATTGATGACCTTAAATTGGATAGGAAAATGAATATGAGGAGGAACTTAGAGAGATTCTAGCACATGTTACATCACTCTATTATGTACAAATATTATTCATAAGTTATACATTTTTGATTGCATCTCTTATATTGCTTATTTTAGGCTACTAGTGGCATACCTCTTTTAGACTACTAACGATATGTAATTGAATGAATCTTTTCTCACATTTTTTGTATGTTGCTTCTAATAGAATGAATATATGATATAATTAAACACAAGTATCTTTCTATTATTCATTATTTCCATATTTCATATATATATGATAATAAGAAACAAGTACACAAATAGTGTGTTAATTAACCCTCATAAATAATTATATGCATTATTTTGGGTCTACACATTGTATACATCAAAATATAGTCTAAATCATCATCCATCATAAATCAAGAGCATATACATAAAACAAGCATTGTACACATCAAAATATAATCTAAATCATCATCCATCATACACTTAGAGCATACATATAAAACATGCATTACATACATCAAAATATAGTCTAAATCATCATCCATCATCAAACCTAGAGCATACATCTACAACATGCATTGCATCCATCAACACATAAATAACACACATCATCTATCGAACCATAGGCATATATACATATCAAAAAGGTCCTCTTGGCCATCAAAAATAAATCATGCATATAGTACACATGATACGCATAGATATGGTACATCATATGCTTCTTTGCATCACCCATGTCTCCTCAAATGATGTGAACTCGATGGTCAAGAGGAATGGTGATATGATTGATTAGAATTCCTTGTATGATAATGAGATCCCTGAGAAGCTATAAGGGTCTAATGTTTACCTCTGATATTTTTTTTCCTCATATAGCTCAACACCATTGGAATGGGATGTTTTATCCTACCAAACTCCTCCTCATAATTTATAACCCTCTTGTTCACCTCCCTAAGATGATGAGTTTGGCCATCCATTATCTTCTCCAATGTGGTGATGCACTGATGTGCTATTGCCAACTCTCCCTCTACCTATGCTATCCTTAATTAGGTTGCTTCTATATCTCCTCCCTCCTACGCTATAGGAGGACCCTTCGATGAGTTGCTAGCTCTCCAACCCTCTCTAGCATATCATATCCCCCAACTGTTATCTCCTTTATCCCATCCCCCATCATCCCCACCATCTCCTCCATACCATCCCCCATCACCTCCTTTGTACCCTCCATCACCATCCATATTTACCGCTTCTTCCACTCATATCATTGCATTGTCATCTCCACCATCTCCCCCATCCTCTCCATCTCTGCCTACTAGGGGAGCCATCACTTACAACCATCCTACCCAATACTAATCATAGGTTGGAGTCATCCATACTACTCTAACCATCGAGACCATAGTTGGGGAATCCAACTCTAGCATAATATTTGCATATACCACCATTGGTAGTTCATTTAGCCTATATCTACTATACAAGATAGGTTCCCCTGGCACATCCTACACTAACCCTATCTATTGCATGATCTAATCAAAATAAAAGATCTTTACCTCAACCCATCGAGTGTTGATCCACCTCTTCCTGAGTACCCTGCTAAGCTATACTCCATCCTTAGCCCATATCATCTCATCCAAGTATGACCTCTAGATGAAGTCTTATGGCTGCATCCTCATGATCATAAGTATATAAAATGTTAGGTCCCCAGTGTGGGGATGCCACCTCCTTGGCTCATAATACCTACCCCACCTTAAGGCATAGGGTGCCTCAGTCCTTGGGTCTCCCATCTGGCATCTACCTTTGTATGAATGTCGAAAGGTAACCCTGCTAGTTTGCCTAGTTGAATGTGCTTCCACTCCTATATCTAGAGGAGGAGGGAGCAAGCCATCCCTTGTCGCTACCTCAATTGAATCTCTACCAACTTCCTATATACTAGCATGAGTAATGTTGGTCCCCACATGAAAATAATGCCATTGTCATGCATCCTTCGAAGCACATCATATAACTTCTAGGGGAAGAGCACCCCAGAAGAGTCTGGATAGATGTGGGTCATGATGATCACCATTGTAAATACCAATCATGCCTCACAGAGGCCATGTCTATAAATGACCTGATATTCAAAGCCTTGTATCCCCCATCAAAGATGCCACCAATATGCTCCAATCAATCCCAACACCATCTCTTGTCACTTCACATCTTCCCCTACTCTAATT
>Ga0115851_101084_pt1 | contig 13868 bp, 9 predicted proteins | sample InSIn2gowninarea_FD_83865 | JGI IMG/M metagenome (GOLD analysis project Ga0115851, IMG submission 83865)
GTAGTAGTAGTAGTAGTAGTAGTAGTAGTAGTAGTAGTAGTAGTAGTAGTAGTAGTAGTAGTAGTAGTAGTAGTAGTAGTAGTAGTAGTAGTAGTAGTAGTAGTAGTAGTAGTGCAAGCCACTAAGTACGAGGATGGACGGACAGGGACAGACGGCCTTGGTTATTCTGGGGTGCTTGCATTGCAGTGTTGCAGTGCTGCTTCAGGATATTGATACGGATATACGAGTACAGTACTGAATAGTCCAAAATGCTAGGAAGATGAACACTTAGTTCTCTGACACTGCAATTTTTGGATCTCTTTTGTTCATCGAAGATGGAAAAGGCATAGGGGTGGGTTGTCGGCATGCTGGTTATTTTGCTTCGAATTGGGATCACGGTCTTTGGGGAGGAGTGCATCGGAGGAATACTGATCAGATCGTTATGCAGACGTGGACGTGCTGCTGAGGGTGAGGTGGTGCTAGGTATAGATTCTATGTGTGTTACTGTTGTGAGCGGATGATATGAGGAAATTGATTATCGTCAGTTTGATCCGTGTTCTCGATTGACGAGGGACGAAAAAGCGTGATGATGGATAGAAAGGCATTCAGGTTGTAGGCTCGTGGCCACTACCAGGGGGAATGTTAGTGTATTGTAGGTCTTCATGTATGTGTGAAATGGAAGTGTTTGCAGGTGTCGGCGATAGTTTTGTTTGTTGAGTTGCTATTGGATTGACCACCTGCCAGAGTGGAGGGATGAGTCCGCTGGTGCATATGGAGAGGGTGTCGTTGTGCATTGAGTAGGCCTTCGGCTTTGACTGAGCATGGTCATTCATCGACATGCATATCTGATACTCATATCTTCACAAAACTTTGTATAAGCATTCAGAAGACGTCGATCCGCGTGTATCCCAACTTACCATGAACAACAAAGCATAATCCAGCTAATGTAGATGATATGGGTTCCACTCCACCGATGACAACCAACAGTAGTGTTCTCATCTACATACTGCTGCGCCCCTTGCTGAAAGTACAGCTGTGCGATTTCCTGAAATCATTCGTCTTGATCAAGTTCGTTCCACATCATCGAAAGCCCAACTCGCCTCTATGATCATCAACAAGCCTTGCATACTCAAGCAGAAGTCTAAACATCCAAGCCTGCAGATCAACCCGTCTAAGAGATTTAGCAGCCCAATCACGCGACTCTTCCGCAATTTCCTGCGCCAGCCGCTGTCCCCCCTCGTCCTCCGTTACGAACCGTACTATCTCGAGCCAATCACTACCATTCAGACCTAATGGTATGTAGTGAACCCATGGCCTGATGCGATCTTCATGCCACTCCCTGTACAGTGCCTGTTTCAAAGTGAGACTGCGGCTTTGAAGGAACGTGTAGAAGCGGCCACTGAAGGCATTCCCGTCGATGTCAAGAAGGAGTTTGTGCTGCCAGTTTTGGTCGTAGGGGTCTTGAGGTCGCACGTCGAAATAACGGGACTGATCAGCGCAGTCGGTGTCTGAGCATTGGCCGATGGAGGAGAAGTGGACGTCGAATAGCGAGTGGTATTCTTGACTATCGACGGGCAGTACTGCCCAGTCATTGGTGTCGGTCTGGTGGTATATTAAGCCAGTCCCAGGCTTCTCGGTGGCCTCCACGAAACGTTGTCGTGATTGGTTGCGCCATGTGCCACCGGAAGAGTATCCGCTTGTGGTGCTTCCACGCCAGTAGAGGACATTATGTTTTTCATGCCATTCAATGTCCTTGGATGAGTCGTAAGTCACTTTTTCTGCGAGATACCATGGTGCTGGGAAGAGAATGTCGTGGAGGGAAGATATTTTGCTGGGTGAAAAAATTGGTATCGGGTTGTGAGTGGTGTCCCAGGCATTGGGCTTGTTGAAGAAGCCATGAATGTCTTTGAAGGAAGGAGAGAGGCAGACGTCAGTGAAGGCAGTCCGATTCGAGACGAATCTTAGGACATCTGTGAATGCATCTTGTACGTCAGCAACGTTGGTGCCATCGAGCGTGAGAAGCCGGGCAGGACTATCTGGAGGACAAGATAATGTGGCCACGGGCCACGTGAAATAGTGAGCATAGTCCATAAAAGGGGTATAGCTCTGTGGTTTGATGTGGCTATCGTTAAGCTCAACTGGCGCTGGAGACCAAGTATCACGTGTTGAAACATGAGCGTTGTGGTTGAGGCGGGAATGCTCGAGTAACTGTGCCAACTGATCATAAGGAATAATCACGCGCGGTTCGTCATGCATATTGAATGCTAAATCCATGTCTGGTAGAAGGTAAGCAAACGGATCGATAGCGCTTTTGATGGCATTCCGTCTCCATTCAGCACCTCTATCAAGAGCACCACCCTCGACCGATTTGACGTGACCTCCACGAATAAACACTCCGATAAGGAAATCCTCGGCACCCAGGGCGGCGGAGACACTGCTACGTAGCGCAGCAGGCGATAAACCCCAAAAAGGTCGCAAGTCATGGTTGATCTGGTCGTATTCGTCTACCAGAGGTATGGCGTTATCTCTCATGAATGAGTACCACTTGTCATAATGTGGTGGTGGGTCGATACCATGTCGCCGTCGGTATTCTGTTACGGCTTGATCAAGAGTTTGCGATTGTTTGGAAATGAGCTTAACGGATTCGTCTCGATGGGCAGTAATTAAAATGCTAAGAGGGTGATCGTATCTTCGTGTTCCTTTCGGTTCTTGCGGTTCTTGTGGTGGCGTTGGGTTGAGCTGATGCTGCCGATTTGAGTTGAAGGTGAGATTGATGAACAGAAAGGACGTCGCGAGGAAGGCAATGAATATGCAGACATACGACTTTGTTGGGCGACCGAAGACGTAGGCTTGCTCAGTCCGCTTCACAAACCAAGACCATGCAACAGTCAGTATATCCATCGCTCCATACACCAGGTGAAACGACCGAAGATCTTTGACCCAGAATACCAAATTTGCACACCTGTAAGTACAAAAATAATGGTTGATCATGCCTGATTGCCAGTCTCCTGCAAACGAGCACTTCGGTCACTAGCGTTGCATTAAACTCCTGCAAGGGGTTCACACGCAAGGCAACACGGCTGATGACTGACACCGTAGTTGTGGGTATTGAGGTCCCAGCGTCCTCCTCAATGTTCGATCCTCGTTTCTTACGGAGTTCTCAGAAACGTATCAAGTCAGCCAACAGTTCGCCTACCCACGAAACACGATACACGTGGAAGGGGAAAGGGGAAAGGCTTGCGAGCTGTCCTTTCCTTCCTGTTTCATATTAGTGGAAGAGAGTGAAATGGAGGTCAAATATTATCATTCGTAGAAGTCATGGCTCAATCCATACATGCGGTAGGGCTTTCAAATCTCTAACACCCGTTGTGTGCCTGGTCGGTCCAGATTTCTGTTGTATTGATGTTCATGCGCTGGTTCCGCTTTTTGTTGTCCATATTCGAACAACTCAATGTCATGGCGCAGATCATTTCCAGAGTGAAGGGTACTACTCCCATGACTCGGATTCGTGTTCAAATGTCGTCGCCCAAAACTAGATGTGTTGGGTCGAGGCTCGGGTGGAAGTGTGTTTGATCGAAACTTTGCCTTCATTTTCGGCCACTTGGCCTCCTTGTGGAGTTTACCAGGCGGATCGTCCTTGAGTCTGAATCGATACATGACGCTGTGGTTAGCATGTCTGCAAAATTTGAGCGTACCAACGCGCCAAAGATACACTCCAGCTACTCGAGAGTGAGGAGACGAGTCTCGCGAACAAGCCTAATGGGGATCAGCAATACGATGTGATGGTGTAAGCTGAGTTACCAAAATATGAGGAACCACAATACTGCACACCAAGCAAATGTTCCGCCATCACCGAATATATGGAACAAGGCAGCCGCAGGAAAGGAGATCAGCCAATTGAAAGTCCAGTTGATCGCAGTGACCATGCCGATACCTTCATCTCGTTATTACTTATATACTTGGTAACTGAAGTAGATTCGGACTTCATCATACGTATTTTTAAGTCGTAGAGACTCATAACCATCACCCATTCACTCGGTTCCAGGTCATGGACATATTCACGGATCCTTCAATCCTGTGCGCTATATACAGCAGTATACTTTATATACGTAGATAGCGTACATACTACAATTCACTTTTCGCACCTTCATCGGCGGCACCTACCAGTTTAACGCTCCATTCTGCTCCAATCCTCACAGCTGGATTACGCACAACCGCCCACGATGCATGCCCATCTCTCGCAGCATTATAAGATACTTGTGCCTTACTACTCTTACCGCTCTCTGTGACTTCGACTTCGGCCACGTCTGCCAGCGTCTTCGGTGCATTGACAATAACGATCCGTTCAATCGTTATGCCGTCCATGCTTTTGACATAACTTGACTTCTTCTTGTTATCTTGAACTTTATCCCATGTCATGCTCGTCTCGTCTGAGACATCGCTTGAAGTGAGCGTGTTGGACTCGCACGTGAAACGGCGATGTATGAAGGCGCCGTGTTCGTGGTCGTATGTCTCGCCATCGTCGACATAGAGGTCTCCTGAAGCTTTGCCTGTTTTGTCGAGTACGATGACGAGAGTGTAGGGGTCGTGTTTCATTAATCCGCTCGATCGGCGTGGGCGGTCTTTGCGGGCGAAGATGTGGCCTCCTTGCATTAGGATTGGGATTTTGTCGAGGGGAGCTGCGAAGTCGTGGTGTTTACCGGCGCCGGTGTAGGTCTTGAAGGTGGTGTAATCGTAGTACGTCTCGTCGTCGGCGATGTAGATTGAGGTTGATACGGCATCTTCAGCCGTGATGGGTTTGACGAGTAGGCCGGTGTCTCCGAGGTAGAATTGGTCGTCGATTGCGAAGCCTGCTTCATCCGTTGGGTGAACATAGTATTGTGCTCGGATAATAGGAGCACCGGTGGTTGAGGAGGTGTGAAAGGCGTTGTACCATGCTGGTAATAAGGAGTAACGAAGGCGTAGGGCTTGAGTCATGATTGAAGTGTAAGGTTCACCAAGAAGGTATGGTTCGCGGCGACGAGTGTCGATATGTGCATGAGCACGGAAGAATGGGTAGAATGCACCGGCCTGGTACCATCGCGTTTGGAGCTCTTTCGACGGATTACCAAAGAAACCACCTACATCAGCACCAGCAAACGGAAAGCCTGCAACACCTTGATTCAAGACCATAGGGATAGAGGCTGCAAGATGATCCCAGCTAGCTTGGTTATCACCTGTCCACATCGGACCCAGGCGTTGCGAGCCCGCGAAGAAGGCACGTGTCAGGACGAACGGTCGAACTTGTTCACCTTTAGCTCGCGAGGTCAGGGCGTGGTGTGTTGCATTATGGAAAGTCATGCCGTTGAGGTTGTGAAGGTCACGATGCTCCCAATTTCCATGATGAATGTTATCTCTTGGCATACTGACTTCAGGCCCATTGAAGACAGAGGGTTCGTTCATGTCGTTCCAGATCCAAACGTTAGACATGACACCTTTCATTGTGGTGTATGGGAAAAGTGACGCCCACCATGACCGGGCAGCCGGGTTGAAGGCATCAATCCAGTGAGATGAGCCAGGCCAACACCAGCCTTCGTAAAGATTGTTATCTTTGTTTTTGACGGCCAGATCTTTCGACTTGAGGGCTTCGACCACTGGATATCCGGCTTTGTTCTTGATATGTGGATCGATGATGATGACGAGTTTGCGGTCATGAGACTCCAACTGCTCCTCCATGCCGATTGGATTAGGGAATGTGTTGGCATCCCAGGTGAAGTATTGTTTGTCATCTGTATATTCAAGGTCAAGCCAGATAACATCATAGGGAATGTTGTGCTTGTCGAATTTGCGATCAACATCCTTGACATCCTCATCAGAAACGTAGTTCCAGCGGCACTGATGGTAGGCAATGGCAAACATCTGCGGAATAGCAGTATAGCCAGTCAATTCTCCATACCTCTTAGAAAGTGACTGAGGAGTGTGACCCAGCATGACGAAGATGTCCATGACTCCAGCCTCGGAGATCCAATGTGTTTGAGTGTCGGTGGCACCAAATCCTAAAGCGCCCTGCTTCGTTTTGACAAGGTCGATCCATGTCTCAGCTGCGTTGAGCCAGAACACGCCAACCGTTGAATCTTTGTTGTGAGCTTGCATGAAGGGAATAGAGCCATACAAAGTCATTGGGCTATCGAGTTCATACTCAAACACATCGGCGTTGTAAAGGCGGTATGGCTCCTCGTAGTTGCCACTGCCACCTCGAGTCTGCTTCAAGGACAGAGGTCCCGCATGCTCAGCAAGACCATATACATGTGAAAAGCCAGAGAAGGTGATGTCCATGGCGATGCTCTCAGGGCCTCTAGGCTTTGAATCCGTGTTTCCGCCAAAGGTCTCCTCCCACCATGTGCTTTCCTCATCCTCGGATGCAACAACTTCATCCTTCTTTTCGTCTTCCTTGCCCTCCTCCTTGGCAGGCCTCTCAATCTTGGCCCGCCAATGTTCAAAGTTCATAAACCCTCGATCATTGAGCTGAATTTGTTTCGTACCATTGGTCAAGAATTCAACACCGAACGGAGCATAAGAGATTATGGCGGTAAATTGGTTGGACGAACCCCACGATACCGTCACGCTCTGATCTCCTTTATCAAACTTGCCCAACTTTTGTGGTTGGAGACCGGCTCCAGTCAAAGCCCAAGCAGCAGCTTCATTGTATCTTTCTTTACGAATCTTGCTGTCGTGTCTCAGCTCGATTTCACCTTTCTGTCTCTTCTCCTCGTCTACTTGTACCCTCGCACTGCCGGAGTCGAGGAATGTGATGACCAGAGGCAAGTTAATCTTTTCAGAATCTGTAATGCTCTTCAATATTGTTCCCTCAAGTTGGCCGTTTTTGGTTTTGACTGAATTGGGGTCGAGCCGGTATGGGCACGCTTGCCTGCCTTTCGAGGCTATGTCGTCGGCCAGCGCGTGGTTTCGTTTACAGAAACCTGATTGGTCGCATGTTTTGAAATCGTGTTTCTTCACTGCGAGCACACTCGGAGCCAGTATGGCAAGAATGAGGACGAACAGGTAGAGAGGCAGCCGTGTGTGGTGCCATGTTCTCTGCCGACTCATCTTCGATTTTAACCAGGCGGAACGTAAGAGGGTGTGTTCGCAAAGGGTTCGCAAGACAGAAGGGTAGCAAGATCTTTGGTGACCACTGGCGTCCACCAGTGAAGGCAGTCGGGCTCTCAAGTTTGGCGAGAACGGTTCAGAGATGAGAACACTGCTCTACAATTCCGAGCAGAGGCTATGAGAGCCATACAACACCACAGAGCTGTCGATGATGATAGTAGTGGTTTGCTCTGCAAGTGTTTATAACAATACTCCGTGCTTCGCTTCTCACTTCCAGCACCAGGGGCACACAATTTTTGTGTTCTGCATGCTGTCCTCTTACCGCATTATTTCCTATTTGGGGAGCACACTGAGCTTAAGATCTACAGGGTCAGGTACCAAACGCGCTAGTATTTGTGAGGGCATGTGTTAGCTGGTGCCCCTCCAGAAATGTTCCCCACGCATACCGCTTGTTCAAAAATATTTCAAAGAACAACAAATCCGTACCTCGACCTCCAAACTTCGAATTACACATCTATTCCTACATAAAGACCTTCTCAATTTCCTCAATTTCAACCGATCAATCAGGATGTCTACCGAACAAACGTAAGTTGCATTGGAATGTCCATATACAAACCCAAATCCTGCCTCTAACAGATATTGGACAGTTTCATCGCAGTCAAGCCAGATGGTGTCCAGCGAGGACTCGTTGGCGACATCATGTCCAGATTTGAGAAGAGAGGTTATAAGCTGGTTGCTGCCAAGTTGGTCAGCCCAGGAAAGGAACATCTTGAGAAACACTACGAGGATCTGAAGGACAAGCCATTCTTCAAGGGTCTTGTTACTTGTAAGTTATCACTAAGATACATTCCTCACGATTTGCTATTGTATCTTGACCTCTCGGTGTTGGGCTGCACCACTAACGAGCCTGATTTCAGACATGCTTTCCGGCCCAATCTTCGCCATGGTCTGGGAGGGACGAGATGCCTGCAAGACTGGCCGAGCCATCTTGGGTGCTACCAACCCTCTCGCTTCCGCCCCAGGCACAATCCGAGGTGACTATGCCATCGATGTCGGCCGAAACGTCTGCCACGGTTCCGATGGTGTTGAGTCCGCAAAGAAGGAGATCGCTCTGTGGTTCAAGGAGGACGAGGTCCAGAAATACAAGAGTGCTCAATTCGATTGGATCTACGAGAAGGCATAAATATCTCGCCAAGAGTTTGCATGTGATGACGAAAGTGAACAAAAGCACGTTTTGAAATAAGGCACCCTATTGCCTAGACTCAGTGACTATGATGGTCGCAATTCCTGGATGCCGCAAAATTGCAGGATCTCGGCAGACAGTCAGCTTTTTGGTAGCATTGAATCCACATAATCCAAAATCCACATCACATAACTCACAGTCTGAACCAGCTGGTCGTCTATCTCTTCCTTACGTGAAACACGCTTACAATTACTACTAACTGACTAACAGGGCCAAGAGGTTAGCCACCAGCAAAAAGACATGCCTGGCATCGCTGTGACCGATCAGGCCTTTTGTCTGCTAGCCAATCATACCAGTTTTGGGTAATCATACCAAATCACCTTTGCCACGCCATGGGTATTGTCTCCACTTGTGACAATCAGTTTGATACTATAAACGCTCTCGACTACTGATTCGTGGCATACCATGAGAATCAAGCCTTGTTATATACAAGTACTGGGCTTGTTCAACACAAACCCGAGAGCTTTCACCATACTGTCATGTCAATAGATCTACGGTACTAGCAATTCCCTTGGCTTTTGCTTCGGCCGATATTGACCATGTCTATACCGAAGATACCATGTCTACGCCGAATGCTACATGTCTATACCGAAGACCACATGTGAAGCAGCACCTTCTTCGGTATGTTTATATTCACTGTACCCTAAATGTTTTAGAAGCTATCTTCTGGTCTAAAGAAGCATAGTCGATGACACACTCCTTTCTTCTCTCACACCCTTCGGACCAGAAAGCTGGTTTTCCTATACCACCTGAGACGGCGGTCCTGTCTCTACCTTATCATAGCCTTCCTTCTCCATTGCGTCTCGGATCAACCAATAACTATACCATCGTCCACAAGCAAGACAGACACATGCATTCCATACCCAGCCAAGGAACCTACAATTAACAACACCGCCGTCCTCGAGTTCAACTACCTTCCGTCACAGCAACCAACCAATCTCACACTTCGATGCCATCTCACGGAAGGAAAAGACCACCAAGCATGTTACTGCACACCTCTCGTCGAAATAAACACCCCATCCATACACAAGCTCACCCACCAAAACGTCAGTATACCTCAATTTCTCATGCTCTGCCAGATAAAGTCTGTAAATACAAGCAACATAAATCAAACAAACATACGTGGGGCGTTCACCATGTCAACCGAAGCTGGCACATTTCTCACGACTTATGCGAAACTTGCCACGGAAACATCAGGAACAATTTCTACTGAACAGTCCGCTACCTCTGGAGATCCCACGGTGACAGAACCAAACAGTATCTCGAGTCTCACAGCTACCCGAACAGTAGATAGCGCTACCTCCTTCGCAAGCGGCATGAGCAGCGTCACACTCTCCGGCATCGGTTTCGGTATAGGTGTCGGTCTAGACCTACTAGCGGTAGCAGGTATCGTCTTGGCCGTGTGGTTGATTAAACCTTCACTGAGATGGATGTGTGGGTACATCTCGGGCGGCAGCCATCCTTCTACCACTCCGGTCCGAGAGCTAGATTGGCAGAGCATCGCTAGGCAAGAGTTAGAACCACGGATCCTACCAGCGGCTAGAACTAGAACCGCACCGGCGGAATTGTCAACGAGTCGGTGTAGTTACGTGCAGTCTGACAGAATATAAAATAGGAAAGGGGCTTCAGGCAGGCGTCGTTATGTTCAGTGGCTGCACTGGAGATACGGACTTGAGCATGAACGAGCTTCGGCTTTGTTGATGAAGACTATGTACCTTCCCTGGAAGACTCCAATATTACACGTCAGGTTTATCCATGCAGATATTAGGATTTTCAACAGATATGATACAAAACATCCAGTTCCTTGGAGCGCTCCCTTCCAGTAGGGACTGGATTTGCGCTTCGTACGAACTGTATATATCAAATCCGCATGGTACTGGCGTATAGGCAATCTACAAAGTAAACACCACCTTCCTAGCACTCACCCCTTTCCGCTGAACATCAAGCGCCTCCTGCACCTTCTCAAGCCCATGACCAACAACCATCGCATCCGGCTTACATTGATACATCCCTTTCTCCAAAGCCAGATCCAAATAGTCTCCATACACTGCCTTGCCAACACTATTGAAAGCCAGTGTGCTCCCATTGACGAATTTCCAGCGGATGTTTCTCATTCGCGCTTTCAAAGTACTGAGCACCACGAACTTGAGGAAGTAGAATATGGTCTGTGCTGTGACGAAGCGTTGCGGAGTATGTGGCGGTTTAGGGAATGATACCATTGCGATGGCTTTGTCGCCTTGACAGTGCGGGAAAATGTCCATTATTGCTTCAGCACCTCCGTCGCCGATTGTCATTGCACCTGCGACAATCTTGCCTGTCAAAGCTCGGGTAATGTCTGCGCGGATAGTTGGCGATTTGTAGTCGAAGCATTGCGCTGCGCCGAGGGATTTGCAGAACTCGAAGTTGCGTGGTGAGCAGGTGGTGAATACTTCGTAGCCGGCTGCAATGGCAAGTTGTATCGCGTTAGCGCCGACGCTGGTGCTGCCTCCCCATACGATGACAACTTTTCCTTGGGCTATCGGATTGATACTTGGGAGATGCAAGGCGAGATGATCCTGCTGAAATAGACCGGTAGCAGCGGTACCAAGACCCAAGGGCAAGACACTAGCTTGCTCGTATGGAAGCTGATCCGGGATATGGGATGTCATGTCCTCGAGGAGGACAGTGTAAATCTGAAATGAACTTTGATTTGATGTGTTGATTTTCTCATCATAGCCGATAGCTTGACCTACCACTCGATCTCCTACTTGGAAACGCGAGACTTTTGTTCCAATTTCGACAACTTCGCCGGCTGAATCCGATCCTAGGACGAAAGGCCATTTGATGTGCTGAAATGCACCGAACATAGGTAGCATCCAGTCAATGGGATTGACACCTACAGCATGATTGCGGATAACTAGCTGATTAGGAGCGGGTTTGGTGTAGGGCGCGTCTCTGATTTCGACATGTTTTTGTGGTTCGGTGACCACGTAAGCTGCAATATTCTTGAACATAGTAGAGAAAGCAAAAGTTAGATTAAGTTGTGTCTTGATGTGGGATGTGTTATTTAGAGATTGTGTGTGCCGAAAATGGTGAGCTGGAATAAGGGATATATATACATATCTGATTGTACGGAGCTTAGTTGACCTACCTGATGGAAGTATGGAGCAATGAGAAATCCAGGAGTTGAAACATGATGGTGAATGGTAGCAGCTTTGCCTCGCTGTACGAGACATTATTAGGAGTCCATTGGTGGTAATGACGGTGAGGTTGACGAGAGTGGCCCAGATTGACGTTAGCAATACCTTCGAATGCGATCGAGGTTAGCGCTGTAATGGTAGCTCGTTCGTGATTGGATTAAATCACTTGCTGGGGTCCTCCAGCGACGGGTCGGCATAAAGAAATACCGTCCATCATATCACGCATCGATATTCAGGAGACATAAGTTAGGCTCACTAGAATCTCCGTCACCAGCACAGAAGACAACGGCATAACTTCAAACTATGGTTGGGTCCGAGACATTGGGTAGTCGTAAGCTGAAGTCACACAAGAAGTCTAGGGCTGGATGTGGGGAATGCAAGTTTCGGAAAGTGAAATGCGATGAAGGTAAGCCTGCCTGCAAGCGATGCAGGATAGGAAGGTACATATGCAAATATGGAGGTAGTTTACCACTGGTTGAAGTCACGGTCAACAACATTGCACGACAGAAAGCGGTTGACAATGTGACATTCGTCCTAGGCTCAATCAATGCACCGGGATTGGGCACTCACATATTTCAGGCACAAGATTTAGAACTGCTCAATAAGTTCCGCAGTGAGACAACCATGACCATCACCACAAACAGGAATCGAAGTCTGTATCAGAATCAAATCATTCGCGCCTCAGGCATGTCTTGACCCTACTGTTTCATTCTAGAAAGTCTAACATTCTACAACTAGTATCCATTTCTGATGCACACTCTTCTAGCACTGACTTTGATGCATGACCGATACCTCAAAGGACAGCGCAGCCTACCTCAACCAAGGCGAGAAGCTCTACACCAGTACAAAAGCATCGCCTTCTTTAATGCTCGACTTAGACAAACTAACAAACCGAACTCGTCCGAGAGTGCTGCTATCTGGGTAACAGCTATCCTAATCAGTACCATCGCATTTGGTCTCATCGAAGCGACCACCCCTGAAGAAGCCTGGCCTTTAAGACCAGCCTCCAGCTCTGATCTGTCATGGCTGTTAATAGGCAAAGGCAAAGACCAGATGTCCATGTTGACTGAAACGCTCAGAACAGACTCACAATACCAAAATCTATTCCCTCCTCAAGCTGCTCGAACGATGCCCAAGTCCTCCACTCAAGCCGAGCTCAGTACCCTTCCAAAAGCACTAATCAAACTCTGTGACTTGGACACGACTCCCAACAATAACAATCCTTACCACGCAGCAGCCGCTACTCTAGCTAGAGCAATCAACACGGACTACATCTCAATACTGCTGAACTTTTTCTGTTTCATCGGAAACACCCCGCAAGCCTACAAATCGTTCCTGCTACAAAAAGACCCGCGAGCACTTCTGCTTCTTGCCCTCTGGTACGCCAAACTAAGCAAGCCAGAGATCTGGTGGCTGCAACCTCGCACAACTCTCGAAGGTCATGCTATCTGCATTTACCTGCGACGTTACTATTTGGAGGACAAAGTTCTACAAGATGCGATGACAATGATCTGGCAAGACGTGTGCGTGTGGCTGGCACCAGCAGCGAATGAGGAGCCACTCAGCTGAGGTCGCCCCCTGAGGCGATTTCCATGTTGAAGCTCATGCTCCAATGTTCGAGATTTGAAACATAGCTTGAAGTCACTTTTCGGGATCCTCAAGCTTCCCCCAGTATCTGACCAATGGGAGACGTACATATGTATAACTCGATTTTATAAGGTAAATTGTTCCGGTCAACCAGACTGTAGCCAGGGGCCATCAAGAAGCTGTCTTGCGCCGGGAGACCATTGCAACATCGTCTTCATAAATAGAAGAAATGATCACTTGTCCACTCCGGAAAGATTGTCCTCCATGCCGGCCAGTGATATATTGGGAACATGGGGTGGACCCCTCCAACGGCCTAGGTATTCGTTAGCGATAGATCCATGCATATGAAGGCAGGTAAATGCCTTGTTCATCAAAAAAGTCGAGAGCGTATTCACTCTGTCGGACAAAATCTCGAGGCGGTGGACCAAGAATGGCAACCATCTCTGCAAGGTGCTGAGCATTCGAATTTTGCTTTCTGTCGTCTCGAGCGTCGAAAAGGTGTTTGTTTTCGAAAAGGTCTCAAATCTAGCTATGTGTTGAGTGAAGTTCTGGAAAGCGATATGTCAAGCTTACCAAAACCCCTACATTCCAGATATCTACTTTGCTGTCCCATGTCATTCGCAGCACAACTTCAGGTGCTCGATACACATAGGGCTGAATATCTTCGTGATAGGTCGTGGAGCCCATGCGGGCTTCGCCGAAGTCGCACAACACAGGGCTACCGTACGACTTGGGTGTTGGTAGCTCCGGAGACGAGTAAACGAATCTGTCCTCATACACTTTTCGAAGATCGG
>Ga0115851_101087_pt1 | contig 13845 bp, 6 predicted proteins | sample InSIn2gowninarea_FD_83865 | JGI IMG/M metagenome (GOLD analysis project Ga0115851, IMG submission 83865)
AGCTATATTATAGAGGAAATTAAAAATGGGGACATTACAACATGCACACAAATGCATAATTGTGCCTACAAAACATAGTTTGTTATATCAGTGACAAGACCCTGCCTTGCAATTGCTCAATTTATTCCCCAAAGAGGCCATCTAAAAGGGTGCTTCTCTGATTCATGTTAGACCTAAAATGTCAGCTCTAGGCCACATATACAACTCCGAGATATTCATGATTAGTCCATCTTAATTCATTTGTGAGGTCAGCCTAAGCATCCAAGTCATATTTCATTTAAAAGTCATGTACAAGTTGGCCTTATTTCTAAAACAAGTATTCATGTATGTATGGATGTATGTATATTGTTGGAAAATTAGGAGACTTAAGTATTATAGATGATTTTCCTTAGCTTGTACGTGCGATATGTGTTGGCCTTTTATTACTTTATTAGATCTTGTTCATCAAGCAATTACCAAAACAATGAAGATCACAAGACAAAGTACACAAGATATACACTCCAGGCCAGGGCAAAACCGCTCCAAGGGGAAAACCCAGAAAATGCTTCTCTTCTTCTTTAGAATCCACTTACAATGAGACTTCCAAGACCCAAAGAACAAAGCCAGCAACCCCACCAAGCACAAAGTCAACCCCTAGCAAGATCTTCCTCAAGGCAGCTTCCAGAACTTCAAAACTACAACTTCGCTACCACAACTTTGGCCCCTGCAACTGCTTCACAGATTTTTTGCCCTGCCACTGGCAAGTTCACAAACCCTAATAGCAAGACAAGAAAAGATAATCTTCAAACTTCGATTTCGGCTCTGCTTCTTTGTCCTCCTAGCTACTCTTTTTCTCCTTTGCTATTGCAGATCGAACTTGTGATTATTTTTTGTACTAAATGGCTTGAGCTCCTCCCCTTTTATAGCCTTTCTTGAGGGTCGAATTCCCTCCATAAGGCCGACTTGATATACTCCTTGGGCCGACTTGGTCTTGGGCTTATAAGTGGCTTTTTCTTGACAAAATAAATATTTTTCTCTATTACAATGAGTCCAAATGGGACGATGACACATGACCAATATTATTCTTTATCCTAGAACACCTAAAAGCATGTAGAACATGCTTTCTTTATAAAGAATATACAATTTCATGATTATAATTAGGTCTTTATGAAGACCAAACCTAGTTACAATTTTCAACACTCCCTCTTAACTAGGGAGGTATTCATATGGTACAAGTTATCTTAGTCTTGAAGCATTCTCATAAGTGTCGGATTGATAAGCTCATAAGTGTCGGATTGATAAGCCATCTTCGTCAAGCATCTTTATCACAACCAGCACTTTCCTTGAAGGCCTTAACTAGACAAGTCCATCCTTATTCGAGAGCACTATGCTAGGAGGCTTTACATGAACTGCCATGCTACCTCTAAGGCACATACCCCATCTGAATGTTCACCTGGTACGTCCTTTTAGGACTATTCTTATCTTGGATTTCTAATCCTGAATCCTCAAAAAATATCAATCCTCTTCAACTACTCTTATCTTGGATACTCTACCTCATCCCCAAAGAGTATCGGTCAACAACTTCTTTTTCCTAGATTCTCTAATCCATAAGAAGTTCCAATCTTCAGATGCTTATCCAATCCTCCAAACTGCATTCTTTCTTTATGGCTTTCACAAAGACTTACAGCTGCTAGTCCTAGTCTAGTGCCTAACCCATAAAGACAAAAACTATCCAATATCACTCCCTCTCAATTAGGGAAGGGATATCCACCATGGCTCCATTTAGCAAAAATGTCATCTACATATCGTTTCCATTCCTCTGGGGTAAAGGGGAAAGACCTAAGGGCCATATGCTCAAAGTGTTCCATGTATAGATTGGCAATCAATGGTGATAATGGAAAGCCCATTGCAACTCCATGAGTTTGCCCAAAACATAAACAACAACTTATGTTCCAAGGAATACTGAAGTTTGCAAAATCCAGTGCTATGATAACAACTCATTACAAAACAAAAATTACTACACACATGTTAAAGAAGGTCAAATAAAAAGAACTCCTTATCGACATCTGAATCATAAGAGCAGGCTTTTCAATCAATCTACGTAACAGTATCACCCAGAACATAAACAACAAACTTATGTTTCAAAGATTACTGAAGTTTGCAGAATATAGTCCTATGATAACCATTCATTACAAATTTCTAGTGATTGGAAGATCAACAGAAGAATAATCTAGGATGGTTAGATCCATTCTCGGTCTGACAATTCTGTTTATCACTCAGAGAATCATATCATCTTGTATCAACGAAGATGAAAGTATTGAGACGAGAAGATATTCGAAACGAGAAAAAAGATCAAGCCCTTTCATCAATAAGCTTTGAGGAAAAGGCTTTTTGAAGAGGAAGGAAATGTTATGAATAATATACATACATACATATATATATATATATACATACAAATAATGTAAACAATAATAATAATAAATAATGATTGATCAATTAGTAACTAGTTAACAAAGAGGTATGTCCTTAAGGACATGGCTATTGGTAAAGAGGTACCTGCCTAGGTATATAAGCAGGCCCTCACCCTCATTGTAATCATCACATCAATTCTTTTATATAATATTCAATATACAATCACTTGTCCTACAATGGATGTCTTTGTCTTCGAAGTCTTCTGAAGATTAATCCACTGCGTATACAAATTTTGTTCGTTACATTGGTATCAGAGCATACCGTTGAAATATACAAACTTTGTTTGTTGCATCATCACTCCAAGTATGAGTTCGCTGGGTACACACAATCCATTACAGGTTCAATTGCATCTGCCTCCGAGGCTGTGCCTGAGGTCATTTCTGAGCAATTCAAATGCCATGGCATTGCATCCTATTCTGCAAGGTTCAATTTGAATGGCAAATACACCTTTACTTTGGCTGAGATCACCCACTACCAATCACTTTTGGGAAGACCTAGCAGGTTGTATTAATCAGTGATTATAGCAGAGCATATACAGCATTAACTTCATCTTCTGTGAGGCATCAGAAGTCACTGTCATACATTTGAAAGGTAACTGTCTAGCTTTATCTTGTGTTCATATCCCTTTCAGCCTGCTATCCAATTCTGCTGATCCTATACTGTAAGTTTGGTATAACAGCAATCTGGTTTGTTAGATTCCTGTGCTACCATCCACTTTTACTTACACTGTCGGCTTTAAATAAAACACTTTCTCATGCTTAGATATACAAGATATTCTCAGCTTAGAGCCCACCACTAAGAAATTTACGATAGCCATATCTGAATTGACATTTTCAGCTCCTTATCAACTCAAGATTCATTCGTCAAGCCAACAATGATGACAGCAGCAAGCATGTCCACCAATGGGGTAAACATGCACACAAATGCATAACAGCGCCTCCAAAACATAGTTTGGTAGATGAGTGACAAGACCATGCCTTGCAATTGTTCAATTTATTCCCTAAAGAGGCACTTCAAGGATTCCCATCTTCAGTACCCACAAAATGGTGGCTAATGTTGAAAAATGTAACTAGGTTTGGTCTTCATAATGTTTTATGTAATCTTGATTTTTGTCTTTGATGTAAAAGAGAGAAAAAAATTTATTATTATTATTTGAGCACTGGTTTCATGCTCTAGGTTAATTTATTTATAAGTCAAGCATCCATTGTGTGCTTCTAGGGCTTTGTCAAAGAGTCAAAGAAGTCAAAGAATCATTGCAATATGTAAAAGACCCTATTAGGCATCATGTATCAAGTCAAAAGTATTTAATTGAGTCAAAGTCATGTCTAAAGACCCTCCAAGATCAAGTCCGCCCAGCAGTCAAAAAGTCGGCCTACAAGAGATAAGTCGGCCTCATTAGGGCTGTTTCAACCTCACCAAGAAGCCTATATATACAAGGCACTCGACCACACTTGAAGAGCATCCATCCAAGTTCCATTAGAAGGGAAAAATAAGCCTTATAGTCGGCGAAGAAGAGGAGAACATAAAAGAAAAGCGACCGAAGTTTTAAGGACTGTTTTAGGGCCACATTCTCCCACACGTGCGAAGGGTCTAGGGCATCATTTGCTAAAGAAAATTAGTCATCAAAGGAGCCGAAATCAGGTGTCAAAAGGATCAAGTTTGCAGGGTGAATTGTCAAGGAAGAATAAGTTCTCCAAGTGAAGCAAGAAAGAGACATATTTCACCATCTTTTCTCACACATGCAAAGTTAGGGTTTCTGCAGTTAGGCCGAAATTGTAGTCAAGGAATTGCAGGTCTGAATTTTTGAAGTTGAAGCAGTTCTGAAGCAGGTTGACTTGGGTTGACTTTGATAAGAAGAAAATTTATCTAAGGAGAGGTTGACTTGCTCTTGGAAGGGTATTTGTCTTGGGTCTTAGGTCTTGGAATTCATCATTGGAAGATTCTATAAGAAGAGAAAACATTCTATGGGATTTCCTCTCAAGAGGAGAGGTTTTGGCCCTGGCTAACAAACTATATTTTGTGTCATCTTGTCTCATTGATCTTCATAGTTTGGTAGCTGTTTGATGATAAGAACACAATAATAATCAAATGAAAGAAGAATCTAATTTCAAGTACATCAAGTTAAGTAAAAGAACATCACAAGCAGTTATCAAAGTAAGAGAAATCACACTAATCTAGCTGCCCTAGATTTCTCAACAGCTAACAGGGAGCTAAGTACTTCCTCACCTTCATTGATGGTTTTTCCCACTTCCTTTGGATATAAACCATTCAATCCAAGGATGAAGCCTTTGGGAAATTCAAAGATATCATACCACTAGTGGAAAATCAATGCAGGAAAAGGATTGACTGTAATAAAACTAATGGTAAAGGAGAATATACTAGCAATGGTTTGAAAACATTTTTCATTTCTCATGGAGTTTCTTGGCAGAGCACTATTCCCTACACTCCACAGCAGAATGGAGTAGATAAACACAAGAACAGAGCTATTAGAGAGTTGCTCAATGCCTGCTTCATTCGGAGCAAATGGATCTTAAATTGTGGGGAGAAGAAATTTTCTATGTAGCCAACATCATATATTGAATAGCTACTTGTTGAAGGTATCACTCCGTATAAGAAATGGTATGGAAACAAACCATCAGGTTCAAATTTCAGAATTTCTGGATCAAGTGCATGAGCCCATATTCCTAGTGAAAAAGGAAACAAATAAAACCTAAAATCACTACCACATTCCAGTGGGCTATAGCAAAGAATCCAAGGTATATCACCTCTATGATCCTTCCACTCACAATGTGATTTAACATAAAGATGCTATCTTTGATGAAGTTGCTACACATGGTCCGCCAAGATCTTCCCCCTACTTACAAATGATTCTCCTGTAGATGATTCTCAACATGCTTTACTGGATCTTTCTCGCTCAATCATGATGTTGGTCCTCCTTTTAACCCTATGAGTGTTTCCTCAAGCATTCTTCCATCTGGATTCCTTTTATATCATCCTATTTACTTTGGATATTTTTTAAATAAACCAGATTGATTCATTAGAAAGAGAGAGAGATTCAATATAATTCAATATGCATAAATGTGAATACATATCGGTGACTCCTGAGAGATACATAGGTTGTAAGAAGAACTTCGGCGTAAATCACATGAGGAAAGACTTTTGTCAACTTGTCCTGACGATGAACCACACTAGTTGGTTCGAAACGCGTCGACAAAAGTCTTTCCTCATGTGATTTACGCCGAAGTTCTTCTTACAACTATTATGGATCACAGAAGCCTCAATTCAATAATAGATACATAGGTTATGAAATTTCTTAGTCAACTATAAAGTGACATCTGACTAATTAACTTTTAAATTCCTTTATTACATCACCATTTTATTAACCTAAAGAGAAGCACCGAAACATTTCGGAGTTTCCGAAACGGGTACTTTTAGAAACGCCATCACCCAAAAATGGAAATGCCAGCCAAAACGTAGTCTGAAACGCCATATATGTTTATATATAAAAATAAATTTATACATAAGTGAATAACATAATATTTTGCAAGAAAAAGGGGAATAAGACCCATAGATAACAATTTAGAAGGAAACCAAGTCTATATTAACTCTCATAGATGATTACATTATGGTCGAGTTTCGGAGTTCCGGGTATGGGTACGTCCCGAAACGTCAGGTTCCTAGAAGTTTAGCCTAAAGTCCTATTCATAACTTAAGTCCTAAAATATGTTATACATGATATGACCATTATTAATTATTGAATACATATTCCAAATATCCATCACCAAACTATGCAATACATGATATCACCATTAGTAAATACATACTCTGTTGAGGTGACCATTAAGGGTAGTTTTAGAGTGGTTAATGACCACTCATTGACAATGGTATGTGTCAATTTTACTGTATCCTCATAATATGTATGTTATAGAGTTATGACTCAATCCATGGTTTTGTAACGATGTTATGATGTAGATCATGGCTTTGTATGAGGTGTTTTCTATAATCTTTTACCTATTTATAGAGACCATGTGCACTGTGTTCAACATGACAACTAACAACACAGCTACTTAAAGAGTGTTTTACTACTCTAATTAACGTTTATTAATAGTTCACTAATACCTGGATGAACCTATAGGCAGGGGATTAGATCTGGCATATTGGATTAAAGGTCATTTGGAGGGGCGTCCAGGGTATGTTGTTGTAGAAAATCAAGGAAATATTGTGTTGACTTATGGAACAACTGCCATGTAATTACCCTACCATTCGTCACCTTTGTGAAAAAATTGATACATATTAATTTGGTCATATGCTTCCGAATCTTCCATAAGATCTATATGATTAAAAATAACCATGACACTGAGAAGCATGTATTGTCTTTATGAAATATAATCCATGCTACTAAATACCTAATAAATTTGATCCATTTAAAATTAAGACGTAGTTACCAAGAAAGAAAAGTCCAAACTGTAAAAACTTTGAAAATGTGGCTAAACACAGCAGATGCATTTTTTTATATTGCAGTTAGATGATAGATGGTTTCTATACCAGTAGAGAGAGTTAGTTGCCGATTGCTGGAATCATTGGGATCACTATCTTGGCCCTTCCAGCAAGGAGGACCTCTCAAAGGCACACAATAGGATGTTCCACCAAGGATCTCAAGTTCTTTTGTGACTTTGCCATCCCCAGTCTTTGCATGGACATCTTTAGTCTGGTGACAACATACCAACTTATGCCTCAAAATCCACAACACCAGAACAACAAGAATGAAAAGGAATACAATTCCAATTATACCAAAGATCCACCCCAATGAGAAGCTACTAGAGACGTTGTCTGGAACTTCTGCAAAACTAAACAGTACTAAATCAGAATTTTAGTACTTCTTGGGCATCATAACCATGTCAAAAAACATTAACTTTATCATGCATATAGGTATTTGCCTGTGTGTCTTGATCAATTACTTAGCAACAAGAAGCATATATTGAGACAACAAGAGGAAGTAAAACCCAAAAGGAAATTTCATTGTTGCAGATTCAAAGTCAGCATTAATGGACCGACTATATCTATCTCAAAGAAATGCAGACTTGCATTATTATAGTACTTTACTAAAACATTGTAAACGAGAATATCATTTAATGCTATTACATAGAATCCTTCTTAATTTCCAAGGCAATGCCTTAATAATTTTACTGAACTATTTGTGGATATGAACATACATCACATAGATACGTTAGATCCAACATAATACACTATGTAAGATGGTGATATCATTGACCTTGAGAAAGCGTGTTATCTAATGATCATAGTGAATGCCAATTTTTGCATGTTACAGTCATGTTGACAACATTCATTAGCCTTACCTGGGAAGCAAGTTCATAAGACTTCAAAAATATGAATTCTAGATAAGGAAGTTCTCTTTGTCATTCAACTAATCTAAACAAAAAGTTGGTTGTAGAAAGTGATAGTCGAAAGTAATGATATACTTGAATCTCAGAATTACTCAGCAACAAGGAGCATGGAGAGTTGGGACGAGGAAAAAAAACACCAAGAGGAATCTTTCACAGAGAGGACATCTAAAGGATGCCATGGCCGATTACATTGCTATCATATCCTTGCTCCATCTGGAGCCACACGATCAACAAATATACACTAAAATGTAGCAATGATGCCAAATGCATTTACCAGTTGGACATCATCAAAATGATCAGTGCTATAGCACCGTGTTCCTGGGAAATGCAACGTATGTAACGAATAGCTGGCAATTCCTTCACTATGGAACTGTTCAAAAACACTGAATTTCCAATAAATCTAGAAACATAGCTACAACCATCTACTCCCATTCATGTTATAAACTTGAAGCTTTTCAACACTTCAGTAACATTCTAACTTATTGCGAAAATATGAAATATTTCACATATGACCTCGTAATTTGATTAATTAATAACCATCGAAATATAGACACACAATAAGTTTCAAAGTCACGTCTAGCACCATGATCTGAAGAAAGGAAGCTTACCTTGATATGGAGCCACAGATGGGGGAGGAATTGGAGCAATGTGTTCTTGAAGAGGAAATGGAACTCCAGGAACTGCAATTGGAGAGAACACAACTTAATACACAATAAAATCTGCCATTCTGTGAAAATTATATAGTCAAAACCTTTTCTAGAGCACTTGCAGTCTACAATACATGCAGTATGGTATTTATAATGGAATGTCCTAGGCAAGTTACAGTAACCAGAAACAACTCCATATATTACTATGATAATGATTGTAGATGGTTTATGTTGGATAAATATAAAAAGACAAACAATGTACAAAGTAGGTTTAGTCAAATAGTGCCACTAGTTTGGTTCCTGTTTGGCAACACTGCTTCCACAAGCAATTATGCGTAAGTGTGCTTAAACGGATCCAAGACTGATGGGATGTGAACTACATTGGTTCTGTTTGACACAGTTGTCACACTAGTTTGGCCCTAGTTGGGGAAGACTGCTTCCACAAGTAGTTATGCATAAGTTTTCCTTACCAATCTTTTATTCCTAGTCCGCATATGCCATAATATGCTATAAGTCTTGTATGAGTTGCCTTTTGTACAGAAACTGAAGTATACCTATATAAATTGTTATCCATTTAACACATTTCTGTGTATTATTAATTATAAATATAAATATAAATATTCTATTTAAATACTATATACACACATGTAATATTAAATAATACAAAATAGATTTCACTTAAAGATTCAAAACCCTATAATTCCTCGTAATGGTGATCCTTTAGCAAATGATGTTTAAGCACATAACAGTTTTAAGTTCAACCAGTCATGTTTGCACCTTTCCCACATGTTACACATTCAGTCACCTAGCACTGTATTGCCACCAGTGGAATAGTCTTGCTCAGCCGATCATGAAGGATGATCCAACCAGTGACTCTCTTAACCTGTAGATGAATGTAAATATCCTATTTAGATATTATGTAAACATATGTAATTTAAATAATACAAAATTGCTTTTACTTCAATATTCAAGGCCTTATAATAATAGCAATCCGTTAGCAATGTTGCTTAGACACATAGCAGTCTTCAGTGCAGCTACTCATGTTTTATACCATTCCCACACCTTACATATTCAGTTACCTAGCAATGCATTGACACCAATGGATTAGAATTGCTCAGCTGTTTATAACCGATGACCCAACCAATGTTTCTTTCTCACCCTGTATATGAATGCCAACAAAACCCAAACACTCCGATAGTGTTGAGGGAGGGCCCGCCCCTAGTTATAACACAGTGGTTTCAAAGCAAGTTTGATCCTTGCACTTCTTAAAAAGAAAGTGATTAGCACATTCATTCCCTGAAAATCCCTCACACTTAACCGGGAAAAAGACTGTCTAAATTTTAATACAGCAAATTGTCCAAGGAGCAAATGTAAACAACCTATCAGTCAAATGAGTTAAAAACAACATACGGTTGTAGACTCATTGAAAGAGCTTACGGAATATTCAACCTAGACATACCTTAACACATAAGTACTAAAGAAACAGGAGAAACCCTAAGGCATTAAAATACCCTATCTACAGTGTACATGAACACTGAAAACTAAGTGAAAAATTACATGGAGGTAAGGCACACTAGAATAATTCACAAGGCAGACATGAAGCAAAACACAATGCTGGTGATAATCTAGAAAAAATTGCTCAACGGTAAGCACAAATGATACTCTGTCCCTTTGCTCAAAAGCAACTCATGCAATTACCAGCTAATAAATGTCGTAAACTCCTCAAAACAAGTAAATCACATAAGAATTGAGAAGTATGATTCCATTTACAACAAAATTAACAGCAGATAGCTCACAGCTTATCTTGCCCTTTATTTTCAGTCAGAGTTCCTCAATGATAAACATTTCACACTTGTTTACTCTGACCTTCTTGGTTCCATTGGGTAGCCTTTGATTGCAGTGGACAATTCTTTGTATAGTTTGCATTGAATTCACAAATTCTGGACCATTTTTCAAATGCTAATACAACTAAATTCATTTGTTAATTCCTGTTAGAGCCCTGAGACAGATTGATGCCCTGGAGAGCTTCTATGACCTTTGGCAATTGACAATCAACCTAGGTAAAACCAAGATTATGATCTTCAACAAGTCAAAGAATGCTATGGGGGCAGAGAAGAATGGAGATAACGATGGCCTATACCTATTTGAGTGTCAAATTTGTGGGGCCTTGCTTCAGCATGCATGAACCCCTCCAACTCAACAAGGGAAATAGCTCCCTTGCCCTTCTCAGGTATCAATGCTTCCAAGATCAATTTTAGGGCATCTCATCCAGTATGCACCTCCTAGATACGACCATCAAGCACGTGGTTCCCCATGGTTCAAAGATCTAGCGACCAAGTTTATTGCAAATCAAGTAGGCCACGATCGAGAGAATCCAAACCCTCGTTGGGCGCATCATCCAATGCCAGCGAACAGTACCCCAACCTATTGCTCAAAGCCCACACTTTCTGCCTTGAAGTCATCTTTTTGTCTAGTCTCTTTTCTACATAGAGTTTGAACTTTTGGGGACTCTTTCTCCAGGAGAGCTTGATATTAGATACCTCTACTTAGTACTCAGCACTTGCAAAGTCAATGCCTTGAGCTGACCCCCAAATGTGTGCACATATTTCACAGGAATTTTAGCTCCTCCAATCAACAGCCGTCTCACTAGACCCTTTATGCCCCTTTAGGGACTCATTAGATGCCTCGAGCCACCTCTAGTCATCTACAATAGGACCTAAACTAGGCCATCTGAGAGGATCGATGCACAATAATCCAAGCCATTTAGAAAATTCCTTTGAAGTACATTGCCTCGAAGATAGCTTTCTATTTGGAGCACTTTTTGGTGTTGTGAGTTGGCATTATCGATCCTTCATACATGCAAAGCCACTGGATGCATACACTCAAGAATCCCATGAGTCATTTATAGATGAGCACCCACGAACTCTGAGTAGAGGCTAATCAACATATCCCATGTATGGGACTTGCCAATTTTGTCACCTATAGGAGCTTGAGATGAAGATGCATTTCAATTTCAAGGGCCCCTTTTACTCTGAGATCAAAGGTCAATATTACTACCATTTTGACATTCATGGGGGTCCCTCTACATTTTCATTTGTTGTCCCAACCAAAGATACCTTGTTCTCTTCATGAGAGAAATGCTCAAACACGAATCTCAGTCTTTGCTTGTCCCATCTCAACATGGGACTCACACTGTTGGAAAATTAAGGTATTTGTATATTAATGTTGATTCTCCTTACTTGATAATTACTTGTGATATTAGTTGGCATTTTATTATTTTGTTTTACTTCTTCATCAAGCAATTACCAAAACATTAAGATCACAAAACACAAAGAACACAAGATATAGGCTCCACGCCAGGGCAAAACCCCACAACTGGGGAAAACCCAAACAATCCTCTTCTTGTAAAATCAGATCAAAATGAGACCTCCAAGACCCAAAGACCAAGTCTAAGACCTCCTCAAGCCCCAAGTCAGCCCTCCAAATGATCTCCTCCAACAAGACAAAGACTACCAGAGTCAATTAAGGTCAAACTCTTGAGTCTCCACAAAATGCTACAATCAAAGTCTTGGTACTGCAACTTAGATTTACAGTTTGGCCTACAACTTTTGGCCCCTGCAACTTGCCCAAAAAACCCTAACTTCTTGCACGTGTGAGTAGAGATTATTTGATTTTCATGCCTTGTTCCTTCGCTCTTGATTTGTCCTTCTTTCCTTGAATTTCGCTCTTGAAAAACCTTCTTGTTTTACTACAAATCAAACCAATTCAAGTGCTACAAACGAGTCGAATTCTCATGCTATATATACACTCTTCAAGTGGTCGAATAAGCCTCTTCTAGACTGACTTCATCTTGGTAGGGCCTACTTGGTCTTGGGAGTCCAAATTATCTCAAAAATAATGTTTCTTTCTAAATACAAATTTGCCCAAAAGGGTCTTTTACATATGACAATAATTCTTTTGACTCAAGACAAATATTTATTGACATGAAAAACCCTAGGAGCGTGAAATGCATGCTTGACCTAGATGACAATTAAATGTAGCATGAAACCCCTGCTTTTAAAACAATATTTTCTTTCTTCTTTTGCTTGATACATAAATATACACAATGACATAAGTACAAAGACAATTATGAAGACCAAACCTAGTTATTTTTCCAACACTCCCTCTTAACTATGGAGGTATTCATAATCATTCAACAAGTCTCTCTCAAGTTGATATATTCTCATAAGAAGGGATCCACACTGATAAGCATCAAAGTATCATCATAACCAGCATTGCCACATTACCAAGGCCTTGACAAGTACACTATATCTTTCCACAAGATCAGAGCACAATGTTGGGAGGCATTCCATGGGACACCACACCGCCTCACCAATGTACATACCCCACCTAGGACACCTGAAGTACTTCCTTCACCGGACCATTTCCTTCAAGGAAATGTATGTCCATCAGACAAATCTTTATCGAAGTCCATCTACTTGACTTGGGATCTTCATCCTAATCCATCACAGTACATGACTCAAGAATGTTTGTCCAAGACGCTTATCCAATCCACCATTCTCCTTATCTATGTCCATGTACTTGACTTAGGATATCATTTCTAATCTATCCCAGAACTTGACACAAGGAGAAAAATGCTAATTCAAACCATCATTCTCCCTATTTGTGATGCATGCACTAGACTTACGACAATTAGTTTTTGGGCTAGTACATGACACATGGAGAGTTAGTGTCGAACCTTACTCCCTCTCAACCTGAGAGGAGAAATCCATGCTCACTCCCTCTCAAACAAGGAGAATTCATCAACAAGCCTCACTCTCAAACAAGGAGAATTCATCAACAAGCCTCAACTTTTGTCAGAAGTACTCATACTCCCTTACATCAGCTACCTGTTATAATTGTAGCTTCCTCAACTAGCCCTCTTATCACTGAGTTTGCTCAACTTGCAACTTCTTGAGCTAGGGCTACATACTCCCTCACAACAGTGCATGATTTTGTACTTGAGGTCTTCACCAACTACATCTTGAACTGTGTCCAACACTACTTCCTACACCGCTTACTGCCTTGAAGAGAATTCATCACACAGTTTCTTTATCTGACTGATTATCACAATACAAGGTTCGGCCAAACTATTGTTCACTCAATTTTGAACACAACTTGGTTGACCTTTCCAATCAGTCTCTATTAGTCAACAAGGCTTCACAAATAATTAACAATTATGCCCTCTAGTTGTTTTTCTTATCTTACCAAAATGCCCAAGTTTCAAGCTCTTCAAATAAACCTTCAAATAGCCCTCTGACTATCCTATTGTTGCCTCAAATTGACAGTCCTTAGGGCATTAA
>Ga0115851_101090_pt1 | contig 13823 bp, 14 predicted proteins | sample InSIn2gowninarea_FD_83865 | JGI IMG/M metagenome (GOLD analysis project Ga0115851, IMG submission 83865)
GAATCTTATTGTGCTTATATTTATTTTCATGTTCCATCTACATTGTATAATCATACATGTCCAAAAATAGGACCCAAAAACTAATGTGCTTATTGTAACAAACATGTCAAAAAGTGAAAAACCTATTAGGCATTTCAAGTTTTTTTATTTTGTGCAGGCATGGGGGTAGACGAGAGGAGAGGCAAGGTGATCAAATATGACATTTTGTTTTTGATAGATAAATAAAATTCTATTAAATCAAAATACGAATTTATAGAAAATATAGACAACCGAGTAGATACATGGATTCATTAAAACACAAATATGGAATCAATACTATCCTATAATCAGGACAATACGATTTCCCCACAAGAGAAAAGACTTGTTCATGACTATGCTATTAGGTCAGGATATCAACATAATATACTATGATGGTATGTCTCCCATGAATAATCATTTGAGCCACCTGTGAACAATCATTTGAGTCACCTTACAGAGGGGAGTGGATCTCCTAAGAGCACTCCAAATTGTAGAAACTATATGGATCGTATAGTCACTAAACCTAATTTTTTCTCCAAATATCAAATTCCAAAATCTAGAGAGAATAAACATACACCAGAGATGCCCAATCCTAAAGATTATCAGGGACCAAGGTCTAATTGAGCATATTGAGATTTGAAGTTTCAAGCATTAATAAGATGATTCCACGGAGCAAGGTTGGATAATTTCTGGCTCGAAGTGTGGTCTGTAGATGAGAAGGATGCCCAAATATTACTTATTTGGATCTTGATTTTATCCCACAATTGGTCCACTAAGCTAGACTATCTACATAATACTTTATTCTTCCTCTCTACCCAAAATGGCCTAGTAGATCATGGCAAAGGTAGAGTTTCAAAGAATTCATGGCACTTTCCTGGACTTGGGGTAATACCATGTTAACAATAATTATCCAATGGAGTTGGGAAAGATCCATGGTAGAGAGAATATGTAGAGAAAATGATGGCATATCTCCAAAGCATAGTAATAATGCAGAAAGAGATGTCATACAGATTCCTCAAAGATTTCACACATGGGGCAAGACGGATGTCAGACCACCCTCACTTGAATAATGCTCTCCATTAAGGAACTTGTCATGGACTGCAACTCAAAAAAACTTGGACATTTTCCAGGCACGTGATTTCCAAACTTGATGCCACACCATAGGATGCCATTGGGAGGGGGAAAGGGATGCTATCTTCATGTATGCATGTTAGAAATAGTATATTCCTGAGGCTGAGGGAAGCCAAAATAATTTATCTTCAACATTAGGATTTAGTTTATATAGCAACAGGTAGGATTCAAGGGCTCACTTTTTTGCATCATACTCAGATGGTAGCACACTCAAACTCTTCCATCTTGGGGTAAGCCTAGAATTAACCTTAACCCATTCTAGGTAATCATATACATAACCCCCCCAAAGGGAGTATAGCAATGGGGGAATGTGAATGAATTCATTTGATTTGGATAGGGGTGTATTAGAAATCCAAGAGTCCTCCCAAAAATGAACAAGATTTCCTTTATTGACTTCCCACTTTAACCATTATTATAGATATGGTCGAGCTTTTCTCAATCCATTCCAAATCATGGAGCCATAAGTACATTGGAAGTAGTGAAAATTTTGGAGGGGTGGAGATCATACAAGTACTTGGATCAAAGGGCATAGCTCCAACTAGAATTGGGTTCATTATAGCATTACCATAGTAGTTTACCAAGCATGACAACATTCATTATCCTTAAATTTTGAATGCCAAAGCTACCATTACCCTTATCAGAGCAGACAATTCTCCAAGCCACTAAGTGGAGTTTTTTATCTTCAAAGTTCCCTTACCACAAGAAGTTTCGCATGAGAAGCTCTAGTTGTTCAAGAACTTTCCTTGGTAGCAAAAAAATACCTAAACAAAAAATAGGGAGTGAGCTCAAGACTAATTTTATCTTAGTGATCCTCCTAGAAGATGAGATCCATTTCCCCTTCTAGCTTGATAGCTTAAATCAAAATTAAGAGGGAGCCCCAAATAGGAACTGGGAAATGAGTCAATAGACACACTTATTTTATGAGCCAACAATTGAAGTAAGTATGGAGATAAGTTGATACCATAAAGTTTGGATTTTTCAAAGTTAATCACTTGCCTCAAAGCTTACTCATAGGTGTTGAGGAGGCTCTTCATCATATGGATTTCCTATATGGATTGATAGATCCTAAGTAAGGTATCATAAATAAATTATGAGTGAGTGATTGGAGGGTTAATATGGTTAAGTTTGAGGCCCCTAATGCATCCAATGGATCACAAATACTTCAACCCTCTACCCAACGTTTCAGCCAAGTTGATGAAAAAATAGGGAGAAAGTGGATCACCTTGACGGATACCTCATGAGCTCTTAAAATAGCCTTATGTACTACTATTTATAATAATAGAAAAGGAAGGGTTTATAATGAGAGCATAAATCCATTGGAGCTAGCCATCATCAAATCTAAATCGATGCATAATACGGAGGAGAAAAGACCAATTTACCCTATCGAAGGCTTTTTCATATCCAAGTTGATTAGCAACCCTTTATCCTTTGAGGATTGCAAGGAGTGTAAGAGTTTATGTATAAGGATAGGGCCATCCATTAGCTATCTTTTATTAATAAATATTTTTTTCTCATCAGCAATGATACCTTAAAGGATATTTTTTAGGTGATTAGTTGCTAGTTTAGAGATAATTTTATAAATTATGTTACATAGCGAAATCAAGCGAAAGGAAATGATGGATCTAGAATCCTCATATTTAGGAATGATGGAAATGACCGTGTGGTTGATCCTACCCAACACTTGCCATGAGGATTAGGATTCATGTACTACTGCAATAATGTATTCTTTGATCACAGTTCAAAATTTTTGATAGAATCCTGGTGGGAAGCCATCCGAACCAAGAGATTCAAAGCTCTTCATATGAAAGACCATTTTTTCCACCTCCTCATATGAGATAGGGGTTGTGAGACTAAATTTTTTTGTGGGAGAAATAATTTGGGGTATGAATTTTGGGAAGTAATTTTGTGTATGGTCTCTAGAGACTTCCTCTTCTATTAGCAAGGTTTGGTAGAAAGCAATTATATGCTCATCAAGATCCTCTAAGAGAGAGAACTTTACCATCTAAAGTAAGAAGAGTAGAGATTTTATTTCAAGCTTTGTGTATCATAGTGGTGAGATGAAAAAAATTGGTATTTTGGTCTCCTTCTCACAACCAATTTAGCTAAGACTTTTATTTCTAGAATACCTCCTCTTGTTGATACACTACATCCAGTTGTTAGAGTATTTATTCTTGTGCCAAAAGTTGGTCATCCATATTTGATTGAAGCTTTTTCTCAAGAAAATTCATCTCCAATTTTAAAGCTACATTCTTCGCTAAGATGTTCCAAAATATGTGTTTATTCCAATGTTTCAAGAATGCCTTGAGTTTTCCCAGCTTGAGAGAAAAATTGTATGTTCTAGATCCTTTCATAGGTAGTCTTCCTTCCACCAATTTTCAATGACCTCAAAAAAATATAGGTGAAATGTTAGCAGGAGAGAATTTCATTATGTAAAGAGTTGACTCTAACTAGTAGTTACCAATCGAATACTAAGGGTTAGCTAATCCGACTAAAAGGACATGACTCCTTAACCCTTCGAATAGTCCTGATAAGAGGATAAGCAAGGATAGAGAGGAAGTATGTGTGTGTATGAGAGAGTATGTGTTAGAGCCATTGCTATGATCATTATATCATTGTAACTAATCTCATTATTGTTAATAAAAAGCTTGACCCTTTGTTCTTATATTTGAGTGTTTGTATTTGCTTTATGTTCTTCTCTTCAATTTATCCATCGATTCTTGGATGTAGATGAGAATCCTAATGACTGATTCAATTGATAAATAGTTCCATTATCGATACATCTACAAATTAGAGGATTCGATAGTTGAGTGGAATGTAGAGTGATAGTTACAAGAAAGTACCTTTTCTTCCTTCATAAAAATCAATGCAAAAGTGGTTCTTGAGGGAATTGAAAAACTTCAGGAAGTGGATTATTCTACAAATAGGATATGATAAATCCCAATCATTCAATTAAATTCATGGATATAGAAGCTATGAAACTTTTTTTTGCAAGTTTTCAATTTTTTTTTTAAGTGGATAACCTAGAAAAGAGAATTTAAAACACACTTTTTGAGTTCAAAAATTAAGCAGGATAAGGAAAACTTATTATAATGAGAACGAAGAAAATAATATTGGACACAAAAATTCAATGAGTGGGTACACAATACCTTAGATACTTACATTATCAAATTTGTGCTGCAAGATTGGATGTTGTGAGAATCAAGTAAAGAAAGATGTTTTAGGGGACCTAGGAAAATATTTTTAGAATACCTTCTATAGATCTGCAAATGATATCTGATTGAGCAAGGGGCTACCCTAGACACTCACTCTTACTTGTAAGGGGAGGATCCCGGGGGTAGGGGGAATATGGTTGGAAAGAAAATTAACTAAATCATTATGGGGTAAGTAAAGGGTACAATGGGGAGAATACACAACGGTTAGAAAGAGGAACTTATATGAAGGGGATAAGATCAATTAGTAATATTTTTAAAAAATGAGAGTAGCACATAATGAGGAAGAAAGAAGAAAAAACCAATTCAAACATAAGTTTCTACATATTAAGAAGATTTTACGATAATAAATTACATAAGCAATGATGAAAGGATAAAGAAAGGAAGAAGCTACTGATGGAGATAGATAGAAATAAATAATTAAGTTCACTGCTAGGATCATACTCGAAAGAGGATACAATAGAAGTTCAAGAATCGATACATGACCACATGGAAAGTGGGCGACATACCCAAGTAAGAGCGATCGAAGATAGGATAGACCCTAAATTGGTGTAGAATTAGGGCATCACCGAGGAGACATCGACTGATTAAATACCACCATCGACTATAGTGGTGAACACTGAGGGAGATAATACTTTAGGAGGATTTGTAGTTGTAGAAAAACATACAAATGAGTACAAGGAAAACTCATTTGGGCCATTTATAAGTTCACCAAAGACCCCAAAAGGATCATTCCTTTCAAATTAGTTTGATTGTAGATAATATGATTCAACCTCTCATCGACTAATTGAATAAGATCATAGATAAGGATATTAAATACCTAGTAACAAAAGCTAAAATAGAGGAACCCATAGAAATAGATATCAAAAACCTAGAATTAGATATCATCAAACCTATACCTCAACACCATGAAGATCAGAGAAGATAAACCTTGTCCTAGTTAACTAATTCTACTTCTTGATAGATTAGGAGAGTAACAAGAGCACTTGCCATTGATTTATCAATATTGTTATCGCTTATGTCCCTTAACACTCAATATCAAAGAATATCATAGGAATATGAGTTAGAGATAAATCATCCAACTTTACCTAGCCCCATAATAGAAGAAATAATAGCAACCACCAAATGACAAGCAGATGAGGTAACATTAGAAAATATGGAATAAGTGATAATACCCTTTACCCCTAGAATACATAATAATATGACACTTATCAGCTTAATAATTAGAATAAATGATAGAATGAATACTTATTCCCCCATAATTTCTCCCAACCCCTCGTGCCATTAGATGACTTAAACATTTTAAGAAGTTCTGTCACTTCCTTTAAGCGACCATGAATACAAGAACATTCCTCAATTCCCATTATAGAGGAAATAAGAGAACACTTGTTTAAGGATATATTCAAAGTTATAGGTGAAAACTATTTTGATATATAAATACAAAGGGACCATCCTAGGAAATCCAATAGACACCATCGATAGATGATACCGAACCCTCCACTTAATAGACCTAGACAACAAAACCCTCGACCCTAGTAACACAACCAACAACAAATGGATACCTCTACTAAATTACCCATTTTCAAGAAAGATACCCATGCGGAAAAGAAGCACTTATTTATACTAGAGAATGATTAGATAAGATTATGGGTTACAAATGAGGGAATATTCATTAGCAAATTTGTAGCCACACTACATGACAAAGTATTAAAATGGTATATGAAATTCTTAGATTGTCCCCAAACGTGAAAGATCAAAATATGAAATAAAATAAAGGGAGCCTTTGAAGCCAAATACCATTTTATAAAATAGTACAAGAATACAATAAAAGATTTAAAGTAACTCAAGTGTCCATAATACAAAAGATTTTGCAGTAATCTATGTTCGAAACCATGGCATAGATGGAAAAATGAGTTGTCAAACTTGTACATTCCAGAATCACTAGACCCATCAATGTTAGGGAAAATATTTTTTAAATGACATTAAGGAAGAATTATGAAGGAACCCATGAGCATTCATAGCAATACCAAGAACCAAAATTCTAAGCCATTGAATAAATGTCATCATCATTCATCGATGAGTCAAGAATTACATATATTCCCTTTATATTTTTTGCTAAAAAATAACAACCACGAGAGAAATATAATACACCTAATGATTGATATGAAAACTGAGGTGATGAACATGACAAAGGAGGTGGATATAAACAATGATATCAAGGTTGTAAAGGAGTCCTCCAACCATAATTCTTTAATTGTGGTGACTTTTCCCATCGATAATATGACTATCCATATCCTCAAGTATTTTAAAGATGTCAATTTTATCAGATGATGAATGATCATAGTTTCACATATTACCCTAAACTATTTTAGTATATACAAGCTAGGATGTCAAAACTCGATAATAATAATAATAATAACAATTAGAATATAAAATTTTCTTGACAAGTACCATTCATTACTAATTCTAGAGTTAACCTAGCTAAAAAAAATTCTTTGGATAACCTAATACACCCAACTCCAATTCTAAGAGGATAGACTGCTTTAGATACACCATCAACATATATAATTACTAGTTCAAGAGCAAAGAAAATAGGTTTTACCAAACTAATAGTCCAACAAATTATCCCAAAATCAAAATATTTGGATCCCAAACAACATCATGACATCGTTCAAAGTACTCAACAAATCATTAAAATGTTACAAAAGAAAGGTTACAAAGTCACTCAACCACAATCATCCTCACAACAATTAACAAAAGAAGAAAATACTTTGCTAAAAATATTCTACAAACTTATCAAATAAGAATACCTCCTACCAAAGCTCACACAAATATCCAAGTATTGGAACAAGAAACACACTGAAAAATGGGCATGCAAAGCACTTAAAATTTTGAAAAAGATACCTATCTTGATCGAAGTGGAAATGAATGGTAAGCTTGCAAAGAATGCCATGCTCAATCTAGGAGTTGATATAAACCTCTTACCTGCTAGAACATGGAAGCAGCTAGGCTTTCCCCCACTAGAACTTGTCTAATACAACATTTCACTAGCGGATAACTCTTTAGTCTGATCCTTGGGATTGCTATGTGTTATGTCAATTTCCTTTTTAAGGATCACCTCTCTAGCTACATTTGACATAATTGATATGGTTGATATAGAAAACCTATAATACACCATCTTACTTGAATTAGAATGGTTTGTAGATAATAATGGAATCATAAATAGCAAAACCTAAGAGTTAGTTTTATCTGACAATGATTATGAGGTGCACATTCCATTGAATAAAGGCATGAGTGGGGCATATACTGAAGGATCAAATCAAAACAACGATAATGGAAGCAATGATGGGAGCGATTTGATGGATGTAAATGACCTATATAATTTGATTGCAAGAAAATAATCAGATGGATTTCAAGACTATATTAACCCTACAAATGATAGACAATTGACTTTCCATAGTGGTTCATTAGAGACTAACTTTGACACTACTGCAATGATGTGGAATGCACGTAACCATGAATTACATTTGAAAAGAGCATGCCAAAGTATGTTAGGATATCGAGTGTGTCATATTTCAAAAGGAGTATGTTAAGAAAAACTACAAAAATCAATGATACTATAGAAATAGTTCATTTACATGAGTTTTTCAGAAGCTATGATCTAAACTTTTCTGAACGAGGATGACAAAATCAATGCACTCAAAGACACCCTCGTTGGAACAATTGCAAGATGGTGGAGCACACATCAATCGAATCTATCGATATGGGATAAGTAATTTACCACATATCATTATGTTTTATTACTCCACACTCGATCATAAACACTATCGACAAGTATTTAGGCGATACCAACCCCATAAACCATATCACACTTTGTGAGTCAGTTTGGAAAAATTCAACAAATCTTCAACTTGATATTTGGGTGCACATATTTCAATGTACATTGGGAATCATTCCATGAGCATGGTACATACACCAAGAACTTCAAAGGGAAATGATCAACTAGGATGAGATGTAGGAAACTTTCATTCACACATTTCGATTTCATGATGACCATACCTTAACACATAAAAGTTTATTACAAATCAAAAACTTAATACTCACCAAACCAACTACTACAAGAGTAACCTATTCCAAAATAGTCCAACCTATCGTAACACCAATAACCATACATCCCTTGCAAAGGGTTAAAAATGTTGCCAAAATGTTAAAATAAATAGACTCAGACGAACCCAATGAAAAATTGAAGAATTTAAAATATGAAGTGGAGGAGGGTGAAAAAGAAGTTATAATAAAAAAAAATAAAAAAAATCACAATACGATGAAGAGATTAAGAATATGAAATTGAATATTAGGATAGAAGTGGAACCAAATATGGATATCATAGGAGACTATTGGATGGAAGCTGAAGTAAATAAAATCATAAAAATATTAGTGGAATATCAAGATCTCTTCCCATGTAGCATGATGGAACAATGAGGAATGAATGAAGAAATTGGAACCATGCAAATATGATTAAAATTAGACCACAAACTTAGGAAACAAAGACCATATCAGTTGAACTTGAATCATAATACATAAGTAAAAGAAACTTTAGATCGAATATTGGAAGCAGGAATCATATCACTTGTAGATAATACTGAATGGATTAGCCCCATGGTAATCCAACATAAAAAGATAAGCGATTTGAGGATTTATGTAATTTTTTGGGAACTCAATAAAGTATGCGAACATGACCTATTTTCCACCCCATTCATCGAGGAAACTCTAGAAAACATGGTTGGAAATGAAGTGTACTCCTTTATAGATGGATTCTTTGGATATCATCAAGTCTAAATTGCAAAGGAATATCACCCAAAAATAACATTTATAATTGAGTGGGGATCTTTCATGTATAACGTTATGCCATTCGAACTTAAGAATGCTCCATTTGTTTTCTCTCGAATTATGATCCAAGCCTTTAACTATTTTATCCATGACTTCCTAGACATCTATTTAGATGACTAGACAATATATGGCCTTATGAAAATCCATTTCCAAGCATTAATATTAATGTTTGAATGATGTAGACAGCTTCAAATATCATTTAATTTGAAAAAATACCTCTTTTCTATGCCATATGGGGTATTATTAGGATATATAATTTGTAAGGAAGGTTTGATGGTGGAACCAGTAAAAATTACAGTATTAGTGAACATACCCCCACCCAAAATTATAAAATACGTTAGAATATTTTAAGGATCGCCAAGCTACTATAGGAAATTCATTAAAAATTGTGCATCCTTAGCCACTCCTATCGATGACTTAACAAAGAAAAATTGATCATTTCACTTGTCAAAATAATGTCAAGAGAATTTTGATACATTGAAACTTAAACTGTTGAGAGCTCCGATATTAATATTTTCTTATTGGACTAAGGAATTCCATGTACATGTAGATGCAAGCATTCATGTAATTGACATCGTATTAGCACAACCTAGGGAAGATAAGATCGATCACCTAATTTACTTTGTCAATTCTAAAATGGTGGATGTAGAAAAGAACTATATTTTCACTAAACAAGAACCACTATCCATGGTTTATGCTCTTCAAATATTTTCATCATTATCTATTAGCAACCATATTTTTCTTCTTTACAAATCATGAGGCTCTAAGATATCTCCTCAACAAATTGGTTATCCAAGGAAGAATTTATCGGTGATTGTTCCTATTCTACGAGTTCACATTCAAAATGGTTGTAAAACTAGGTAACTTAAATGTAGTCCTTGATATACTATCTAGAATCCATAATGATGAAACATCAAAAATCAATGATGATTTTCCAGGAGCTCATTTATTTTGGGTCGAAGCAGTCCTAGATGATATAGCTAAAATATAAGCCTTTTTGATATCAAGATAATTTCTCAATGGAGCTCATTTTCATACACTCTCATATCAAGTGAACTTTATAAAGTAGGTATCGATGAGTAGCCCTCTCACATGAAAGAGAGGATATTCATAGAGAAGCACATGATGGAATAATAGGTGGTCATTTTGGTGGAGATCTAACAAGTAAGAAAGTACTATAAGCAAGGCTATGGTGGCTCATCATCCATCGTGATACATACTTCTATGCTAAAAGTTATGATATTTATCAAATAATTGATTGAATGTTCGCCCGTGATGAACTCCCACTTCAACCTATACTACCCTTACAACCATTTGAAAAATGGACAATCAATTTCATTGATCCGATATCACCTCCAACACAGAAGTTTGGGGCACGATATATCATCATTGGAGTGGAATATCTTACTCAATGGGTAGAAATAGAAATAAAAGTTATGAAATATTGTACAACATTAATATCATCCAAGTTTATATATGAAAATATAATTACAAGATTCCAAACATTAATCTTGTAAAAAATTAATGTATTAATTAAAAAAATCCCCCACATATTTCCATCGAATACAAAATTAAAACTAGAAGTAAGAGAAAGATTTAAATGACCTCGAGATCTTGAAAATATCTTATGTGACAAGTGTATATAACTTCAATAATCTATCCAACATGAGTGGGAGTACAAAAACTATATGGTAGCATTAAATTCACATCACACCACTATCAAAACAATAAATGGCTATGATACACCACCTCAACCACCAATGCATGTCCCTAAAACTCATTGAGTAAACCATGATACCATCCACAAGCATGCAAAACCACTCACCGAATCACAACCTTATAAAAAAGATAAACCATAACTAGAAAATCCTCAAAAACCATTCCACCATTAGAGCCATAATAGGGGAAGTGTAAGGAGGAAGTTGAGAGTTACAGAGCCACCAATGAAGGACTTATAACTAGTGACAGAGAATCTACAAACATAGGCAAAGTAAATGGCATCAAAGTGGAAGCCATCATGCCTAATAAATTAAGAGAAAGATCATTTTGTGAAATCTTCATTAGGCTACCCTTTTATGGGGGTACTATATGAGGTAGAAGGCATCGATGAATCCATATCATATTTCTACACCAAAAAACTAGAGGATCCCAAGATTTCAAAGGCAGAGATGGATGTTGAAAGGTTAACACCAAAGAAATTGAAAGTGTTCAAAGAAGTGGGTTTGATGAATCTGATGAACATACAATATTTTTACATCTATGGGAATATGGTAAAATTCATATATAATCATTACCACAATGACATCTTTTGGATGGAAAAACCATACTAAATTATAGAGGAAGTGATCGAGCAAGTTATTAGGTTCAAAATGAGAGGAGTCAGGCAGGAGTATTTGATTATGAGGAGGGATCCAATAAAAATAATGATTGTTCAAAAGCTTATGGGTGTAAAGACTAACATGAAAGCTACCAAAATGAAATCCATCATTATACCTCATGTTCAAGCAGTAATGGTACTTATTGCTAGAAGAATGTACTACAACAACAACCCTAATAGCATCATAGCAACCCATTCGAATTTGGCTTATGAAATAATGAACCAATACAAGTAATTCACCCTCAATGATATATTTTTGGAGTAGCTGTAGCTGAATGATAATTCAATCAAAAATATAGTAAAGAGAAATATCACATTCAAGTATGGCACATTCTTGTTCCTCACTACCATGTACATTTTGCCATGATTTCCCTTCAAGAAATCAAAAGAGGGGAGGAAGTTATTAGTATAATGCAGCAAAACCACATGGAGAATACACGAGTGATAATGGAGGTGTACAATGACATACATGGTTGAGTGATCAATTTCATAGCATACATAAGGGAGATACGAAACATGATTCAAAGGGACACAAGAATACTATAGAGGGTCACAACCAATCTAAATATGTACGATAGTTCAATGTATTTCATGGTGATCATCGATGAGATATTGCTAAGGTGCACCCATCCAAATTTAGCACACTTGGAGGATGAGTTCCCCTACATGATCGATTATAGTTAATGCCAAAAAAAAGCTAAGGTAAGGAAAAACTCCATCAAAATTGTGCCATCATCTTCAAAAAATTCAACAAAGAAAAGGGGACAAGGGTTGAACATTGAATCCATGAAGGATAAAAATTTAGCACTCCAATTGAAAAGGCAACATGCTGATGAAGGTACTAGCAATAGAGGATCAATAAACCTAATCGAACACCTCAAGATAACCCCAAAATGGGTGGCTAGGGAGGTATCCAACAATTGAATAGCAACACATAACATCATCAAGGAAGGAGTTCAAATTTTACCAGATACTCAATGGGAAAAATCAACTCACACCACTCAACCAATACAAGTAAGCTCTGATTCCTTAACTTTGTTCACTGTTCTAGTTTCTACCTTTATTTCTATTCCTATTTCTATTTCTACTACCCCACTAATATCAACATCAATAATCATTACCACTTCCCATATATTATATATGCCACTACAAAATAACTCAATAGAGGCCACCACCATCATAAACCAACCAATCAAACAAATCATGAATAGCCAAAAAACATTACCATGACACTTCATCAAAACAAGAACAAGTCACCATCCATGGACTACTGCATGCCCTAATACATATAGTGCACCAATTTGCCACTACATCAAACCCTTTAGCCTATCCATTCTAGATTCCCATGTTATGGGAAACCAATGATGCAGTATGCAAAATGTAACTCATTTCTTAGTCCTCGATCGTTACTTGATCAGTGAAGTTGTAAATAGGAACATTGAGGTATTCTAGATCTCATGAATTCCAATACATAGAACTCACAAGGAGTTTCCAATCCATTTTCCTTTGAATCCAAAATCATGTCAATTACCCATCCATAAAACTAAATAAACTAACCAAGAAAGTGGAACAACTGGTCACCACCATCATTGCCAAAATCACCCAACCCACCAATGTTGTCGAAATTCCCACCATACTTAACCATTATTTCCCTTCCATAAACCTCCATTGACATCACACTACTGAATCCCAATTGAAAGTTATTGTAACTCATGCAACAAGACATCAGTCAAATAAAGCAACACTAATAGGAGGAGATGGCTAATAGAATGGACACACACCAAGCCAAGGTCCAAAAATATAAGGAAGAAATTGGTGAATTGAGGTAAGTACAATAGTTTGGAAGAATGAGCATAACTGTGGACCCATCGCAATGTGCAACCAAGGCCAAGATGGAATAATTCTAGATATAGAAAGAGAAAGAACTTCACACTCTTTAGCAAAAATGGACCAAGGAAATTGAAGAGTTACAAATCGGGAAAGAAATGATCAAAAAATGACTCAATGTGAAAAGATAAGAGAAAACTGAGTTAAGCGATCAGAACAAAAAAATTTAGGAGTAAGTTGATCGACTCACAAAGAGGCTAGAATAAATTCAGTCCATAAAATAGGAAATAAATTGGCTAACAAAAGAGCTAAAAAATGTGGAATTGACTCAAAAAGAGTTAAAACAACTCCATCGAATGAAGGAGCAAGAGTTT
>Ga0115851_101091_pt1 | contig 13823 bp, 13 predicted proteins | sample InSIn2gowninarea_FD_83865 | JGI IMG/M metagenome (GOLD analysis project Ga0115851, IMG submission 83865)
CTCATGAATTCCACAAGTTTGAAATTCATGATGAAACACTTGCTTCTCCTTATGATCATTGAATATTTTAATGAAGATTCCATAAGAGAATCTTAAGGATCTAAAGTATCCCCATTAGCAAATGTTACCATTTAAGGATGTATCTCTTAAAATAGATGAATCCACATCAACATTAGGCATAAAAGAGAGAGACATGTTGAAAAGTGTAACTAGATTCGGCCTTCATAATGACATTTGTAAATGTGATTTTATGTAATTGATGAAAAGAAGAAAAACAAAATTATTATTGTAATTCTTGTCTCATGGGTTTCGTGAGCAATGAATTTTATTTTAGTGATGGATCCCATATTGAGCCTTTAGGATTAAGTCATTTAGTCAGAAAAGTCAAATTGAACCTATGTCATGTAAGAAGGACCCTTCTTGGGCATGGTACATTTTATATGATTCATTTAATGGGTATGAAAAGCCCTCCAAGACAAGCACAAGACCTCTCCTTGATGTTGGCTACAAGATAGAATTAATTATCTCCTCCAATAAACATGTCAACTCACCCTCTTCATGTCAGCTAATTTGAGAGGCAAACCATTATATATAGGCAGCCCGACCTCAGTTCAAATCACCAAAAATTTTAGAGAAGTACAAGTATGTAGTTTGAATTGCGAAAGGGTAAAAAGGAAGAGCCTTCCAACCAGTGAAGTAAAAAAAGAGAAGAGTGAAGTTCTTAAGGGTGTTCTTGGGATTTTTTTAATGACTTAAACCTTCTATACGTGAAGTTTGTTGCAGAAGTGAAGGAGAAGTTTGTTGCAATAGTGAAGGTCAAAGTTAAGTCTATTGCAGTAGTAAAATCTCAGGAGAAGTCTGATGCAGCAATGGAAGCTGAGGAGAAGTGTAGTATCCGAATCTCATTGAAAATGAGGTTATGGAACATGTCAAAGGTTCCATCACTAAACTAAGAAAGGAATATGCTCAAGATCTTGCCAAGTATATGAAAGGGGAAGTTAGGTCTCAAATGATTCTCATAGAATCCATCAAGGATCCCCTCATCCCATATGTTTCTAAACTCGAAACTTCAAAAGAAATCTATGACAAACTACTAGAGTTGTATTCTGTAACACTACTGGAGAAGTCATCTCATTAAGGAAAGAAATTTACAAGTTGAAGATGTCAAGGGAAGATGGAATAGCCTCATACTTTATGAGGATATATGATATTTAGGATCAATTACAAGATTTGGGAGAAGTCATGTTTGATGAAGAAATGAATAGAGTTGTTTTAAATGCATTACCGGAGGAGTGGAGTAACTTCACTTCAAGTATTTATGGGAAGAAAGAAGCTACTCCATTCTAAGATCTATGGTTATTGTACAAGATTGAAGAATCTAGACTAAAGGCCAAATCTGATGTCGTATCAGGTGAGAAAAATCAAGCTTATGCTGCAATGACAAAAAGAAAGGGACAAATTAGAAAGTTTGGTCCTCGGAAAAAGAAGAAGAACATGGCTAAAATACAATGCTATGGGTGTCAAGAATATGGGAACTATAGGATAGATTGTCCTGAGCTCAAGAAGGACAATAACAAAAGAGGAAGAGAAGAATCCCACATCACCAAGGAAGTGGAGGAAGCTAAAAAGAAGAAATCCAAGAAGGAGGAAGTAATAGATATCCACTATTGAGATAGTCTTCCTAATATAAGTTATTTTCAGGTTCCTAAGTCTTCTAAGATATGACCATCATGATTCACTAAGTAAAATAACGGAATGCATCAACGCTTCATAGAAGCATTAAAAGCAAGATCTCGAGACATCATCATAGAGAAGCATGAAAAACAATTAGAGTCTATGGAAGTCAAGGATATAACTCTTGGGAATCTCATTGAAAACGCAAGTGGCAAGGTAATCTAGTACAAGGTTCATCATACATCTGTCAAATGGGAACATTTGCTAATGGGGATACTTTAGATCCTTAAGATTCTCTTATGGAATCTTCATTAAAATATTCAATGATCATAAGGAGAAGCAAGTGTTTCATCATGAATTTCAAACTTGTGGAATTCATGAGATGATGGTATAATGACATAAAAGTGAAGCATATCAAGGGATTGAAGCTCTTTTAATCAAGGAAGTTGTTGCAGGAAGTCTGGATGCCCCAAAGGAAGATGAGGTATGTATGCTCACAACCTATATTAAAGAGTCATGTCATATGGTTGCAGGTAACATGGACCAATGCCCTATCTTAAGAGGATGATCAAAAGAAAGGATCTCCTCCCTCAAAGGAATGCAAGAATGCATGGGTCACACATTCACTAGATGAAATCAACATAATATGTCTTCATATGAAGTATGAGGCAATTGACTACAATTGAGGAACTCTGATTGGAATCTCTTGGGAATGAAATGTGTGAAGAAAGGAAGGAAGAGATTGTGGAACATGCAATCATGGTAAAAGCAATCAACATTTGAAAGACCAAGAATATTTGTCTAGGATATGTCCATCGAAGATATGAAGAATCTGATGAAGTCTGAAAAAGAAAGATGCCCTTAACAATATATATATCTTTGGGAGATGTGTTGATATGTATGCAGGATGTTGTTGAAAACTAGAAGATTTCATGATGAAAGACCATCACAAAGGTAATGTTGATTTTAATGTTCATTCCTTTATTTTTACAAATATCTGGATGGGTTTATGGAGGGATTCCATGGGAAGATCTATGGATATCTTCCATCACCGATGCACACGTAGTAGGATGAAAGATCCTTAAGTAAACATGGCATGAAGAAAACATCAAGGCATCAAGGAAGGCCATATATGGGCTAATGGATCACTTTTTGATGATGACATGGTTGACTCATGGATGTAAGTGATGGATGGTCGGTGCCTTATGTAGAAGTCCCAAACATGAAGACTTCTAGATAATGAAAAGAAATTCATGGCATTTTGAAGAAGATTTCTTCAAGAAGCTGGTTGTCCCATCATCTCCACCTGAGGAGCTGTTGTATGTCCCTAATTAAGAGGGAGCCTGGAAACAATTTTCTTACTTGGAAGAAACTTGGAAATTCCTAAACCAAGAGGGAGCTTAGGTACATTCCTTCCATAGGAATGAGTACATTCCTTTATTGGAATAGATATGACCTCCCTAATTAAGAGGGAGAGATAAAAACATCATTCTTGTCTTCACTCAGGGAGACAAAATGGCAATTGGGTAAACATCTAGCATTCAATGCTCTTTGAGGATGTAATAGGGCATCCAATATAAGAGTAGTTGTTGAGGATTGATATTCTTTGAGGATTGGGAATCTAAGATAAGAATAGTCCTGGTGGAACACACCCTGAGAACCCAAGTGGGGTATGTTCCAAGAGAGACAATGATAAGGGTGTCTATAATCATTGGTCTTGCCAGCATTGGGCTAAGATATCATGGAGAGATAGAGTTGTTAGTCAAGGCCTTACTATGTGACAATGTTGGTTGATATGATGCTAAATAGATGGGTTACCAATCTGACTCTTCTTATGAAAAATTCTTCAGATTGAGAATGACCAAGTACCATTATGAATACTTCGCTAGTTAAGAGGGAGCGTTGACCATCCACAAATATAAATGTTCCTATCTTCTTACCAATATGGACCAGAGCCTTTCTAGACTAGAGGTCGATGGGGAGGTCAAGAAGCTTCACCCACACAACTTTCCTCCTCAGTACCTCTGAAAAAAGATTGAAGCCAACATGCCACCTGATAAGATAGAGATAACACCTACCCCGTACCCATATTTTCTACAGAATCTTCTCCACATCTGTATATTTAAAAAAATAAATCACATACCAATTATTCATCAAAATACTAACCTTTGGACAATATTTCGGAATTGGTTTCCATTGTTGTGCCACCCATATATTTATCTGCTTCGTTTTCACTCTCCCAAAATCCCATTTACCAACCAATGCCCTTTTGTACAATCTCGAATCCCTATCAAACATAATGTCCCTCCCAAAGATAAGTTCTTCGATCCTTGGACAAACCTTAGTAGCTTTAATATGTTTCCCCTTGGAATGACGATGATTCTTTAGAGAATATGATAGTTGGTAGGGTTGTGAATCTAAACCCTCAATAGACGAAGTGGGATATTTTCGAAGGTGTTCAATAGCTGATAGAGTAACACTCACATTCTCTTTTTTTGAATTGTAATTAATCTCTGCTAACTCAGTCAGTCATGATAACTCCTTAGTGCTGATGAAATCAAGACTACCCATAACATTCAACGTCCCCTTACCCAAAAAAAAATATGTCCATTGATCCTCCTGAAATGGACACCTATCCTCACATAACCACATTCAATGACACCTATCTTCAAATTAAACACACACGAGTACGAGATCCCAAAAGTAGATGAATAGACTTGTATGTAATGACAAACTCCCGTCACCTTCCGAATATAGTTGTTGTTAATAAATGTTGAAAATATAAACAAGTAGAAAGTCAAAAGAATCTTAACTTTACCCATAAATGTGAAGGCTAACTAGAACCAAACAATGGCAGCAAACAAGAATATTAAAATACCAACAAGAAACCACAAAGTATGTTGATAAAGAAAAACAAAAGTAATAATGGACTAGAGATATACTTAGACTAATCAATCTCCACAGATCAAATAATAACTACCACCACCAAAGATACGCATCACGAATACTCGAAAAAAATGTTCTCAAAATATTCCTTGAAAATATCCCCGAGTATAATAAAATAACCTCCCAAAGGACTCACTTAACTCCAAACCAAAGTAAAAATAAGGAAATATCACTAAGAAACCCAGATACAAACCAAAAATGTCAGTGCATCATGAATCATCCAATATCAACATCCCCGATAATATAACTAGAGCAACATATATGTTACATGCCACCACATTAGATATGAATGTTTTATTGAGAAATAAAACCAAGTTGATGGAAAGCTCCCTCACCACCCAAACAACAGATAATATTATGGATAGGTGAACAAAGCTAAGTTATTACAACGGGTGATGCCTTCGATATAGGCTCACGTAGATCTTAAAATAATAATGAGACTTTCAAAATCACAAGCGGATGTTATTTGATCGGTCACTGTTGCAGAGGTAATTGCCATCTTCTAGGAGGCCCTTTGCAATGAGTTAAATTAGAAAAATGGATTTGAAATGGTAGCTGCCAACTTCCATTCGACCCTGAAGTGTTAAATCCCAGGAATGGGATAAATCCTAATATTTATGGTGGAAAGACCTAAATTTATGTAAAACTTGACATGAAATTAGCTAGCTCCACTTTGCTCATGGCGACGATTTAATTTGAACTACAATATTTTAGGATCTATTGCTACATAAGTCTATAAGTCTCTCTTGATTTTTGGTTAGATATTGATGTTTTCTCCTTTTATTAAGTTCTTATAATATTTAATTTACCATCTCTATTAATCTAAGTTTGTTTTTATTATATTTTCTCGCAATTTTATATTTTAAGTCAATTGGGATGTTTACAAATGTTGGTTTCCTCTTATACATAATTTTCAAGAATACTTTCTAAAGAACAAATATATATTCAAAGTGATATTTTCATATTAATTTTTAATTTTATCTTTAATATTATCATAATTGATTTATTTTTTGTAAATTTTTAACAAAATGTAATTTTTTTTCTATTTTAAAAAATATGTTGATCACATGTACAATACAAAGTAGTTTTTTCAGGTGCCATAACACCAACATTTGTAGGATATTAAAGAATTCCTATAATTTCAATAGATATTAATAAATAAGTTCCAAAGATATGTTGTTTCTCAATACATGTTTCCAATAAGAAAAGCCCTTATTTTTACTAGGTATCCCTTATTTCTACTAAACACCCCCTTTTATATCCCCCAATACCTTTAAGCCCTCGGTACTCTACATGCTTACCCCCAAATAGCTATAATATATTGACCCTATTTTTCACAATTTTGAAATTCCCTTTATGTATGAAAATGATACTTGATATTAGTCAACAAGGTGAACTAACCTTGTTAACTCAGGAGCTTCACTCAATAAACCTCTGGCATATCACGTGTGTTTGTGTCATACTAAACAATACCCTTAATTTGACAACATATTGGAAAATACCTCTAAAAATCAAATTATTAACCCTCTACCAATATGAACCTAATACACCTTCCCGATTTTAAAAACCCTTGCTTTCACTAGATATTGCAGGTATTTTTTTCATTAACTTTTTTTATACCCCTTTATATTTTTCATTAACTTTGAGCTCCATTTTTTATATCCGCCAATATAAAAACCCTTTACCCCCTATTATATGCTCAATGTATTATGCCATTTTTTCTCAATAGATATCCCCCAATATGAATGCACGTGGTATGATATTGCTCCCCTAGTGAAGCCCTCGTGCTTGTTAACAACACTTCTACAATTCTTATGAATGCATGTCATAAAGTGAGAATCATGATAGTGGTCCAACACATTATAAATGATTAGATCATGGTAAGATGACATCTTAAGAATATTAATGCAATATGAATTCACCCAAATATATTGAATGCCCCTTTTCAATTGGAGAGTTAGGTTAACATCCAATTAATCCATAAAGGGTTGATATGAGAATTATGAGTTAAAATATTGGATTAATCCCTTCTAGTTCTAGTATTAACATATCTTAGGGTTCTTACAAAAGGTAGAGTGAAAGGGATAAGTAACAAATATCAAAGGAAATTATATCTTTATATTTGGAAGTGATATTAAGCTATATATATTAGTTTTAGAGATTACTTTTCTACACTTTAATCTTTGGATTAAGCTCCTTCATGATGTAGAAACAAATGCTATATATCCTCTATTCATGGACCTTTTGTTCCAAGTTATGGAAAGGGTATATCCATCTAAATCAAGGATCCAAGCTTCGTCATGTTCCCATGATTTAACAAGTAATATAAGACCAATTAAAGTTGGCATAGCTTAGCACTATTTCTCTAATGGAATCCTTGAAAATTCCATGCAAGAACCCTATTTTTTCTAAATATCCATTTGTTAATTTGAAATTTATCCTTTATTGGTGTTATTCTATTTATTCTTTCCCATTTCACTGCTTTCCTAATATTGTTATTTTGGACTTCCTTTCTCAATATTGCTTGGTCATGGGGAATAAGGTTTTCATTTATAAATATACCTAATTCCTTTTATTAGGAAACTTCGTTTAAACTATTGGTTCCATCTTCATTTGAATTGCATGCCTCTTACCTTCAATATTTTTACCAATTCTCTTTACTTTCAAAATCTATGGGTCTTTAATTTATTTGTTTTATATAAGCATGTTTAATAACTTGGTTAGAACATCTTCGAATGTTGTCACATCTAGCTTAGCTATGATAATGTTTAAAACCCCATTTCTTAAGTTTGTGATTGAAAAGTTCAAGAAACTTGTTCTTTTCTCCATGATTGGTGGGATGTCAATGTAAATTTTGTTTGGCTTCTTCTAAGTCTTGCTCTAAATTTTGTACCCTATTGTTATTTTTTTCTCCTCTATTTTTGAGCTAATTTTAGTTTTCCTTTTGTTGAATTTAATTGAAGTTTTGCAATTGAATATTAGATATTAAGCTCAATCACATCATTTTGAAATGTCTTATCCATTCCTTTAGTCCCTCTTTATTTGTTTATGTCTGTTAATATTTGACTTTATATAGTGAAAGGAATTTTCCACTCTTTGTTTCAAAGGTTTACCCTTGAGTTATTGTCCCATATTGTTGTAATTGTTATGCTTCCACATAAAAATTAAAAAATCAAATGAAAGTTAAGAGAAAATAGTGTTTGGAAAGGAAAAAGAGAGATAAGTGTTGTAGCATACCCATATGCCTCCTTTGGACATCAAGGTACTGAATTAAAATTCCTTTCTCCAATATCCAATTGCTATTCTTAATTAAAAGTATAAGAACAACATAATAAGATTCTTATGAAATTAAAACAAACTATAATGAAAATGAACATGCATATTTGAAATTCATACATTACTCATTGAATTTAGGGCATGACATAACATATTGCTACTTAAAATTGTAAATCAATATAAATCTCAACAAACTAGTTCTTAAGGAGTGGTTCAATGAATAATCATAGGAATCAACTATTGATTGCACTCCCGAGCAAGACCATGATAGAATTGAGCAAAAGGAAGCTCCTATAAGGTTCTCATCTCACTTAACCCAACCCATTTATCTCATGGCATAGCCAATTTTATCACTACAAAGTACTCAAGATCCTCATCTAGTAATTAATCCACCATGGCACTCTTTCACTTTGAAATTACAAGGGAGGTATTTCCTCTCTACAGTCCTCCAGGGATCTTCCTTTTCAATATAGGAAAAATGAGTCTACGACCATTAGTTTCTTTCTAGAAACAACCTAGAGGGAAAACACTTGGCTTATATTTATAATTAATGGGCATGGTGTTTGGTTCAATTGTGGTGGACATTCAAACCATGGGTTTACTCTCAAAATCATCCCATTTCCTTTCATCACCTCAAGAGAAAATTCTCAAACTTTCACAAATTCCTATGAACCACAAGCACATGGGATTCTCTTTGTCATTATGGGCATAATAGTGATGGGATTCACAAAGGGTCTTCCATAACCCATGTAGAAGAACAATATTCAAATGGGAGAGGAATGCTCCATGAACAATGGAATAATGATCCATAAATATTGATCAATAATTATTTTCCCTATAGATATGCATTCCTTGCAGATGTAGTTCATCCTTCTTTTTTGTAAATTGTTGCATTTTGTATTCATTATCCAAAGGAAATATTACATTGATATCATTCTAGAACCCACATGAAAACAAAGTTAACCCTACAAACTACTATCACCCAAATCAATAGACATTGGAGCCAAAATATGTTCATCTGATTAACAGTGATCAAAACTACAGTCAAATTACAATCCATCTATAACATCAAAACATCGAACTAGACTATCTATACCATCATAACATATAACCAACTAAGGCGCACAAGATGCACACAGAAAAAACCATAAGCATACATAAGGCACACAAAACCATCCATAAGCATCCATGAAAAACTAGAGGGTGCACAAAACCATCCATAAGAATTCCTAAAACTAGTAGGTGCAAAAAATCATCCATAAGCATCCATAAGGTGCACAAAAACATAAGAAAATACATGTTGTTGAAAAACTCAGGAATTGCAACAATTTTAGTGCCAAGAGGAGACCTTAAACAACAACCACGTCCAAGGCAAAAGATTTGTCTATGTACCAATGACCCATGATATGAAACTACTCAAAGCTCTTGTAAACCATAAGGCACCCAAAAATGCTCAACATAACACATATATGAGAATTGAAAGAAAGAGCGGTCACACCAAATAGCCTTGAAACCGTTTCTTCAATAAGAACCATAAACATAGTTTACCACAAAATGAAAAAACAATTTCACCATCATACCAATCATATCCACAACTGCAAATATATGAATCTGAGTGACTATAAAGAAACCAAATATAAGGGCTAAAGACCCTCCAAAGAAACCCTAGAGCAACATTCAGATCCACTTTGACACTATGATATCCAAAAGGAGTGGAGAAAGATAACAAACAAAAAAATACCATAGTTATATACTCTAGAACCAAAATATATGTGGACCATCTTGAAGAGTCTGGACCTGAAGGACATACAAAAATGTATGAAAAAAACACTTGAAACTGCCACTTCTAGTCATGATAAGAAGAAAGTAGAGTAGGTGTTTGGGCACTATTACTCGGAGGATCTGTGAGGTCACCAGAGGCAGAACCACTCACGAGGAAGCTTTCTACACGAGCCAAGTGAGAGTCCACATTATCCAAGCATAACATTTGGTTGCAAAGCATACATTTGATGTCCTCCAATGAGGAGAAAACATTATAATTCTCCACTTGTTTGTCTTTGAAATAAGGTGCAATAGAGTATCCACTTATTGATGTAAAGCCAGAGAATTCATAAAATGGAACCGCCTTTTCTTAAATCTAATAGGATTAGGAACCCATTTCTTATCCCCCCCCCACCAACTCTAAATCTAAGTGAGACGATTGATCCCTTGTCTCTTTTATATCCAACAATAAGATTTTCTTCCTCATCTCCAAAGGCATCACATCAAAGAAGCTAGTAAAAGAGTCATAGGCAAATAGACGAACACTTTTGTGCCCTATATTACCTCCACCACCCCTCCTACAATTCATTCTCTTCCTAGGAGGCATGAGAAGGGATGCAAATGAACACTGAGGATAAACACTAAATGAACCTCTGCCAATGAAAGTAGAAAAAGGACAAGACACAGAGCCTTGAACCCTAGATCTGAAGACAATTGAATCATCACCTAAATGGCACACTATAGGTCCAAAAGCTAACAAATTTTTGAGCTCACCACATCATAACAATTTGACAACCCATAGACAACCAATGGGAATTCCTTAGAACTAGAATTGACACAAAAATGCTATAACAATGACCTAAACTCCTAATTCTACCAATAGAGGTAGGAGACATGACACTTAGATCAAATTGGAATGGACCCAATATTCTAAGAACCAGAGCTTCAGACGTTGAATTCTTCTGAGACATAGAAATGAAACACTGTAAAATCACCCCAATAACAATAATTACCCACTGAGACTGAGAAAAATTCTTCAAGGACCCAAGAAAAATAGTGAACCGAGAATTTTCTCTTAAATACCCAGACGAACACACGGGGGCTTCACTTCGGGAGCAATACCATAGCACGTGGGTTCATATTGGGGGATATATAATGAGGAAAAAATGACATAATATATTGGGGAATATATAGGGGGTAAAAGGTTTTTATATTGACAGGTATAAAAAATGGAGCTCAAAGTTAATGAAAAATATAAAGGGGTATAAAAAATGTTAATGAAAAAATAGATACCTACAATATCTAGTGAAAGTAGGGGTTTTTTAAATTGGGAAGGTGTATTGGGTTTATATTGGTAGGGGGTTAAATAATATGATTTTTAGAGGTATTTTCCAATATGTACATAAATTAAGGGTATTGTTTAATATTCCATGATCGTGCGTGATATGTCATGGGTCCATTGAGTGAAGCCCCTATGGACGAACAAAATAAAAAAGCAGCTGCATCATATTCACGATGACCTAGAAACAACAAATGGAACTGTAAGCCCAAGACCAACATACTTAAACTCACCATAACACTAAGAGATAACAAGACATATTCTAGATGAGAGAGGATTAAAAAAGCCACCTCTGAAAGAGAAAATTAAGATGACACACCACCAAAAAAAACAAGAAATGGAGGATGGGGAGATGTCCTTGCTTCCTTTCACATTAAACTCATACCTCATACAACCCCTCACCATAACTGGAGATTTAAAACAATGATCCCACCGTAGATCTAACACACATATATCAACTACGTGCTGCCACATTGTGATGAGAAAGAGACACATGTGAAGATGGTACACACTTCTAAATAACATTGACATGATAATGCCCTATCCAAATATAAATAATTCATCTTTATTAATTATGAAAAAATATTATTAAAAAACTAAAGTAAAAATATGATAATAAGAAAAACATAACAAAAACTATTATACTTCCCAAAATATGTGCATCCCTAGTACACATCATTTTCTCTTCCTAAGAAAAGCATAGAAAAAACCATTATACTTCCCAAAATATGTGAATCCCTCGCACACATCATTTTCTCTTCGGGTTTTCTAAATATGATAGCTCCCTTATTTCTTTTCAATTTATTTTTATTATTTGATAATAATATATTTACGGTTATTAGAATAAAAAACATACTTTTAATTGATGATAAAATTATTCAATATTCCATTCTCATTCCACTTCGATAAATTAAAAAGGTGCAGTGTAAATCCACTTTGATAGATTAAAAAATATAAAAGATTGGTATTCCACTTTGAGCGATGGGATAAATATAAAAAATGAAAAGCCCAACTGCACTTGCAACAAAAAAATGAAAAGCCTATCTGAACCTGCAACCATGAATAAGCATGCTGAGTAGATGATAAATCCACTCAACGTCCTATCTATTATCTGAGATTACTTCACAGGCCATTTAACAACATAATGTCAATTAAACTAGTACACAAGATATGCTTCAATCTGTTTTTTCAAATGTTAAATATAATGCCAATAAATCTAACGCATTATATCTGCTTCAATACCTTTTTGGAATGTTAAATGTAATGCCAATGAAATCAGATGTGCTTCAACATGTATTTGAAACCATTTTAATTAATATAATGTCGATGAATTTAGTACACTAGATCTGCTTCTATCTGTTTTTTTTCGAATGTTAAATATAATGCGAAATAAATCTAATGCGTTATATCTGCTTCAATACCTTGTTGGAATGTTAAATATAATGCCAATGTGCTTCAATATTCATTTCAATTGTGAAGTCAGCTATTTATTTTAATTGTGAAGTCAGCTGCAGTATAATGCTAGTTTATTAAAAAAAGCAGATCCCCATTACATAAAGACCAAATATTCTCAAATGGTATGTAGGATAATGCTAATTTGTCCAATAGAGCATAATTCCTTTTTCTTCTCATAAATCATGATGTAAAATTTTATGCCGATGCATTTTGTTTTCACTTCATGCATTTAAATGCCCTATAATAATTGTAAAATATGATATTTCCAATCTTTTCTAAGGAAGGAGGTGTTGTACAATATACCTGTAACGCAAACAGGAAATGCAATTTTCTTTTGGGCCGGGGGCGTCTGTCTTATGTTAATAAAATCAACAAAGGACTCGGATTTATGTCGATTATTGTTCTCCATATTAGACACGTAAAATTTTGGTGAGAAACTCCAGAGCAAATGTGTTCAGAGGAAACGGGAGAGGAGTAGCAACAGATATGCGGGAACGCTTAACGATATCATCGCCAGAGCAGCCATAGCAGTGCATGGTCTGGTGTTCATCAACTTATTCTGCAACAATCCCATTGCTTCACACACATCTGAAGCATAAGTAACAGACCATTGCTTCTCCCACTTCATCCAGTGCTGGGGAGGAACGTAGTTTCTTTCCTGCAATTTTAGGTCGCCGATCCGTTTTCTCAACACTATCAACTCCGCATCCACCCTGCTCGCGCCTTCTGCAGTCACATTTTTTAAAATTAACCCTAAAATTTCATTGAATTTCGTGCCACAGACAAACCTCTAGGAGATTGGTATATGAAAATGGTGTAGCCATCATAAACTTACAGAATCAGGGATCTTTTTATAAATTTGGGAAGAGAATTATTAATTCTGATTACTAGTGAAAGTGAAACTAAATCTAGAATTATGAAATTACCGAATTTCATTTCTTTTAATCTGGATTCTTTATCCAATTTTATTGTTATTTCATTTTTACAATCACGATTTTTATCGCTAAATTCAATCAAATTATTGATGAGAGATGGAGACTCAACCTGCAGAAATCGTTGCTAACTAGAAAGCTGGAAATGAACAATTTAAAGTACCTGACCAAAATTGGTTGCTGCCCACAAAGCTCTCAGCTTTAATGGGGCCTCTTTTCTTCGTCAAGTGAATTTGGGAAATTTGTGATTTACGGACTGATCTCAAAATCTTTGTATCGAGAGGCAATAACCCGCCCAGAGCACGATCAGCCACGCTAGCTTTTGCCATTGCAGTAGCAGGCATTACATCCATTAAGGTTTCAATAGACTCTATCAAGATTCAATACTTTGCAGAGGAGAATGTATATATGCAAGAGATTGCGTGTGATGGAATCCACCG
>Ga0115851_101092_pt1 | contig 13819 bp, 17 predicted proteins | sample InSIn2gowninarea_FD_83865 | JGI IMG/M metagenome (GOLD analysis project Ga0115851, IMG submission 83865)
CAATCGCTCGACGTTGCTCGTTAGCGACACTTTCCCTGCCGCCGAGAATTTGTACTACCAGAACCCGATCACGAATCACTATGCACGGATCGTGCACGCGGCCAATCTGGATGGACGAGGCTACGCGTTCCCCTATGACGATGTGCAGCCGACGAATGGGCAGGATCAGAGTGGTGAGGTGCACGCTGGGGATCCGGTCTTGTTCACGGTCACTGTTGGTGGTGCGAATGCCAGTACCACTACGCCATCGGATGACAAGAAGGAGCTATGATATTTCGAGCTCGTTGCTTGCGGGAACGGTTTTTGGACAGTGCTATCATAAAGCCGCTGAAAATATTTGGAATGTCTGTGGTGGTCAATGGTCTGATACATGAAATGAATGATACAAAACATATCTAGCGAGCGTTTTAGGGGGTCGCCTCGAATCTTTCCGAAAAGTTTACTTCACTGATACTCCTGGAACGAGGCCGAGTCTAAAGAATATATGCGGTAAGTCTCAATTATGTTGGGTACACGAGTTTGCCGTTCCGAAATTCTAGCATGCATTACCTGTTTACTGCCTGGGAACTTGACGAGGTTTGTGACGAACCGTACCGCCGCGAACATCAAGCAAGAAAAGTAATTGAATGGCAACTAAGGTAGTCAAGAGAACAGGAAAGGACAGACTGCCCACCATCCCAGACCTCGTTGTGGAACTCAATTTTTCTGTCGGAGGCTGCTCAAGCACCACAAAAGTCTCGGGATCGTTGAGTATACTTCGAGGCCCGGCCACATCGCGTATGCTCCTCACTTTGTGCAGCCTCCTGAGTGCTGGCGCCAAAGAAAAAGTGAAGACATCATCCAGAATTCTCGAGCTCTTTTTTATGTCAGCAGAAAGTGAAACGGTCACGTGCGGCTCACGTGAGAGGCAGATCATGACGTGAGTATCGTCCAAAGATTTGTTGCGGTGAAAGATTTTTCTCCGATGACCTTCGTCACGCATCTTAGGTCATGAGTTGTCGAGATGTCCTCATCGACAGGGTTAATCTTCTCTGGCCTGCAGGTAAGTAGCTGTACTGGTTGATGGCGCTCGAGCAGCTTTTCTTTTTCTTCGTAAATGAGAAAACAGCAAAAACGAACGCGATCTGGTCAAAGTACAAACTCTGAATCGATAATGCTTGTGGGGAATTCTCTTGTGAATATCTATGATGCAATGCGTTCATAGCAAACACCAAGCTTCACATGACACAGGGTGGTCTTGTTTCCTTGCGCCAGCCCGTTCAAATAAGAGCTTCGAAGTTCGGAAAGAGTATATCGGTCTAGTTCTTGGCACCGTGAACGAAGAGACGCTCCTCGAGGGGCTTGAAAGTCTTCTCGCCAGCCTTGCCAGCAGGCTTGCCAAAGACCAATTGACCCTTGAGACTCCACACTTGTGGGATGTTCCAGGTTGCTGCGATCTTCTCGTCGATCAGAGGGTTGTAGTGCTGCAAGTTGGCGCCGAAACCTTCTGCCTCGAGAGCTGTCCAGACTGTAACAAAGTTAGTCGCGAGAGGCCAAATAATCTTAAAGATAATACATACTAGCATATTGATGCATGGCGTTGGTGTGCTCGCTCCACTGAGGGAACTTGTCTGCGTAGAGAGCGAATTTCTGCTGAAGGGCGTGGACATCCGCGGGGTCTTCGTAGAAAAGGACGGTGCCGTAGCCACCTGCAAAGCCGTTGAGTCTCTGTTCGCTAGATGGCCATGCTTCGGCAGGCGCAACGGCCTTGACGGCGGGCTTGACAATCTCATTCCAAAGCTTCTTGTGCTCGGCGCCTAGGAGGACGAGCACGCGAGTAGACTGAGAGTTGAAAGAGCTGGGGACGTGGAGGACGGCTTGCTCGACGATCTCCTTAATCTTGGAGTCGGGGATGACTGACTCGTCGCTGAGTTGGTAAATGGTGCGTCGGGACTTGACGGCGTCGAAGAATGTTCCGGACATCTTTGCGGTAGTGGATGTAAAGTTTCGGTGAGAGGAAAGTTGGGTAGTAGTGGTTGTACGGGTAGCTGAGACGGAAAGGTGGGATGGTGTACGTGAAGATGGGCGAATGTGAGAGGTGTGGGTGGTGAGGTGACTTAAGTAGGAACGAAGAGCTGGACTTGTCGGTTGGAATCGCATCACTCGCAGCTTCTTTTCGAGAACAATCGATAAGTGGTTCCGCAAGAAAAATGACGGGATTTGGCTGCAGGCAAGCTACCGTTAACAGCTGATTTATGGGCCTGAGAAGACCACAGGTGTCTGATCGGGGACGGTGTTATGTAGTTTTTCCGGTTGCCGGGTTGCCACAGCGTGAGATAGCTGGTTCGGCAGATCGATCTTTGCAAGTGGTGACACTGTGGAGAGAGTGACCATCAAGAATAATTGCTTTGATAATTCTGACGCGATTGGCGACAAGGCTTGCGCAAGATAGTGCAAGGCAAGGTGTCCAAGTTGCTGGTGATATGGTAAGCAGCCAGACAGTAATTCCGCCGTGGGGTGAATCCGAAGTGATTTGATAAGCCATGTACAGCACAGACACGGTCAGCCTTTTTCAATCCTGCCTTTCAATGTTGCTCACGAGCTCTGGGGAATCCAAGGTACAGACTAAAAAGGACTGTAAGTGATCGCATGTTGATACATGCATCCTTGCGGCATGAGAACTATAACCATATATCTATAACATTACTGATTGATCATCATCATCTGGTGTTCAAATCCCTCTCGTGGTAAACAGATTTCTATATATCCCAATCCGCCCATTGAGGTTTTTGTGAGACCCAAAAACTCCGCGCTCGACATCAATCATAGCGACGTTGTCCAAAATGGTATCAAAGGTTGGTAGTAATATCAATAGTCAAAGAGGTGTCATCAATAGTCGAAGGTGATTTTGTACATGTAAAAAACGGAGTTTGGCCCAAGCGAGAAGTACCAGGATTTATCACTGCCTGCGACCGGCTGAAACATGGGATGCATCATTGGCCCATAACTGCCTTCCACCATTTGATGGCCGCCGGACATTAGCTGATAGCCGGCGCTGAAAGGGCCATACGGCGTGTCGGAGACGTACATGGTGACGAAACTTATAAACTTGCCGCACAGCAGGATGTATTTGTTGAGGTAGTGGTTGAATGTGACAGACCCATAATTGTCGCAAAAGAATGAACCGTCGCTGGTCGCCAGCGCAACATTGGTGGCCGTGTTGAGAGGAATGCCGGGTACCCAGGTGTCGTTTGTGCCATTCTTCAAAAACTCGTAGTTCGAGGCGGTGAAAACGGCGTCTGACGCTTCGACACGACCAACGATGATGTTCGAGGGTCCGCCCATGGAGTATATATAGACATAGTTGCCGTCGCGGAGAATGGCCATCATACCCAACGCAATTGTGGTGTTATCTGTGAGCAATGGCCCAACACGCGTGGCGATGGGCTTGGTGGCGTTCAGCGTTATGGCGGCGACTGCGTTGCCTCGGTTTAAGGCGCTGCCATCAGGTCCATTGCGCCAGATCTCGTAGCCGTACGCGACGCCGTGGGTCGAGTTGATGGCTGCCACGTTCGACGTGTCCATGCCCCATGCCCCGTAGGGTGGCTGGATGTCTTTGTCCCCTGACCATGGTTGGAGAAAGTCGTTCTCCGTCACGAACGTGAGGCCCGTGGTGTTGATTGTCATTACGCTGTCGGTGCCGTAGAACGCTGGGCCCATCGAGAGGCCGCAGAGCATCACGTCGCCGCCGCACATCATGTCACCGCAATTCCAGATAACTTTGTCTCCGAGGGTGCTTGACCGGCATTTGTCGCCACCCAGACTTTCCTTCTGAAGTAAGCCCGTAAAGGAGATGTTGCCGACATAGTCGATGTTCCATTTGGTGCCATTGTCCTTTGGGAACTGGGATGGTGATGGGAGACCTGATGTTGCCGTTGGACTTGCGACTATGACTGTGGTTTTGCTGGAGGTCTTGCTTGCACTGGTGGTCTTATGGCTGGTAGTTGATTTAGTGCTTGTCTTTGTCGTGCTCGACTTATGGGTTGTGGTGGTCTTCTTGGTGGTAGTCGTCGATTTAGTGGTGGTCTTCTTGGTAGTTGTTGGTTTGGCTGTCGTAGTCTTCTTGCTTGTAGTGGTGGATGTCTTGGTCGTACTACTTTTCTTGGTGGTGGTGGTAGTTTTGAGAGTAGTAGATTTCTTACTTGAAGTGGTGGTCTTCGTCGTACTGGATGGTTTTGTCGTACTGGAGGTATGACTTGAACTGGATGTCTGGGTCACATCTTTCTCCACGGCAGATACGGCAGCGGTTGCGGAAATGGATGACGATATTGATTGTGCAGCCGTTCTCGTCGCCGTTATGGAGTGTGTTGAGGTGGTGGTTGCTATTGATGTACCAGTTGTTGTATGAAGTACGATATCTCTAGCTATCGTGGTCCAAGATCCATCGGCCAGCAGACAAGTCAGCGGCTTCTCACAGATCTCAAAACATGTATCCGGAACGCCATCCCCATCAACGTCAATGGATCGTTTTTGTACAGCAGATGCCCAAACACTCACACAGAGCGTTGTGAGCAGTAACCCATACATGGTACGGATATACATATTGAAACAATGTTAAAGGAGTGGACGGCGAGGGCTAGCCTTTACCAATAAAGAGGTGAATACAGATGCGAACAGGAACAAGAAGTAGCTGCGATGATCACATCTTGAAAGCATACCTTTCTGCCTTATTACTGCGCCGCGTTCAAGGCACGAATAAGGCCAGGGGTGTGCGTGGCATGCATCAAGGTGCATACATGCCTTAGCGAAGACGTCAGAGGATGCCATTCCAGGGCATTATAACAACAGCCAATAGGGGTTCCGAGACTGACGCATGTCATTGTTTTGACGTAGGAGAATAATTATAGCATGCGGTACCTGGCCAGATTCTGCCCGTGGTTTCGGACAAGTTCATGCATGAGAAGGTGATTTGTTGGAGAGATCAGCATCCGTTCAACACATACCATATCTCGAGGAACTGTCTCAGGATTGAGAATGATCAAAAAGACAACCAACGCACCGACCACATTGTGAAGCCTAGGGTTTGTCTGCTCCATATTCGTAGCCGGGACGATCAATCCGTTTGGCGTAGATAGACTCCCGCCACAGGCGATTTGGACCCCTAACTCACCACTCTTAAACGGGTCGTCATTTTCCTAGGCAAGCGACCTTTTGGGTAAAAATCATGACTCTGTGGCTGAAAGCGAGCCGCTTGCGAGGTTTGAAACCCGCCCAAACTCCAATTGCAGCAGCCTGGACAAATCTTGAGAATGTGACCGCAACATGCGCAGGCCGGTCAATATTGAAAGAGAAGTGAACGAACGGACGTTCATGCTGGGTCTTCTGAATAATTTCATCCAGGAGTAAGTGTGGAAAGTGTACGGACCACATGGCGTCTGTACTGAAGGCTGTCATATTTCGGCTCCCAAGAATCTGAGGTTTCGAAGCACAGATGCCTTGAAATTGTCCGATCTCAGCGCAAGCACATGCTGTTCATTTACAATTCCGGGCCGTTGGCAAGGTGAACCGACTAAGAAAGCTCGCCTAAGCTTCGCAGCCTTACTCCCCTCTCCCAGGCACCAGAATTCCTTCCGGTGATATCATCTGCAAGTTACTCCCGCGCTCCGTATGTGCCGTGCACAGCCGTACGCACTCGCACCTTGTCGACTGCCCAAATCCGGTATCACAACTTTCTAGCGGATTTGGTTCTGGACAAGGCCTACGAGCCTTCCCGTGTCACGTCGTCATGTTGCCGATGATGTCCGTCTACACAGGAGGAGTGTGCTTCACATGTCAGTCGTGTTGCAAAAGATCTCTTCATCTCTGGAACCGGTCGAGATTGTTAAGGGAGAAACGCTTGTGTCTGTGCCCCTGGATCTGCCCCTCAAGTTCGGTGTCATAGAACTGTCAGGCATTTCCAAAATCCACGACGTGCTTGGCCTAAGAGGAGTTGGTGAAGTAAGAGTGACTTGGCAGCAGCATGCCGAGGTGTGTCCGAGCAGGCATTTATTGCCATGGTGTCCAGTTGCCAGCAATGCTTCAACTAAAGGCTCGTATTCATGGCATCTACTAAGTATGGAACTTATTAATTCCACCATGGACTGGAATTGCCCCAATTTTATATGACACAAGTCCCTTCCCTCTGCGAAAAGGAATGGGGGCAATGGTGAAAAGTATCTATGAGCATGTCCGCATTTAGAAATTTCCATGAATGACAGACAAAGGACAATTTCGAATGATCAATTTTGCCTGTTTTGCCATGTTAGCCTCCCTTGTCTGACAGCATGAAGTTCTTGACCTGGCAAAACTGCGAAAGGGGTCATGTTTGCCAAACTTGGTGGGAGTTACTGTGTAGTATTGCGCCCAAACACGCTGGGTATGGCCACTTTTACTCCCCGTGATGTGCCGCCCATAACAAGGGGTATTGTCCTTGGCCCTTGGAGCCCACCAAATCCACCAGTGGACTACACATTTCGCCTTCGAGTCACTCGGGTTGTTGTTGCGTGCTTCGTTGCAGCATATAAATATGTGTTGGACTTTGCCATGCCCCTAAAACCAGTAGTGATTTGTTGTACCCCACGTACAGTAAGATGATTCTCTCAATGAGACTTGAAGAGGCTTGTAGACGAGGGGCGCCAGCAGCAACCATGTACATGGGCTTGAGACTAGAAAAGCCTGGCATGAACCATTGGGACGTCGCGAAAACTCATCGTAGCATCGTGGATGACGCTGAGGTCTGACATGGCCATGTTCGGGTGTTATGCTAATCCCTTTCTCTGATGTCGACAGCAGCTGGAATACAGGATCTGGGCAATGACGGCTTAACCAGAAGGCTGGGAGTAGAAGTATAAGTATAGGTTGTTTCCCAATATTTAGAAGAGAAGAGGAGAATATATTGTGCACACACCCCAAGATGATAGTCCAGGGCCCGAACCGAGTATTGCCGGGACACGTGCCGCTTGCAGGCCCGAGGCACTCCTATCAATAGTCCGATTGGCTCACTAAAGGCATGGCTGGGAAAATAATCCGAACAGCTAAACTTCATTGATTTCGATTGTACTTTCCCTTCAACGCTATCATCGTCAGCTAGTAGACATGAAGTACCAAACTCTCATCGAGACTGGGACACGTCTCGGTTCAAATCTGCAATAAGCCTTTTCAATATTGCCCAATGAATGGGAGGCTGGAATCTCGCTATCAAAAGTCCTCTGAAACTATCACAGTCCATGAAGCAACATTGCGGTGGCCATGCAAGTGTGTACATCTCCAAGTACGCACTACAGACATCGCTTCCTATTTCTGCTTGCGTGGCTGGTCATGCGCTATCGCTTTCCAGGGCCGTCATTGATTCTGATCTTTGCATATCATTTTGCAAACGACTCTTAATCCTGCTGAAGTACGTCAACATGGCCGCGCAGTACAGCGGAATTTGGCTTCATTATTGACCTCAGGAGTTGAATTATTGAATTCCTTTACGATCTCAACTAGGTATTGAGAGTTTGCAGCACGAAACATTGAGAGATAAATAAGACCGTTATGATGGCCTTTCATCAGTAAGTCTTTCAGCATTCTGACAACCTCGAGCGCAAGAAAGAGGATCCTTCGTTCCCACATAGTCCTTTCCGTTACCAAACACTGCACCAAGTTTTTCACACATTCAAGATGTATACCTCCATTTCTTTGATCATCGCGGCATGCGCTGCTGTTACTTCAGCGGTTCCCGTGGCTTCCACGTGGGGCGAGTGGACTAGCACAACGCCGTCCACCACGACGACCACCACTACAACTTCAGAGGTGTGGGCTGAGTGGACATCGACGACGTCGACCACCACTACTACCACCACCAGCACTACTACTCCTGAAGTCTGGGCGGAATGGACCACCTCGTCCATCACGACAATCACAGTGCCTACCACTTCAACCACCACGACCAAGGAATGGAACGACTGGACCACCTCGACCACGATGTCGACTACGACCACTACTACCACTCCTGAGGTTTGGGCTGAGTGGACCTCAGCGACCACCACCAAGGCTACTACGACTACCACCACCACTCCTGAGGTTTGGGCTGAGTGGACCTCAACGACCACCACCAAGGCTACTACCACTACCACCACCACTCCTGAGGTTTGGGCTGAGTGGACCTCAACGACCACCACCAAGGCTACTACGACTACCACCACCACTCCTGAGGTTTGGGCTGATTGGAAGACGACTACTTCGACCACCACCACCACCACTACCGCTACCACCACAACTACTCCGGAGGTGTGGAACGACTGGACTAGCACCTCATCGACCACCACCACCACCACCACTCCTGAGGTTTGGGCTGAGTGGACCTCGACGGCCACCACCATGGCTACCACCACTACCACTACCACTCCCAAGAAGACCACCACTACTACCACTACTACTCCGGAGGTGTGGAACGACTGGGCAACCACAACCTCGTCTACTACCACCACCACTCCCAAGAAGACCACCACTACTACCACTACTACTCCGGAGGTGTGGAACGATTGGACAACAACGACATCGACCACGACTACTACCACCACCACGACCGAGGTCTGGGACGATTGGACCACCACGAGCACAACCACTACCTGCAAACCCCAGACAATCACCGCCACTGCCACGGCCACTGTGAACACCACGGTCATCCGCTACGTTTACAAGACCAACACAGTGACAGCAACTGGACCTACGACGACCGAGACCATCACTGCCACTGTCTCCGACACCACCACCGTCACAGCCTTGATTGCAACAGTCACATTCAGCACCGATCCTTATAACTGGAATGACTGGACTACCAGCACGACAACGACAGCGACTACCACCACCACCCCCTCGCCTACCACGACATCTGAACAGTGGGCTGACTGGAACAACACCACAACGACTACTGTCCCTACTACGAACTCCGCTTGGCCTACCTTGTCCACGTCTGCTTGAGCGAGAGAAATTTAACCTACCAATCTCGCCCTTTCTGCGCTGAATATCGGTCCGTTCCCATCAATGGTTTCAGTCTGGTGGTCGTCCGCGGAGTTTGTTGCACACCTTCGACTCCGGTCGATTCACTACGCACTGTCAACATCGATCCGGATCTTATTGGGCAACGAACAACCTCAAGCACCGTCGTCACATTCTGTGGTCGACCTTCCGGAAGATGTGGTGCCGCGTCTGAGAGCCAGCGACTTCCCTTGCACCGTGTGAGGAATAATGGTGACAAGGCTAAGCGGAGAGTCTGCTCATATTGTCCAGATCTGTCTGTAAATTGTGGCGGCGAGGTCTTGAACAGTCCAGTGGCTTCGTCAGGTCTCATCGCGGGGTGACTGCATGAGCATTGACCGGCACTGTGCAATTTTTGTGTTTTGTGTACCAAATTCAGCATGGTTTGTTTTTGTTTGTGGAATAGTTTACAGCGTCTGACATGTACAGATAGTATGATGGATTCTTGTCATTGCTGGCAGTCAAATGCATTGCATTTGGTCTTCTTGCATTCTGCTATTGAAAATGTGATGCCTGTTTTGTCCTTGAGACTAGAGAAGTTTTTCCTCGTCTCGCTCCTTGACATTCAGGGTGACTTTCCGTCCCTTGACCATCTGCGTCCTACGCGCACATATCTCCCTAACCGCCGTCATCAGCATCAGTTTTCAAGAATGTCAATGCCGCCAGACTCATCGCGTCGATGCCTGTCTTCAAGGTCGGTTCAATGACCGGTGCATAATTGTCCTGATGAGAGTTCGGGATTAACTTTGGATCTCTCGTCCTTTCGTATTGCTCCCACTTCTCTGGATCGACCCCGCCGAAATTCCAGAATATGGACGGAACCTTGATCGATGACGCCAAAAGAGAGAAGTCCTCGCTAGCTGTGTGACGAGGTGCTTCCCACGTGCGATTGTTGTCGAAGTATGATGTGAAGACCTCAGTAAGCTTTTGTGTCGCTGGAGGATCATTGACTGTTAATGGGTAGCTCACTATCAGATCGACATCCGGCTCCTTCACGACACCGGAGGCTATAGCTTCGCCTCTGATGATGCGTTTGACCGCTGCAAGGACCTTTTCGCGTACAGAAGGTTCAAAGGTCCTGATGTTGAGGATAATCTCAACTTCATCCGGTATCACGTTATGTGCTTTTCCTCCATGAATGCTGGCACACGTAACCGAGGCAACGTCCTCCGGGCCAATTTCTCTCGCAACTACAGTCTGCAATCGAAGGATTATAGACGCTGCGAGGACGACCGGATCAATCGAGTCTTGTGGTCGAGCGCCATGTGAACCCCGGCCGAAGATGGTGACTTTGAAAGTGTCGGCTGACGCCATGAAGACGCCTGACCTAATAAGAACGACGCCTGTCTTGAAGGGAGCAAGATGCTGTCCCAGGACAATGTCTGGTTTAGGGATTTTGCTGTACAGCTTGTCGTCTAGCATTGCCCGAGCCCCCGCGCCGTGTTCCTCGTCAGGCTGGAATAGAATGATTAGCGTACCGCTCCATCTCTCTCTGGCATTGGCCAAAAGCGTTGACACTCCCATCATAGCTGCCACGTGGGAATCATGACCACAGGCGTGCATCACAGGCTTTTTCTCGCCATCAGTGTCGATCGTTTCAACAGTACTGGCATAAGGCAAAGATGTTCGTTCTCTTATGGGTAGCGCGTCCATGTCTGCTCGCAACAACACCGTAGGTCCCGGGCCGTTCACCAGGACTCCTGTCAATCCATATCCTCCGATGTTGGTGGTAGTAACATAGCCGGCCGTACGAAGATGAGATGCAGCTATTTCGGAAGTCCGTTTCTCCTGCCGGCCAAGTTCTGGATGCTGGTGTATGTCTCGATAGGCCGCTTCAAATGGTTTCAAACCCGGCCGGAATTCTTCGATGATCGACCTCATGTGGCCACTTTGAAAAGTCATTGTTTCTTGCCTGGGAGAATCAAAGTCCTGATTATTGGCATTTGTCCGCAGTCGTAGGTAAAGCAGTAGCGCGCACGGGATGAGGAAGAGAGCATATCTTTTCATTCCGTCGGGTGGGATCGAATCAGGCGGCGCAACGACAAAACTTGAGGTGAATGTGAAGTAAGTGTCCCAGATTCACCAAGATGCTTTAGTGACAGGTCGTGCTTGACTAATAGTCGCATGATGCTACCCAAGTTCGTAACTGCTGGTGAGGCTGATACGGCAGGCTTCACTCGTCCAGCACTGTCCCATGAAGGAAGGTGGACTTGGTTCGCAATACCCCGCGGCTCAAGTGTGGAAGGCGTCCATCAGACCCATGCCCACGCCGCAGTTCTAGTTTCGAAAATCTTCTCCGTTTACACTAACACGGCAATCAGGTGGCAGTGAAGCTCCCGTATTTTGCGCCTCTTATTGTCACCATACATATGCTCGCCGGTTGGGTAACAATACCTTGCGGATAGGGTTGGGTGCCCATTGCCAATCACTAATGTGACGGTGTGACATACCTCGGCCGTTACCCGATATCTATCCACTCAAACCCCATCAATTTCAATCCTGCCTCACAACGTGCATGGCAGTGCGCATAGCTAGCCATAAGCGGTCGCATCGCCTGCTGAATTCATCATCAATGCATGGCACGTACGCGTTGGCTAGAGTGCGACGGGGGGCATGATCACTGTCAACCCAATGCCAGACCGGCACCTAAAGCGTGGGATGTGAACATGTTGAGGCTCTGCTGAAAATGAAAACTCGTGACCGAAGCTGTTTGTGGGTGGTTCCAGGCACAGGCGTCTCTTACACCATCCGAGAGCCACGAAGAGGAGATAGCCACCTTAGGCAAGCTCGATCTCTCGACAATGGCAAAGATCTCGAATTGCGTTGTCGAGGCTGATGTTGAAACGGCCACATTGTGGTTTATGGAGCGAAATGCTCGCTTCGACCACGAGAGACCGTTTTTGTTCACTTATCCCCTCGAAGACGGCAGCTTTCCATCAAATTTGAAGCACAAATCCCGTGACGGAATCACCATCCGCAATCTGAGAAACGGTGTTCCATCGTACGAAGAGAGTGGGATAGGCGTCCTAGACCTTCAGACCGCCCTGGAACACGACGATTATGATGACGCCGAAAAGGTTCAGACTGTTCTTCTACCCAAAGTTCGTGAGGCACTTCGACTCTTTCTCGGAGCACATTCAATCCACATCATCGAGTACAAGGTATTGATGCCAATATTGCCATGGGGGCAGTACTGAATGTGTGAAGCTACGGAGGCGCGCCCCGGATTTTCCGCTGTCAACAGGGAAACAGTACACAGATGCTCAGCCCGCAATTGAAGCACATGTTGGTATGTTGAACGGTGTGATATAATGAGGTATCTGACGGCTTTCCAGACTATACTGACAAAGAAATCATTGAGATAATCAATGTTGTCGCTAAAGATGACACAGAAAAATGGAGGAAACACCGGGTTCAGGGCTTAAAGTATGCTACACACCTGCAGAGCCCCATCCAGACTACTGACGGAGGTATGTCAGCCTTTGGGCACCTTTAGATGGTCCTCTAAGAGATTGGCCTCTTGGTGTGTGCGACTCGTCAACAGTAGGGCATGACGATGATCTTCAGGTTGCCGATGTTGTCTTCCGCGACAAGGTGGCTGAGAACCTTCAGCTACACTTCAGTGATCGACAACAGTGGTACTATATCAAGGACCAGATACCTTCGGAGTTTCTTATTTTCAGGGCAACGGACACGAATAAGCCAAAATTCGCCGCTGGTATGTGTACATATGCGGCAATCTGAGTACGAGAGTGCTAACCATTCCACATAGTTCCTCACTGCTCTTTTCAGTGCTCTCAAGCATCAGGAAGTGCAGCCCGGAGAGAAAGTATTGAAATCAGAGTGCTCGCACTGCACGATCATCCGGCTTGAAGGACCATTGGATCGAGACAATCTGTCCGAGCCAATGTTTTCCCATTGACATCTGTCAGACGGCATCAACTGCCAGGTTCCCAGTGTTGGTAGAGGACAAAACCCAATGCATTAACTACTTCACGGTATTTGACAACATTCTCCAATAGCAACGAGTGGGATGTGAGAAACCTAGAACCATTCCCTTTACTCAAACGATGCGACATATTTGCCAGATTGATCCCTTGAGGAATTAGCGGGTGTAACCAGGTGTGGCTGGGGACTCACTTCGTAAGGATGAGCACTTGCTTCACCTCAGTTGTATTGGCAGCATGGTTGGCCTTGTATAGCTGGTGATATGTTTTCGGGGTGAATCCGCCAGAGTCCGAAATGATCACAGTCTTGCCCTCTTCGAAAGGAATCTCTGGCCTTGCGTCCCCGGGGCTCTCAGGAATGGCGGAAGGCGACCAGAAGGCTCTCCATGCTTGTATGCGTTTGTCCTCCGACATGTTTTCTATAGCGCGTTGATTCGAGGTTGTGAGTGGAAGCTGTGTTTCAGTTTGTCGGCTACGGAGATGGCCTTCAAGTTTCAATCCCAACATGAGCTGCCGGCTGCTTCCACCAAGATATGCCTTCTCTTATTTGACGACAATTTTCGGACGCAGAGTAAGTTTGATTCAGCACCGAAGGGCCGCGAAAGAACTAACATTTCTCTGGAGTTGGCACTACAAAGAGGCGCTCATGGTGTTTCAGGATCGAGTCGCATACAAGGGAGAATGTGCGCGAATCCTGCACCTGCAGGCCAAAATGCACGAATTGATAGGCGACTCTGTGACCGTGACTGCGGGGCTTCAATCACGAGCTGAAGTCTTGTACAAGGAGGTCGTTGAAGGAGGTAAGCTTAGTGTGTATGGAGCATCTCTGGATG
>Ga0115851_101093_pt1 | contig 13817 bp, 9 predicted proteins | sample InSIn2gowninarea_FD_83865 | JGI IMG/M metagenome (GOLD analysis project Ga0115851, IMG submission 83865)
AAAAAATATAAAAACCCCTACATAAATATATATAAAAATAAGAAAAAAATCCCTTCCCCATCTTTATAATTTCTTTCTTCCATATATATATATATATATATATATATATATATATATATATGAAAAAAACCTAAAAGAAAATTCAAAAGCATATTTATTTTAAAATTTTCATGTAAAGATACCCAGATTGGGCGAGAAACCTAGAAGACCCGGGGGGGGGTGCATGACACTACCACCACACATGGAAAATGCGTTGGGGGATGTGGCACCCATGCCCAATGGTGTTTAATGCACAAACTATAGGTGATTAGTGGATATTGTGTAAGACTTAATGTTATCATTGATGATGAGAAGACAATGGGTCGCAGGTAGAGAGAAATGATAGTGCATTGATGCAATGGAAGGAGGGAAAATAATGGAAACCAATTTGCTCAATTTGTACTAGGGGAGTGTTGGAGGTCTAGTTTTAGAAAGAAGGAAATGAGAGGTGTAGTTCATGCCTTCCTCACTAGTGTTCAGAGCAAGTGTACTAGGTAAAGACATAAAAGAAGTTTGCAAGGTGAAGCTACCTTTCCGCTAATCTTTTTGCATCTACATGGTTCTGGTATTCTCGTCTAGAGAATCGAACACAATTTTTTTGGTTACTTTCCTAACCATTTCTCCAACATAGAGGGACAACCTTTTATCTTTATCATTTGAAAAATCAATAATCTGAGGGTAAATTTGTATGTTTCTAGAATTTGGTTTTAGTATTCCATTGTTTCCAAATTACAAGCTCGTCATCAACTAGAGCGTGCATGGATGGATAATAGTATTGTCCTTGTTTTTAGGTTTGAGTGGGATTTGGATACAGTTCTTTCACTCTAGCATTAAGGGTGAAGTTGTTGGCCTTCAAGGTTGACTCTACTCCTATGCTTGCAATTCTCAATTATTTCCTCTTTATGTGAATTTGGTTTTCTTGGCCTTGGCCGAGATAGTTATTTGTACAGACACTATGGAATATTATTATGGTCTCTTGCTACGGGATCTCTGGAAGATTAGGAGGGAATGATGGTTGGGTTCTTTTGTCCCTTTCTTCCATGGGCTGGTCTATGTGGTTTATTGTTTGAGATATCCCTCTCCTAGATTCAATAATTTGTGTAACTACAGTGGTAGAGGGAGGGAAGCAATCCCTGGGCTCATCTAGTTATGGGAAGTGGGGGAGTTTGGGAATCTTTCCGCATATCCTAACTTTCACGGTGGCTCTTATGTACATAGAATTTGTTTATACATTGGTGTCCCCATCACCCTATTGTTGTCTGCTTGTTTAAATTTCTGGTTTGATGATTCTATAGATAAATCATGATTTCCTTTATTAGTTAGTGGAATAAATATTTTATTATGGAGGCCAATATTTTGGAGGAGGTGGTTTAGTGAGACTATTGTTCCACCTCCTTTAGTGTGGACTTGGCTAATAAATTTTTTGGGACAACCCCCTATCCAATACAGGTCATCAGTTTGAGAGGTAATTGGTGTTGTAGGTACTATGTGGTTTAGACATAACCAATTGTCTTCAATCCTTTGCTTCTATTCAACAGTCTTAAGGCCTCATTCCATGTCATAGGTTTCAAGTTAGGAGGGGGCAAATTATTATCAGGAAGTTTCCTAATGGGGGAAATATTGCATGCATCACCGAATGGACGACTTTTCTGGGCAATATCAATCACTGATGCTAGGTTCTATCTAGGAGGAAATTACTCAAGTTGAGGGTGAATCTCCCATGCATAAAGCCCCTCCCTAAAACACAATGGTCTTACTTGAATGCCATGATTGGATCTCTAACATTAGGCATACTAGGGGTTAGTTCAATTAGTACATGCAAACTATATACCTGTCTTGACAAATGATATTCTTATTATGACACACATTAGTGGATAGGCCAGAGCATCGAGAGGACATCCTTCTTTCTCTAGATTTCCTTCACTTCCATTTGAGTAAAGTGGATCACAGGTTAGACAAAATTGAGCACCGCCTTCATATACCCCCAATTATGGAAACAACTCATGAGCGCTCAAAGGAACCTGTGCAAATTGTAGTCTTGGACTTCAAACTCTCAAAATAGTTATCTAATGTCCATGTTATTTGTGTCTTATGATACTGGTATTTCTACACAATGTATCTTGAGAGATGACTCCAGTGACCATTTGTCTTTTGTAGTATTTTTTTTGTTCAATTATCTTTGTCCTCTCTACAAAGACTTTTTTCTCATTATGGTCAGAACTCCCCATTGAAAGAATGCCAAATTGGATCTATCTTCTATTGTAACATACAAATTTTGAAAGCAATAGAACTAAGATCAAGAAAAAGAAAAAGAAAAAGAAAAAAACATATAAAAATTAATTAGAAAACATCCTATATATAACATAAATTAAAAATAAATCAAATAAATTAGAGTAAATATATTTCAAATTAGTTAAATTTCAAACAAATATGTGAAATCCAAGTTTAACTTTTTATTTCCTTATATGGTTTTTTTAATTAACTAATTCAATATAAATTTTAAAAATATATAATTAATATAAAAATATTATTTAAAATTTATAAAAAAACAATACGTCTTAGCAATTTGAAAATTATAATCATATAATATAAGTTAAATTAAATACCTCCCTAAATTTAGGGAGAGGGGGCTCATAATGGATGATTGCAGAGTATAGAATCTAACAAGGCCACATAGCTAGCGTTTCTTGCGACTTGTTTTGATTATTGAATTTTAGAGTTAGCAAATTAGATGTCTTTTAACCTATAAGATAAATAAAATAATTTTATTAATCGCGGAAAACAAAATCTTTCCAAAAAAATATTTACTAATTCTAGATCGTAAGACACACGAAGAATCGTATATATGGAATATAAATGACAATATGGTTGGCCAGAGCCAAAATGTGATTTTCTTGATTTTCTAACTTCACTAACAAGTGGAACCCACTTAAAACATGTTGCACACCAAACTATGTTAAAAATGAGGAACAAAATCATATATACCCTTAAACACTATGTTTAATTAAAACATAACCATAAGTGTATTTATATACTGTGTACAATTAAACAAAATACGCATTTTGTCACTGCCTAAACCTATCTAACCGTTCACATGCATTTAACATATAATATAACAAGGATGTTAAGTTTTTTTAATAAGGAAAATTGACTTTAGCTTAAGTACGTCTCAATGGGATGAACGTAGAATTTACAATTGCTTCGCTCCACATGCCAATGAAAAGCTACGTGAATCTACAATTGCTTCCCCCCACATGCGAAGAGGATAAAATGTTAGGGAAATAAATTAAGACTCTTATATTAAAAGTGTTATATATATCTATATATTATTTAATTCGTTTATATATTAAAAGTGTTATATATATCTATATATTGTTTAATTCGTTTATATATACATCAAAATTTTAAAATTCGGTGATTTGTTTTATCGGTTTTAAATTTTGAATTAGGTGAAAGTTTATTTATATAAAAAATTAGTGGTTATATTTTATATAATTTATTTCACTAATTGTGTGAGTATTACTAAAAGAAAGAAAAAAAAAAAAAAAAAATAAAATATTAAATTTAAAAAAAATTAATTAAATTCATAATAAAATAAAATAAATAAATCTAAATACTTATTTAATAATGGGTTTATAATAAAATAAAATAAATAAATCTAAATATTTATTTAATAATTGTATTGTTTGTTGGAGTGAGCAAATCCAGATTTTCGCAAATAAAATTTCACTGTTAAATTGATTTCAGATTCTTTCATTAAATTGATTTCAATTTTTAGATAAAATTTAATTTTGTCTCACTATTGTTGCTAATGTTCATTGAGTTTATTGTGCAGGCAGACATATTGGAGATTCTTCATGATTTGTACATGCTTACATTAGTCATCCAAAAAGAGTTTATTAGAGCATTGTAAATCAATTTAATGAAACAATAAATGTTTTAAGAGATAAGAAATCACCGAGAAAAATTTGGTGGAGTGTTGTAAGTCCATTTAATGAAATAATAAATGTTTTCGGAGAAAAGAAGTCTCAGATCCAACAGTCGTGTAAGGGTTTCCAAGATCGCATCCCACTGGGTCAAAAGATTACGAGTAAGAAAAATTTTGACAAACAAATGTTATATTGTACTTCAACTTCGTTAAAATTTTCAAAGTTTTTTTTCTTTAATCCTTGTTTCCTTGTACTTTGATTTCAGTAAATATTTTAAATTCCAATGTTATTTGAGGAAGCTAATTTGAATGATATATTGAAATAGACACAAAATAAATATAATTCATTCATGATTTGTGTCTATTCACAAAATCTAAATCTAGATTTGCGTTCACCTCAACAGTGATGTTATTCTAAGTTCACTTCAACAATAAATTCACTTCTCACCTCAATCATTTTGAGGCTGGAAGAAAGGACAAAAGGATAAGAAACCGACCAGTACAAATCACAAGTCATCCAACACAAATGAAGGTGAAACTACTGCTATAGTCATAGATGGTGATGTGTTGTTCACTGTTTTAGTAAAGGATGCATGTTTATATACATCTAGCAGTAGCTTTGATTGGATCATTTACTCTGGGGCATCTCACCATCTAACCCCATGTAAAGATAATTTTGTTGGATATAATTGTGGTGATTATGGTAGAGTGCATTTGGGGAATAATCATTTTTGTAGTATTGTTGGAGTGGGAGATGTCCAAATCAAGATGAAGGATGGCCAAGATATATTGTTGAAACAGGTCAGGGATGTACCAAAAATTCTCATGAGTTTGATCTCTATGGGATGGTTGGATGATGAAGTCTATTCCACAAGCTTTGGAAAAGGAGGCTCGAAAATTAGTAAAGGAGCATTGGTTTTGGCAAGAGGGCCCAGTGCAGGAACATTATATACATTGAAAGCAATGATAGAAAAATTAGATTTGGTTTTTTTCACAAAAGAAGGAAATTCAAAATATCTATGTCAAAAGCGCTTGGGCCACATGAGCGAGAAGGGATTAAAAATCTTTGTTGGTAAAAAATTATTGCCATGTTTGAAATCTTGTAATCTTGATCTTTGTGAGCATTGTATATATGGTAGACAAAAAGGGGTTTCATTCGTTAGAGGTGGCTATGTCATAAATACAAATTTGTTAGAATCGATACACTCAGATGTGTTTGGGCCTGTTAACATTAAGTCATTAAGAGGGGAATCATATTTTGTAACATTTATAGATGATGCATCCAGGAAGGTTTGGCCCTGCCCTATGAAAAGTAAAAGTGAGGTGTTTTAAATATTTCAAAATTCCATGTTGTTTTTGAAAGCGAGACTAACAAATTGATCAAGTTCCTAAGAATAGGTAATGGTGTAGAATATTGCTCAAATACATTCAAGAAATATTGTAACAGGTTTGGAATAAAGCATGAAAAGACTATGTCTAGTACTCCTCAACAGAATGGTGTTACAGAAAGGATGAATCACACCATTATGGAGAAAGTGAACACTATGTTGTCTAATTTTGGTTTGGAGAAGCATTTAGCTTGCTACCTTATAAATCAATCTCCCTGGATGATGGCATCCCTGAAGAAGTTTGGAATGGTAAGAAGTTGAATTATTTTCATTTGAAAATTTTTGGATGTGAAAATTTTCTACATATTCTGAAACAAAATAGAGCTAAACTAGATGATAAATCTATGAAATCCATTTTTTCTGGAATATGAGAATGAAAAATTTGGTTATCGTTTATGGGATTCAGTCAAATATAAAATTATTAGAAGCAAGGATGTTATATTTAATGAGTCGGGGATATTTAAGAGGTTTTTAGGTGAGATGGAGGTCAAGAAAGTTATTAATAGAATTGAAGAGCGGCGGGAAAACATCCCACCAATGCAAGAAAGTGGACAGCAAATTCAAGAGTAGGAAAGACAACAAGAGGAAAGTGATGAACATCAAGAAGAAGGAACCTTTAAAGAACCTTTACAAGAGATACAACCTAATAATTCACAACCACAATTTGTTCGCAGATCTTCTAGGCCTCATAACCTTCACAAAGGTATCCTCTTTCAAACTATATCATATTAACTGATGAAGGTGAGCCTAATTGTTTTCCAGAGGCTTGTAAAGTTGAGCACAGTAAAGAATGGAATAAAGAAAACGATGAATAAATGAACTCTTTGTTAGAAAATAAACTTGGGAATTAGTAAATCTCCCAAAGAGTAGAAAGGCTCTACAAAACAAATGGGTGTATCAGATTATGCATGAAGGTGGTGAAAAGAAGGAGAGATATAAAGCAAGGTTGGTGGTGAAAGGATTTGTCCAAAAAGAAGGTATTGACTTCACTGAGATTTTCTCACATGTTATCAAAATGTCATCCATTAGAGTCATTATCGATCTTGTTGCTGCTGTAGACTTAGAATGTGAACAATTAGATGTAAAAATTTCTTTCCTTCATGGTGAATTAAAGAAAGAAATTTATATGGAGCAGTGAGAAGGCTTCATAGAAAAAGGCAAAGAAGACCTTGTTTGCAGGTTGAAGAATATTCTCTATGGGTTGAAACAGGCACCTCGACAATGGTACAAGAAAAATTATATCACGAAGGTGCTTGACAGGTTTAATATGAAGGATGTCAAGCCAATTGGTACACCCCTTGCAACCCACTTCAAGTTGAGAACTAATTTATTTCCTAGTGATGACAAGGAAAATGAAGAAACGAGCAAGATTCCTTATGCTTCAGCAGTTGGCAACTTGATGTATGCCATGGTATGCACACAACGAGATATTGCATATTTAATGGGACTACTGAGTAGGTTCAATGTCAATCTAGGAAAACAACATTGGCAAGCATTAAAATGGATTTTGAGGTATCTCAATGCTACTAGTCATTATTGTTTAAGTTTTTGTCATAATGAGATTGTGCAACAATATCTTGGGTGTCAAGGCTACAAATAATAGTAGCTCTCTACAACAGAGGCAAAGTACATAGCTGCAATAGAGGCTTGTAAAGAGATGTTGTGGATGCACTAATTCCTAGGAGAGATTGGAATAAAGCATTCGAATAAAGCAAGACAACTATGTGTTGTATTGTGATAGTCACAGTGTCATTCACTTGGCGAAAAACCCAACATTTCACTCAAAAACTAAGCACATTGACTTAAGATACCACTGGATCTGGCATGTTGGAGGAAGGACAATTATCCTTGCAAAAGATCCATACAGAAAAGAACCCTTCTGATAGGCTCACAAAGATTCTATCAAGAAATAAACATGAGTTATGTAAAGGCATGGTAGAACTTTGTGTGACTTGATTCAAGACTCTTCATTTGGTTTCAAGTGGGAGAATGTTAAATGTGAAACCTAATAAAGATGTCGATGCCAACTTCGAGTGACAACAACAGCTGACTCTCCAACACGCCACCACCGCCAATCTATTACACCGTCTATTGACTTCACTATGCAGTAATATAGTGCATATTGTTATAGACATATTTGGGCACTGCAACCCCAATCATATATGTCAATAAACCAATGGCTCTTTAACCCCTAAAAGTGTTGTTTCATACCCTAAAAGATCATGGTCAACTGATTACATCATTTCCCAGAAGTTCCACCTAAAAAACCACTCAAAACTAGCCAAAATTAGACCATACTGAATGCTCCATGGCCAAGGTGCGATGCATACTAGCTGCTACACTAGCCAGGTGTGATGCATACTGAAAGAGCCTTCTGTGGGGTGCGATGAGCAAGAATAGACAAATGGCAGACAGAGACAGTTTGCTAAGTGGATGCCAAGGGAATCTTCTAGAAACTTCTCATATGACACTTGCCTCTCTGAATTCGCCCAGGGATGAGTAAAAGATCAAAGAAATCTCCAAGTGGAACCAAGAACTATCAGTGGAATAACACCAATCAGAAACCCAGAGCTAACTCACACCCTTGCAAGACATCTATATATGGATCCCTCATCTGAGAGAGCTAGAGGCTGGAATTTTGTATTTTGTAAGGAAGTGTTGTTGGTTTATCATTGAGGAGAGACATTGTATTGTTGGATGATCTTGCTTGTCATGAGGTGAAGATGGCTTTGATGCTGGGAGGATGATGCTGGATCAGACAGCTGGATTGTAATCCTCTCTTCTACTATTAATAAATTTCTTTGAGTTTTCCTCCATATAATCATGCATTTGTGAATATTGTTATTTGTGAATGCAATTGTATGGTCAATGTATTTCTGATTCTGCATTGTTTATGGTATTATAGATCGAGATGCTTTGATGGTGTTTTGTTGCTTTGCCTCTACAGGTATTCTCTAAAGCGGGACAAGTAGGAGAGGAGTGGCAAGCTCTATCAAGGGAGAGAGGAAACAAGCAAGGAACCAAGTGGAAGATCCAGGTTTTTCCCCTTTGCTTCTCTCTTATCTATCATACATAAAGGAAATCACAATTTGCTTTGATTGTTTGTTTCTAAGATAGCGACCCGTCTTAGTAGGACTAGCAGATAAAAAAGACACTAGTTTTCCTAGAAACAAAATAGCGACTCCGTTGGGGAGCAATTAGTTAGTTAGTTTGTTATTGTTGTTTGCTTTATAAACTACATACAGAGCCTGAAGTTAGCCAGCTAGCCTTCGAACTGCTCTTGCTATGCAATTTCAAAGTAGATGAATGCTGCTTTAGTCAATCTCTAGGTTGGTTTATGAACTGAACATCTAAATTACAACCATTCTAAGTGCCCTTGTGCTAGCTCAATAACCTCCTAATATCATACCCCTGTACTTTGTTTTTACTGTCCATCATGGCTCAGCTGAAATAACTGAACTAAGCTGCAAATTTTGAGCAAAAACCAAACTCAGTTTCGATCCCTGGCCCATCACACTGTCTATAACTGGCAGCCTGTATGCATCGCACCTCCTGTGTGTTGCAGGGGAGATGCATCTCTGTTTCCCTAAAGGACAGGTGCGATGACTGAGTGATATTGTTTCTCTCTTTGGAATTTGGTTTTTCCTCCTTGTTTTCAACTCTATTCAGTAGTTTTGCTGCATATGATTAGTATCTCAATGCTGAAACCTTCTTCCTTTACATTATTCAGCCTCCATTGGTTAAGATTTGTAAATGTTTTTATGTATTTGTCCATCATTTACTATTCTTCTTTGTCGAAAGTAGCTTAATCAAACTCATTTTTGATGCAAAAAGTGTCGTAACTGTCATTTTGAGTAAAAAAAAAGTGTCGTAAAGTCTTTCTCCTCTAGATAGTCAATTGTACTTTTGTCATTTTATTTGATTTGAATTGTCAATATTTGAAGTGTCGAAAGCAGTTTTTCATTTAAAATCAAAAGTGTCGTTTTAGTCTTCATTTCATTTTGAAAATAAATTGCTGAAATGTCGCTTTGAAGAAAATAGTTTAGATCTGTACTTAGTTTTCCTTTTTGGCATTCTCACCTTAAGGAAACGAAAAAAATACATGCAGTTGCATTTACATTTAATCTGTGTGTGAAAGATGATTTAGGAAAAGTGCATTTAGTGTGTGCTCTTTTCTCTCTATTGAAAGAATCGTACTCTTCTTTCCTTAGTATCTAAGATTTTCATTGCTAAAGAAAATAAATGACTATTTATCATTTTAGATTGCATATTTAGGAATTTTACATCTACATCACGGGTGAATCTTGAAAGACAAACTTCTAAGAAAAATCAACTCTAAAATAAATCTCAATGAACATAAAAACTCTTTGGAACCTAACGCAACACATCTCGAGGTCTAGGCTAAAAATGTGTTCCGGCGTTGTAAAACCTGGTAACTATCATTTTCATCGAATGTTGGGTGATTCCTCCTCTTTGATACGACAAGTGCCAGTACGGACTTGTGCTCCCCGTACCATCAAGTATATATTGGGAGACCACAATACGCTGATATCCTTTATCCATAGAAAGCCGTGTCTGCTGCCCTATCAATCGCAATGCACTGAACACAACGTTCGGGAAGATTGACTGTCGTATGTAAAGTCCTTGGTAATTTCTCTTTAATTTACCACCAAGGTGTATATTGCAGTCTTGTGATTGGTTTGGTAATCCCTCTGTCTAGATTTCCAGAGTAGTCACTTTCATTCCTTTTCGACTCCCTAAAAGAAAAGGTCCATCTGAGCACTTGTCACTTCAAACTCATTAAAAATCGAAGGCGACTAGAGTCATTTTTAGCTTTTTCTCGACTCTTAAAAATTCAAAAAGCAAAGTTGTGTCAAAGCATCCTAAAATTTATTTAATACGGAATAACATCCATATTCTTTCGTTGATCTTAGATTGAGATAATGGAGTCCACCAATCAAGGGATCCCTCTTGGAGGGAATCTTAGTCCTTTCTCTTCTTGGGGAGATATTGGTGCTCCATATATGGCTACATTGTCCCTTCTGGGCAATCACAATTGTCCTGCCAGTATGGCTATTCTCAACCTTTGTCATTCAAAACACCGTAATTCCTCAGCAATCGAATCATCAACCAGTTGACACTAAAGTTGACCCTTCGCCCTCTACTTTGTTTGTTTCTCCCTCCTCTTCTTCCTCTTCGCTTGGTGAAAATAGCGATGCTAGTAACCAGGTGACAAAGAAGAAGAAGAAAGGGAAGGACAAAAAGAAGAAGTTAGTTAAGCAAGGGGTAACCATATAGTACCTGGTGAAAATCCACACACCAAAATTTATAAGCCCAGATCTCCATGCATAATTTGCAAAGGAAACCATTTTCATTAAGATTGTCTTTGCATTCCGAGGATCTTGAGAGAATGGTCTCCCCATTCACATCATCTGGTGTCATCAACATCTGGCGATCAGGTTGACAGCAGACCATCAACTAATGGAAATGAAGTCAATGGAAAAAAAGGAAAGGTCAGATTTCCATGTAGGTTGTGTGAATGTGATCATGCTCTTCACCGTTGTCCTTTTCTGGACGAAGCCAAAAGTGTCTTGGATAACCATCCTACTTCACCACAGCGACTTCTACCTAGATATAAGAAACTCTTACCAAGTCCATCGGTAGTTTAAAATCCGACTGACATAACTCAATCGTTAGTCGAAATGCCTATCATTGAAAGTAAACCTTCTGAGTCCATACCGGATCAAAGTCAACAAGTCGAGATAGCAGTCGACCCAGTCTTGCCTTTAGAAGATCCACCTTTAGATAATACAATTTCCAAAGAGAATGAGAACAACACCGTTCAAATTCCTTTTGTTAATACAGAGTCTGATGAACTTGGGGGCAATCCACTCGTTCCTTTACAATAGGAGGAAATTTCCCCAGTTCAGGGATTCATCCAGCGGTAAAGGCCTCTATTTTGTAGCAGGGATGAAGATCTATGTTGCAACCGTGATGAAGATCATGGTGTTGCCGCAGTGATGAATATCATGGTATTGCAGCAGTGATAAAGATGCAGCATGATGGGCATGTTGGTAAGGAGCAACATGATGATGGGGGCAGCAAAGTGTCATTGTATGATGGGAACATCATAGTGATGGGAGCAACTCAGTGACTAGGTGTAGCACAATGACAGGTGCAACTTGAGTACGAGCTACAACACTGTGAAAGGTGAAGCAGTCACCTTGGAGAATCAGTTGAAGCAATATGTCTTCAACTGATCTCATGCAGAGATCAAAAGTCAAAGTGTTGGCTTCTATTGTAAATGTACTATCTCTCTCTCTCCTTCTCTGCTGAACTTTGAAGAACATAAAAGAAGAATTGAACAAGGGTTTCCCCACATTGGGTTTTATCCCTAGCTAGTGCCACGTCTTATGTCGTCTTGTCTTGGCTTGTCTTCTGTTATTTATGTTTATGTTCTATCTACAGTTTCCTTTAATGCTGATGTGATTGCTAATCTAGAAAAGGTATTGTGCTAACTGAGAAAATTGAAATAAATTACTCTAGCATGGAACATACCTAAAATTAACAAAATATAGGCAATGTTTTTTCTCATGTTTGAATCTTGTGAGAAAATGAAACCATTTTCAAGTATACTCAAGCACGGTTTCTCATGTTTCAATCTTGTGTAAAAATGAAACCATTTCTCACTTTAAATCACGTGATTGTCGTTTTTTTCCACCGATTTTTTCAGATGAGCCTTGGTTCTTTCATTCCATCATCACCATCTCTTTGGCCAATCATATGCTTTCACTTGGTTGTTTTACTTCTGCCTAAGGTTACATCTATGATGAGTGGCCTTATTAGCTAGCCTCTTGACCGTTACATGTTTTGAGCAGTTCCATCATTACCAGAACTAGTTGCTATCCTTTTATACCACTTGTTCCTCCAAGAGGAGTCATCTTTAAGCTCTTTTCTAACTCTTGATCAATGAAAAGATCGTCGAGTACTTGTCATTTCAAACTCATTACATTAAATAAATTGACATCATCTTAGTATATGTTCACCCCTTTTTGGGGCTGGAATTGAATATTTATGAAAAAGGTACACCTTGGTCGAAATGGTCAAGAGGTTCTCTCGAATATTGTTTTCTACCTTTTCAGGTTCGAGGGACAAATTATGAAAAGGGACATGATGGTGCTAGAAAATTATATATTATGGAGCAATGGAACACATAAAATATTGCAGAAATATAAACACAGAAAACGCATAAAACAAGAGAGACACAGATATACATGGTTCACCCAGTTTGGGCTACATCCATGGAGAAATAACCAGTCCTTCCTTTTATATTATCCGGCAAACTGAAGAGATACAACCTACAGTAGATCCGATGTAACACCCTCTTTGCTCTCAATCTCCTCTCTCTTCCTCACTCAGAATACAGATCTACATAGATGCAATATAATTCCCTTATATATAGTGAGGGTTGCCTTCTAGGGGAAAAAACCCTAAACTAAACATAACTTCTACCATCAGATCATTCGCCTAATGAACGGCCCAGATTGACTAGAAATTACTAGACTTTTACAAGGCAATTTTACATTTATTTTTAGCTCCAGGGGCGCTGCCCTCAAACCCCTACCGGGGGACCACTAGCCCCCAGACCCCTGTTATCAGGAAAACTAGTGTCCATTCAGAGCTGCTAGTCCCACTAAGATAGGTAGATATCTTAGAAACAAATAGATTAAAATTACTTGTGTTTTCATTTATGAGAGGTGAATGAGAGAGAAGCAGAGAGTACCAACCTTAGTCTTTCGCTAGTCTCTTTGCTTGTTTCCTCTCTCCTTTGATTGAACTTTCGCCACTCCTTTCTCACTTGTCCCACTTCAAAGAATACCTGTAGAGTCAAGGTAGCAAAAATACCATCAAAGCATAGAGATCTATAACCATAAACAATGTAGGATTAGATGTACATTAACCATATAAATGCATATACAAATACAAGATTTAGAGATATACAAACATATGGAGGAAAACTCAAATAGCTTTATTGATAGAAGTAGTAGAAGAGAGAATTACAACCAAGCTGTTTGATCCAGCATCATCCTCCCAGCATGAAATCCCTCTTCACCTCATACAAAATAAGATCACCCAACAATGTATTCAAAGAGAAACCAACAACACTTCCTTGCAAATTACAAAATTCCAACCTCTGGATCTCCAAAATGAGGGATCCATATATATATATATATATATATATAGGAGAGTGAGTCAACTTCTGGGATTTTGATTAGTGTCATTCCACTAATAGTTTTTAGTTCCACTTGGAGATTTCGGATCTCTTAGTCATCAGGCGAATTCAGAGAGGCGAGTGTAACATGAGAAGTTTCTAGAAGAGAGGATTACAATCCAGCTGTCTGATCCAGCATCATCCTCCCAGCATCAAAGCCATCTTCACCTCATGACAAGCAAGATCATCC
>Ga0115851_101096_pt1 | contig 13815 bp, 16 predicted proteins | sample InSIn2gowninarea_FD_83865 | JGI IMG/M metagenome (GOLD analysis project Ga0115851, IMG submission 83865)
TTTCACACTGTGTATCTGATTTTACAGAAACCAAATAACGCATGTCCATGACTATAATGAATGAAACCATCGTATAGATAATAAAATTGTAAAACAACTAATTCATTGCATGTTGATAAGGAGCTATTAGTTCCTAAGGATGAGCTTCAGGACGTGGATCAGCCACAGGACGAGGTTCATGGAGTGGAAGGGTCCACTCATGCAGCGCCAACCATCAGAGGGCGAAAGCGCTTGACAGAAGCTGAGCGACTGGCTCAAGATGCAGAGAAAGTTGTAGGACCACCTAAAGCCCAGCGCAGGCAGAGACAGTCACCAGATCAGTACACTGGATACATGGCTCTTATGAGCAAGTGTGTTGTGACTGAGCCATCCTCTTTTGAGGAAGCTATGGAGGATCCCGCATGGGTAGACGCCATGGTGGAAGAGTATGATTCTATTGTCAGAAACAGTGCATGGGAGATTGTTCCTAAACTGGAAGGGAAACCAGTGGTGGGTTCGAGATGGATCTACAAAGTTAAGCAGGCAGTTGACGGGAGTGTGGAGAAGTACAAGGCAAGATTTGTTGCCCGAGGCTTTTGACAGATAGAGGGGATCGATTATGAGGAGACTTTTGCACCTGTCACATGGTATTCTTCCATACGGACGATTCTTGCTCTCTCAGCGCAGATGGGATGGCACATTCATCAGATGGATGTGAATACTGCGTTCCTCAACAGAGTCATTAAGGAGGAGGTGTACATTGAGCAACCTGAAGGCTTTGAGGTCTTCAGCAGTGAGTCGCATGTGTGCAGGCTCAAGAGAGCATTGTATGGGTTGAAGCAAGCACCACGTGCTTGGTACACACGGATAGACAGCTATTTCACAGGACTTGGATTCTCCAAGAGCGAGGCGGATCCTAACCTATACCAGATTGTGGTGGAGGGTAAGTTGCTTATCATTGTACTGTATGTTGATGATTTGATTCTAATGAGTGATGAGCTGTTGGTACTGTCATGCAAGAAGGATCTTGCTACAGAGTTTGATATGAAGGACTTGGGCCTCCTTCACTATTTCCTAGGATTGGAAATATGGCAACGCAGTGGTGGACTGTTTGTTTCTCAGGGCAAGTATGCTCGGGAGATACTAGAGAAGTTCAACATGCATGGCTGCAAACCTGTTGATACTCCTCTTCCTGGAGGTTGGAGGAAGGAGGATGCCACTTTGGGAGAAGAAGTGGATGCCACTGTTTATCGATAGTTGGTGGGGTCGCTGATGTATTTGGTCAATACACGACCCAATATATCCTATGCAGTTAACCAGCTTTCACAAGCTATGGTTAAGCCTACCAAGCTCTTCTGGAAGGCGGGCAAGCATGTATTGCGCTACTTGAGAGGCACATCGGGATATGGATTGTGGTACAGACAGGAGGATGATGTGAAGCTATGTGGCTTCATGGATGCAGATTGGGTAGGTAGCCCAATGGATAGAAAGAGCACATCAGCAGGGGTCTTCAGTATTGGATCGACAACAGTTTCTTGGTACAGCAGGAAGCAGAGATCCGTGGCACTCAGTTTAGCAGAGGCTGAGTATATGGCAGCAAGTTTGGCTGCATGCGAGGCTATATGGATGAGGAAGATCCTAGTTGGTTTGTTCGGTTCTCATTTGGATCCTACTGTGATTTACTGTGATAACCAGAGTTGCATTAAACTCTCAGCTAATCCTGTATTTCATGATAGATCTAAGCATATTGACATCAGTTACCATCATATCATAGATTGTGTGCAGCGGAGGATCATGTTACTTTCATACTTTCCAACGGAGGATCAGGATGCTGATATTCTGACGAAGGCTCTCACCAGGAGCAAATTTGAATACCACCGAGGCAGGATAGCGGTTGCTGATAATCCATATCTTGTCGAGAGGGAGTGTTGAGATTGCATCAAGATGATGGAGCTTAGTGAAAAGAATCACCTTCACTAAGTGGGCCCGCAGGCTATTTTTGGCGCAAGTCTATTTTTAGACTATGTCTATTTTTAGACATATGGATCATGTCTATGGATTGTAGGTTGCTGTTTATCGATGATTGGTCAAGTTGGGAAAAATAGATGGACTTCTATTTTTAGATCACCGCGGAGTGACTCCTCAGTCTAAATATAGAACAGTCAAATATTATTAGCTCATAATAATATTTAGACTATAAACTTTGTCTAATTCTCTTGGAGCACTTCAGGATGAGCTACGGATGTGGTACATGCAGATCCCAGGAGGAAATACGTGGTTACCTATGGGATGACTAATATTTGCATGTAGGACTTCAGTTAGAACTCAAGTGAGTTGAGTTTAGTGGACTGGAGGTGCAGTTGATGAAGTTGTGTTCAGTTTAGCTTTGTTAAACTGGTTGTATTTAGTCTAACTGGAAAATAGACTAGAGATGAGTTGGGTGAATTAATTATTAATTAATTCACAAGTTATTAACTCATAATGCAACTATAGAATACATCAGTTAACTCAGTTGCATGTCAATGCATGTTCAGTTCAGCAGGGACAGGTGTTAGAGGATCAGATTGCTATCAGTTGTGACTATAGCTGTGCATGATGATTTGCACAATCAGAGAGATTGAGTATGCTAATGAATTGGCCAATACCAAGAATTGTAGCCTGTGCTCACGTCCAACACAGTGTGAGTGATTCTTTGCAGGTGAAAAACGAGTTTGGTAAACCATTCTCATCAATTCTTGAGCAGGTATTGAGCTGTGGAGGCAGGCAAGCAGTGGAATAGATTTGGAGATCAGATCTGAGCTGTATTGTGTGTAATAGGTGGAGTTGGTACTGGATTGCTTGTGATAAGCATTGTACTTTGTAATGTTACATGTTCTCAATCATTAATATACAAATAGTGTGGGGTTTTTAGCGAGATGCTTTCCCCGGGTTACATACTGTGTTAATGTGTGAATGCTCTTGATGTTTTATTGTTATTTATGCTGCTATATTGATGATCAACGTAGAGGATCTTATGTATTGTGTATGTATTCCACAATAGTACATGATCAGGATAATCTATGTTTAATATGTGTTAAATTATTCAAAATTTCTACATGTCCAAGTCTTTGATGCCATAGAATTGTCTTTTCTCGAGAGACCACTAGATTTTCTGCTCTGCTTTCAGGAACCATAGAAATGTTGCACTCATCAATAATACTACTACTTAGAAGATTTTACAATGTTCCAGTATGAATCCTCTGCATCAATACCTATGCTCCCAATGCTCCCTGAACCATCTTGTAGGTATGTTTCTTGAACATTTTTTTTACACCTACATCATCCATATTGCTTACAGAAATCAGATTTCTAGCCAATGCAGGAATATGTAAAACACCTGGAAGTGTTATAATCCTTCTATCTTGCAACTTCAACTTGAATTTTCCACATTTGAAGATTCTAGCCTTCCTGTCATCCCCTAAGAAGACATCACCACCATCATATTTCTGATACTTACAGAACCACTCCTTATGGGGAGTGAAGTGAAAGGATGCACTTGAGTCAATCAACTATGCCTCATGATCTACATGTGTACTTGAAGAAGAATCCACGTACACATCCACACCTTCATCTGAGGTGGTTTTCACCTCTACGGAAGGATCAACATTAGTTCCCTTTCCTTTCTCAAGAGCTTTAGATCTATAGTCCTTTTTGAACTATCCTTCCTTTTTGTATTTCCATCACATCTTTACAAGTTTTCGTGGAGATTTAGTGAGTAGGTGATGAAAACAGGAGACAATTTAAAATTTGTAGTTAATAAAAATGATTTATTAAATTTTCTTATTTGGTTGGTAGTTGTTTTTTTTTTTAATAAAATGGATAATAGATGGAGCTAAAGAGCTTGTTATGATAATTTTGATTAGTTATTTTTTTAGGTGAAATCTTTTAAGAATGAATATTGAAGATGGTAGAGTGGATCAAATTTCTTTAGGAAATGGTTGTTAAAGTGTTATTAGAGAAATTCTCTTATGAATAGGGGAGTACTCTTTGTGATCTAATTATTCCTTATGAAAGATTATAAATAAATCCCCATTACCCTTTACACTAGATCTAGACTCCTCATTCAATCGATTGTAATGAGGAAACGATTACATGCCTTCCCTTATTATGGTGTTCGTTCTCACATGATACTCACTAATGCATCTCCAAGGCTCCACTTTCCACTCCTTGGGTTGGAGCTAAAGAGATTTGTTTTCTCATTGGGTTGGTAATTTCTTTTTTGATAAAAAAGGATAATAGATGGATCTAAAGAGTGTAGGTTTTAACCATCTACAAAAATTACTTGCAGAAGAATTATAAAAATAGAAAATAAACAAGGATGAGAATATAAAACAAATACACAAATATTTCCCCTATATCCCAAAACGAGGACTACCAGATTGATTTTTCATTATGTTCCTTTCAATACTACAATACATATATATACATGTCAAAGCATTCATAAACCGCAATCCATTAACCCTAGATTAGAAATTAAACATAGTTCTCTTGACTAGATCTACAAAATACCATGGGCATAAAATCATCATGCCAAAAACCATGTGCAAAACCCATGCACAAAACCATAGGTAGGTACGCCCACCTAATATAGGGTCCAAAAAAAATGGGGGCTTTGCACCGGACCCCGTGCAAGGGGAATACCACCCCCGTGAAACTCCTCAAAAGATGGGGGATGTGCCCCACCTAGCTACACCCGACACAATGAATAAGGGAGCTACCACCCCCCTGTAACCCCCCCATGTGTGCAACTAGTCATGGAAAGAATATAACACACACCCAACATTCTCCAACCTTTTGTTTTATTTTCCACGCAAGGGGTCACAAGAGATCTTAGCCATTAGTATAGCCCTGTAATGCCCATTGCTTATCTACAACAAGAAAACTTCTCAGTGCTCACAGAATTCATCAATGCATCTGCAACATTCTTCAAAGTGTCAATCTTTACTAGCAAGACTATTTTGTCCTCAACCATATCCCTCACAAAGTGATACTAAACATCAATGTGCTTTGTCTTTGAATGATAAGGGTTATTTACCAAGAATAATGCACTTTGGCTGTCACACTCTATCCTTATAGCTCATTGTATTGACCCCATACTTGAACAGAATCTGTGCAACCAAACTGCTTCCTTGCTTGCATGACTATCTGTCATGTATTTTGCCTCTACAAACCATATTTTTCTCATCCAAATGACTACACCTCCAAATAGTTTAAACACATACCCACTTGTATATCTTCTCTGATCTAGATCTCCGGCCTAGTCTGCATCAACAAAGCCAAGGATGTCTAAAATTTTGTTCAATCGTGGTCTTCCTTGGTAGCATAGACCATAATCACTAGTGCAACGCAAATACTCAAAAACACACTTCACTATTGTCTAATGATCCTTCCATGGTTTTGACATAAACCTTCTCAATACTCCAACGACATGTGCAATGTATGGTCTAGTACAAACCATTCAATACATCAAGCTACCGAGTGCACTTGCTTATGGAAAACATGACATGTCCTCTTCCTCTTCTTGTGTCTTGGGACACTATTCAACACATAAATATACACCTATAGGAATAGGAACCTTCATTGGTTTACTATACTTCATATCAATCCTCTACAGTGTTATCTCAAAATATTTCCTCTAGTTTAATGAGAGCTTCCTCTTTGTTGATCTCGTTTAATTTCCATGCCCAAAATATAGTTTGCAGTACCAAGATCCTTCATGTCGAATTCAGAGGACAATTGGTTCTTGAAATCCTGGATAATGTCTTGTCATTTCCAATCAACAACATATCATCCACATACAAGACCAGATAAATAACATGGTCACCAATTAATTTAAAATACACACAGTGATATGATTTTCTTCTGGTGAAGCCAAGTCTTTGTATATATATGTATCAAATCTCTAATACGACATCCTTGGTGACCATTTTAACCCATACATAGACATTTTTAACCTGCATACGATTTATTTCTTTCCATTCACTGCAAAGCCTTCAGGTTGATTCATGTAGATCTCTTCTTCCAGATTCATGTGAAGAAACGTTGTCTTCACATCCATTTGTTTTACCTCAAAATCAAAAGCAACAAAAATAGATAAAAGTAATCTAATAGAAGCTTTGTATTTCTCTACCTTTCCTTTTGAATTCATCTTCTTCTTAAACACCAATTTGATTCCAATGGGTTTCCTTCCAGTCGACAACACCACTAGACCCCAAACCTCATTTTTGTCCAAAGATGCCATTTCATCAACCATGGCCTCTTTCAAGAGTTTTCCCTCATCTGAATCTACTGCCTCCTTGGTAGTTCTACGATCATCATCACTAATAGATAAAGAAAAATTTTGACAGAAAGAAGATGGAATATACCTTTCTGGTTGCCTTATTTCTTTAACTGATCTTCTCACAAGTTGAGTTTGTGGCTCTTCATCTTCTGATTCCTATTCTATTGTAGAGTTTGAGTCTTCCTCCTTTAGTGCAAACTCTATATTCTCAGGTTCCTTTGGTAGGAATTTATGTTTGATAACATTTGTCAGCTCCCTAAACACCACATCTCGGCTATACACAACCATCCTTGTTTATGGGTTCCAAAGCTTATAACCTTTTAAACCATCCTTATAACAAACAAAGATGCACCTTTCATATTTACTATCCAGCTTGGTTCTTTTCTCCTTTGGAACATGGTCATATGCATCACAGCCAAATACCCTCAAATGTGAAAGAGAGGGTTTCTTACCAGTCCATACTTCACATGTAATCTTATCCTCCAATGATGATGGAGGTGTTCTGTTAACCATGTAACAAGAAATCTCCACCGCCTCTACCTAGAATAACTATCCTAACCCGATACGACTGAGAACGCTTCTTGCATTTTCCATCAATGTCATGTTCATTCTTTTAGCAACTCTGTTTTGCTAAGGTATGTATGGAGTAGTATTCTATCATGCAATACCACACTTTTTACAGAAATATTCAAACTCCTTCTTGTAGAAATCTCAACCATTATCTGTCCTCAACACCTTTATTTTCTTCTCTGTCTGGTTTTCTACCAAAGCCTTAAATTATTTAAATCTGTCAAAGATTTCAGATTTCTTATTGAGAAAATATATCCATGTATTCCTTGATAAGTCATCTATAAATTATACATAGTACATAGAATTACCTAGTGATGGAACCAACACAAGTCCAAACACATGACTGTGTACAAGCTGTAATATCCCTTTTGCCCTCTTAACAGTAGAGGGTAAACTCACCCAATTTTACTTCCCATATAGACAATGTTCATAGAAACCAAAATCTAGAGAGAAATTAAACATACCTTCTACCATCCCATTACCATGAAGTATTCGAAGGCTCTTCTCTCTAGTATGTCCAAGCCTTTGATGCCATAACATTGTATTTTCTTGAGAGACCACTAGATTTTCTACTCTAGTTTCAAGAACTAGAGAACTATTGCAACCATCAATAATACTACTACCTAGAAGCTTGTACAATCTTCCAATATGAACTCCTTGCATCAATACTAGCACTCCATGAACCATCTTGCAGGTATATTTCTCGAACATTTTTTTTACATCTACATCATCCATATTGCTTATAGAAATCAAATTTCTAGCCAATGCAGGAATATGCAAAACACCTAGAAGTGTTATAAGCCTTCCACCTTGCAACTTCAACTTGAATATTCTTCATTCGATGATTCTAGCTTTCCTGCCATCCCCTAAGAAGACATCACCACCATCATATTTCTCATACTTGCAAAACCACTCCCTATGGCGAGTGAAGTGAAAGGATGCACCTGAGTCAATCAACCATGCCTCATGATCTACATGCGTACTTGAAGAAGAAGCCAAGTACACATCGCCACCTTCATATGAGGTGGTTTTCACCTCTGCAGAAGGATCATCATCAGGTCCCTTTCCTTTCTCAGGAGCTTTAGATCTAGTCCTTCTTGAACTGCCCTTCCTTTCCACATCTCTAGCACACCTTTACAGGTTTTCTTGGAGATTTAATTTTCCTACTCGAGGAATTATTTTTGTTTCTATTATGGGACCATCCTCATAAATACAAGGCATCTCCATTCTGGCCCTCCATAATTTTTCGTCTCATCTCCTCCATTAGAAATGATGATACTATTTCATGAAAATTTGATGAAACATGTCCTACATATTGTGTTGATGTGTACCAGGAGTATCCAGTCTGAAAATTTATGAAACGTGGTCCATATAGAAAGAGTGAAGGTGGTAGCCTTTTGTAGGTCGATGCCTACGTACTGGTAAACATATCATCCAGTACAAGAGCTAGGGGGTTGGAGCTCCCTTCCAGTAGAAGCTGGAAAATAAGTGAAGGTTGTAGCCTTCAGCAGGTAGATGCCTTCATACTGGAAAAATTCTACACTAGTACAAAACTTGTAAACACCTTTTATAATAAGAATATTGAAGATTGAGACGACAACAATGATGGTTTTTTCCCACATTGGGTTTCCACCTAAAAAATACTGGTGTTCATGTGCGCTGCTTATGTGTGTTGATTTACTCTGTTCTTACTGCATTTGTTTACTTCTTATAAAATGCTTCACACTCTTATTTAAGTTCAACATACAATGAATTAGTTGTTTTACAATTTTATTATCTATACGATGGTTTCATTCATTATAGTCATGGACATGCGTTATTTGGTTTCTGTAAAATCACATACACAGTGTGAAATGAAAAATAATTATTGTGAAAGTTTAAATACTGATTCACCCCCCCAGTATTTTTCCCAACAATTGGTATCAGAGGAGGTCCTTGAGAAGAATATTGATCGCTTGAAGGAAGATCTCTCAATATGAATGATCACAAAGGAATGGGATCTATCAGACCACCAATCTTCAACATAAATAACTTAGCATATTGGAAGACAAGAACCAAAGCCTATCTTCAATCACTTGGAGTTGGTGTTTAGGCAATTGTGGAAGGAGGATACCAATATCCAGAAGCAGTCCCCACAGATCCAACAGAAAAGAAATCATATGAAACCAATGCCAAAGTCGTTAATGCATTATTGGGAAGTCTGTCAAAATCATAATTCATCAAAGTCATGCAGCTCAACACAACCAAAGAAATATGGGAAAAAATCATTCAGAGCTACGAAGGAGACTCCCAGGTAAAACGTGCTAAGATCCAAACTCTCAGAATTCAATATGAAACTCTCAAGATGCATAGTGATGAAAGTATTGTTAGTTACTTTTGATGACTACATGAGATTGTAGATCATATGAAGAATCTGGGTCGAGAAATAAATAGTAGAGAAATTTTTAAGATCTCTATCTCCTAAATTTGAGTCAAAAGTATCTACCATTAAAGAGAAGCATGATCTATAGTCTATTGCTGTTGTTCAACTTCATGGAATTTTAACTGCGTTTGAAATGAGGAAAGGAGGTCCATCAGAAATTAGAGAAGTTGCTTGCAAAGCCTCTACAAAGGGAAAAGAAAAGAAAGATCTCAAGGAATTAGGATATATATCAGAAGAAGATGAGGTAAAATTTGTGAAGAAACTTCAACTGGATACCAGAAGATTCAAAGGTATGCTTCCCTTCAAATGCTTTGCTTGCGGCAGTGTTGGTCATTATGCTACTAAATGTCCTCATAAAGATAACCATGACAAAGGAAAGGATTCTGCAAAAGGTAATAGGAAACAATTGTTAATAGAGGAAGTTATTATATGCATGAAGATAGTGATGGCCTGTCTAATAGTGATGAATGTAAATCTGATCAAGAAATTAAACTTCTCATGGCTTATGAAAATTATAATTTTATGGATGCTTTAGAAGAAGAAGATTTTCTTGAAGAAATCACTCAGCTCAAAATTTTGCTTGGAGGAAAAGAACATAGTCATAGACATTTTGACACATCAACTCACTGAAAGGGAAAAACACAATTAAAAATTAAAGTGTGAAGTAGTAAGTCTAACAAAGAAACTTGAGAAGACAAAATCACTAAATCTTAGATTTGCTAAAGGATCAAAAGCCTTAGAAGAAATGATCAAGGTTCAACACTCTCCTCTTATAAAGACTAGTCTTGGATACACTGGAGAAATATCCCAACCAAAGAATTCTTCAACCATCACCAGAAGCTATCTTGATGCAGCAAAAACTAGTCAACAATGCATCAATCCTCAACAAAAGCCTAAAGGTACTCCCCAGGTAAATCATGCTCATTTTACTCCAAGGGTGAAAATCAATAGAAGCACTAACCAAAAGATTTTATGATCACAAAAACTTCTTCATTAATGGACAATTCTTTTCATGCCATAACATTGGTCATAAGGCTGCTCAATGTGTTGCTTACAAAACTATCATGAATAGAGAAGCAAGAGAACAAATAAGCATGATAGGAATCAAGAAGATCTCTTATAATAAATTTTTACCTTCTGAAGATGAAATTGAATGTTAATTTTGCAATAATTTTGGTCACGAATAATCTGAATGCAGGAGCCAATTTCAGCCAACATATCAAAAGAAGAAAACATTGTCAAACTCCAAGGTATGGAAAACGAAGGAACTACAGTTAGAAAGATGTAGCATAGATCTGTTTGCAGAAGGACAAGAAAATCAATGGTACATTGATAGTGGATTCTCTAAACACATGACAAGTGATAAAGATAAACTCTCATATAATGCTTTAGAAAAGGAAAAGAATGTCTCTTCTGGAAATGATACACCAACTGTCATTAAGGGTAATGGTTCTGTTTATCTGAAAGAAAAAGTTAAAGTTGGAAATGTTATGTATGTTGAAGGATTAAAGCATAACTTATTGAGTGTTAGTCAAATGTGTGATCAAATAAATGAAGTTATGTTTCGATCAAAAGAATGTGTGGTTCGTCAACTTGACACGGGAAATAACATAATGAAAGGTACAAGAACTCCAAGCAATCTATATATACTAGATTGAGGTCAAGAACAATTTTATCTAAGAAAAACAGAAGAGAAATGGTTATGGCACATAACATTGGGGCTTCTAAGCTTTTCTGAAATAAGAAAATCATGTAGGCTCAATGTTGTTCATGATATTCCAGATATCATCATCCTAGGAAATACCATCTTCGAACCATGTCAATTTGGTAAGCAAACTAGATTTCAATTCAATGCCAAAGAAGGATCAACAAGTAAGCCTCTTGAATTCATTCATACTAATTTATGTGGACCAACAAGGAAAAAGTCACCTTGTGGAGAAGAATACTACATTTTATTCATTGATGATCTTTCTAGAATGTATTGGATTTGTTTACGAAAACATAAAGATGAAGCATTTGAAAAGTTTAAAGTCTTCATAGCTTTAGTTGAAAATGAATTAGATCTAAAGATCAAATGTCTCAGATTTGATCCGAGAGGAGAATTCATATCAGATGAATTTTTTGAATTTTGTGAACAACATGGAATAAAGAGACAGATCTCTATTGCTAGAACTCCTTAGAAAAATGTCATGGTGGAAAGAATGAATAGAACAATTCAACAAATGGCTCAAGCTATGCTTGATGAGTCTGGAACTTCTAACACCTTCTAGGGTGAATTTGCACATACCTCAGTAAATATCCTCAATAAAGCTCATGTACGTGTAAATAATGATCAAACTCCATATGAAATTTGATATGGGAAGCTTCCCACTCTAAAACACTTCAGAGTCTTTGGAAGCAAATGTTTCATCAAAAAGACTGATGAAAAACTTGGTAAGTTTGAACCCAAAGTAGACGAAGGAATATTTCTTGGTTATTCATCTAGAAGTAAAGGACACAAATGTTATAATAAGAGACTTCGAAAAATTGTTGAATGCATTGATGTTGTAATCGATGAAGCATGCAGAAATCTGAAATAGGTGACATCAACAAAACAAGATGATAATGGAGATGTTGAATGCTTTCACGGGTCAAATTGAAATGATATAGAGGAAGAAACCAATGAAGCATCAGAAGAAGATACATCTGACATGGAAAAGGCTCCATCTAGGTATGTTCAAAAGAATCATCTAGAATCTCAAATTCTAGGAGAAAAAGGGTTTGGAGTACAAATGAGAAGAACTCTTGTAGGATCTTCTCGTTATCAAGCCTTATTATCCTCCATAGAACCACAAAATGTAAATGAAGCTAGCAAAGATGAATGTTGGGTTAACGCCCATGATGAAGAACTTGATAAAATTGAAAAGAATGATACTTGGGAATTAGTTCCTAGACCTCATGATAAAAATGTTATAGGAACAAAATGGATATTCAAGAATAAGTTGAATGAAAATGGATAGGTAATTAGGAATAAAGAAAGACTTGTTTGTAAAGGGTATGCACAACAAGAAGGTATAGAATTTGAAGAAACTTTTGCACCTGTAGCTAGACTTGAAGCCATAAGAATGTTTCTTGCTCTTTCAATTTTCAAAAATTCAAAGTTTATCAAATGGATGTAAAATCTGCATTTCTTAATGGAGATTTAGAAGAAGAAGTATACGTTGAACAACCAGAAGGATTCGTTATGGGAAATGATGCAAAGCTTGTATGAAAAATCAAAAAGGCGTTATATAGACTAAAACAAGCTCCGAGGGCATGGTATTATCGTCTTGACAAACATCTTCAACAATGAGGCTTCACAAAAGGATCCGCAGACAACATCTTATATACAAAAATTGAGAATGATAAACTGTTAATTATTGTTGTTTATGTTGATGATATCATCTTTGGCAGTAATGAAGAATCTATGAGTCAAAATTTTTCTTCTGTTATGTAGCAAGAATTTGAAATGTATTTTCTTGGAGAACAAACCCATTTTCTTGGTCTACAAATGGAACAAACAAAATATAGCATCTTTCTCTCACAACTAAATATCTCAAGCAGATTCTGAAGAAATACAGAATGGAAGATTGCCAACCAATATGTACTCCAATGGTAATAGGTTGTAGCCTCAGTTCTAATGATGAACCTCCTATAATGAATCAACTAGAGTACATATTTATGATTGGAAGTCTACTTTATCTAACAAGTATTAGACCATATATCATGTATGTGGTAGGAATTATTAGAAGATTCCAAGCCAATCTAAAGGAAAAACATCTTCGAATAGTAAAGAGAATATTCAAATATCTCCAAGGAACTCAAGACTTTGGTCTATGGTATCCTAAAGATACAGATCCCATCCTTCATGCATATATAGATGCGATTGGGCTGGAAATGTTGATGACCAAAAAAGCACTAGTGGAGGTACATTTTATATGGGATCATGATTAGTATCTTGGTTCAATAAGAAACAAAGTTCAATTGCCTTATCTATAGCTGAAGCAGAATATGTGGTTGTTGCATCTTGCTACACACAACTTCTTTGGATGATGAAAACATTACAACGTATTCAAATTACATGTTCTCCACCCATCTTCATCCGATGTGACAATACAAGTGCGATTAGTATCTCAAAAAATCTTGTTATGCACTCCAAGACCAAGCACATACCAATTAAGTGCCACTTTCTATGAGAACAAGTGCTTGAACAGAAGGTTAAATTAGAGTATGTTCCCTCCAAAGATCAGTTTGCTGATATATTTACCAAACCCCTTCCCAGAGAAGCATTTGAATATCTCAGACAAAAGTTGGGAGTTGTTTCTGCCTCATCTTGTTGTTAAAACCGGTTTGTTCAGATTCAGAGGATTGTTTTCTATACGTGGATTTCATGAAGCAAAGTTGCGTATATACGTGAGTTTCTATGCCAACTATAGCGTATGTGTTTTTCTAACAGAAAAACAGTGGGTTAGACTCAAAATCAGTTTCTGACATGGCTATTCATTTT
>Ga0115851_101097_pt1 | contig 13813 bp, 16 predicted proteins | sample InSIn2gowninarea_FD_83865 | JGI IMG/M metagenome (GOLD analysis project Ga0115851, IMG submission 83865)
CAGGACCATTGGTCAAGGAGGATCGATCGAGGCCGTACTCTATGCAATGTCACCACGCAGTTCCATGCCGGTCTGCCTACTCAACTACCAAAAGCACATATTCAAAAGCTACTCGAGCGAGACGAATAGGCCTTGTCTCTGCAAAGAGATGGTGTTGTCACTGTCTCACAAGTACCATGCCTTTCACCCATCAAATCACCGGAGCAAACTCCTGCCAAAACACCATCTGCATTGTCACCCTCGAACAAGAACACACAAGCAGCTACCACATCAACGAACAGACGCCACCAGGAATCCCAATATCGTATTCCTAGCCCTTTACTCTACCATCGACGAGATCGGGAGGGGTTGACACATTCATCTGAAAGTCTACACGAGGACCCTAGTCAATTTCAAGGGCAGCCAACCAATGATTTGATAAAGACTCATTGCGTGTTAGAGACTCGACCACATAACGAGGCTGAGCAACTTATCTCAGGGACTGAAGCGCCAGAATTCTGTGCGGCTAGATTGCCGGTCATGGGCGGAGCCTCACCTGCTGTCGATCATCTTGATATGATGTATTGCCAGCAGTACAAGCACTCAATGGGCAATCCTATTATACGCTTTCCTTGGGTGGTGACGCCAGCGCCACCAGTTATTACAACCGTAAATCCTCTTGTCGTACCAAAAATGATCTGCCGTCCGTATGAGTTTGACTGGAGTCCTATTTGGAGTGGTTTTGATCATGGCCATGAACGGTTAACTTGTTGGACCGACGACAACCTAGTCTTTCCGAAGTTGAGTGGTTCGGGAAGCACGGGTTGCGAGATGGAGTCGCTCTCTGGCAATGAAGCAACACGTCAAGCTCTGGTCTCTCAACAAGCTTTTCCATACACTCACCAGTGGTCAATGGTAGTTGAGCCTGCGTTACCCTCCTCAGTATCTGAGCCATCCTCTTTCCGGGATCGGACAGACACAAAGGACTCTTTAGACTCTCAGTTTGAAGTCGCAAGTGCCATTTGCAAGCTAGATTCACAAATGATCAACGAGGCTACATTGCTTGAGCGGCACGTTACCGAGAAGATGGGTGCAAATCGACAAGAGCATGAAACATACCTCGGTGATACTGGTCTAGATCCGACGAAGCCGGGTGTTGATGAGCTTCCGTCACTAGAAAGTGGTCCTGACGATGGTCCGGTGATTGACCCGACGGACGACTGCTTCATGGACGACTTTCTCAACCTTTGCTTCGACGATACGTTCACGTCTTCTGTAGAAAGTTGGCAAGAAGGGATAGAGATGTCCTTGATAGAGCAGACACCTACCTGCGAGGTTATCGCGGTCGGAGTTGGTCCAGGCCAAGTCAATGACGTTCAGCACGACAGTCATGCTGCACATATCCAATCAGAGGATGATTCCGCCAGTGAAATCGAGGTGGAGATTGCCTCTACTGACGCAGACACTGATTCTGAAGGATGGAATTGGGATGAAAACATCTAGGAGAACGCTTTGCTCGGTTCGGATGCCGAGAATGACAAATGAACTGGCTGATGTGCAGTGGACTGGTGTCCGCAATCGTGTTCACACTATGATGGTTCGACAATGGTTGAGAAGGTTATTGCGATAGCACGGATCTCAGGTGAAGATTGTCAAGAAGAAATTCTGAGATCATAGATCGTTCGTGTAGGCCAGGGTTTCCGGAGGGCAGGACCATAGGTCAAGGAGGATCGCTCGAGTAGCTTTTGAATATGTGCTTTTGGTAGTTGAGTAGGCAGACCGGCATGGAACTGCGTGGTGACATTGCATAGAGTACGGCCTCGATCGATATTGAGATCCTCGGACGGTGGTTGAGGGTTGCCATCCAGCATATCAAGTAGAGGGGATGGTATCGGAATGTCCAGGAGCGAGAATGAGTTTGAGGCTGGGAAAGGTTAGCAATAGCCATCTCCACAGAGGAACAAGCTTACTGGGAATTGGCTTCTTCAGCTTTGGTTCGAACTTAGCAATAGAGGAATTGGAAGACAAGGGCCGATTCGAGGGAGCAACAGCATGTGACAACCAATCGAATTGATAATTGAGGTCTTCATTCTGTCTGTTCAATTTCCACAAGCCGGTATCGGGTGCATTCTGCCATCGCTTTCGTAGCCGATTCTGCTTGCGTCGATTTCGTCGACTCATAGGTAGACTTGCAAGGGATTGCTGTGGCATGAGTATATCAGACTTGATTAGGTATAATTAGGATATGTACAGGTAACAATGGATATTAGTACTGTAGGGATATGAAAGGATAGGCAAGAAGAAGATTCGATGGCACAGTGAGTCCTCAAGGTCATTATGTGAGTTGGTAGTTGATGGAAGCCGCGATGCCGGGTATTTCGAGGTAAGTGCCATTTTCAGCCGTGGTCGTGACACGGCTTACCCCAATGATGGAATTTGGCTTCAATGCATGCTTCAACCTACTCCAGTGTCATAGAAGCATAGTATTGGTATCCTCCTCTAAGCATCTCCTCGCTTTTCCTCAGGATAGTAAGACGCTTCATGAGCTTCGCGCACTTTCTCCAGGTACCAAAAGTTATAAGCAGCAAACAATCCACCTGCCACTGCAATCAGACACCCCGTCACAATAGCTGTAATCTTAGCAGTAACACTCCAAACACCTTTCTGTGCAGTGTAAACATTAACCACTGTGGTCAGTAGACCGGCAATTGAGTTGAGAGTAGCTGGCCTATAAGAAGTATTAGTGATGCTCAATGCTAACGGCAAGGCTCCTCCTTACAAAAAGATTTTGTTTACCAGCCACACATAATTTTTCCTCCACCTTGCCCATAGAATAAGACATCCAGTTCCTCCGATCATGCAGAAAGCACCACTCAGCCAAAGCAGACCAACATTCGCAGCTGAATCAAGGATGGCTTTGGCGACCGCATTACTCTTGTTGTCATCATCTTGAATGTTCTTGAACGCGTCACTGTCTTTGAAGGACGTGAAAGTACCAGGGATGATCAAGAACGATGCAAGCAGAATCCAGGTGAATAAACCGGCAAGAAAATTGTATCCACGAGGTATGCGGTCAAGATGAAGCAGCATCTGCATGTATCTTGTCTCGGTTGTTGGTACTCGCACAGTAAGTGATTTCGGGGGCGGTAAATTCTGTTCCATGCTGGGCGGTATCCAAGCTTGATTAACAGTAGCTGGCGATGGGATATAAGGTCTTGGGTAGTAATCTGGCTGGCGACGTTCAGAAGAGATGAATATGTCTTTGCGTTCGGAGTCAGTGAGTTTTGGCGATTGCGTGTATTGTTTGATAGTGTCAACGGAATCGATCGTAGAGAGTGACGGTCTTCTCGCTAGGCTTTGGCGATTGTAAATCATCTAGCAGCTATCACGCAAACGCCGTGTAGGGGGAATTGAAGGACTGTATATATAGTAAACAACCGGCGTTGCCTTGCAGTGATATAGGCTCAAAGAATGATGTTATACGTTAGTGTCAACGAAAAGACCAGCTTGCAAGAGGACAATCAAGAACGTAAAGAATAGAAGTGACAAAGCAGGGAAACAAAGGAAAGCAGCCAGTGGTACATGTTATAAAACCTCGCAGAGCATTTGATTCAAGTGTACAGGATGAGGGTGGAACATGCTATGATGAGATTAGAAGCGTCCACAAGCCTTCAAGCACTGAAAGGTATGGCCATGAAAGCTGTCCCAGATGAAACAATCGTCCCACCGAATCGACTCTGGAGATAATGGCGCTTAGAATCAAATCAACGCTATCGGAGATAAACCTGTCTCGCAGTCGAGAACATTGTGAAAGGTATCTTCGCGGCTCTGAGATCGATATTGTAACGTTTCAGACGAGGCAGAAGATGGTTGGCTTAGAAGCGACGAAACCAAAGGTCGCTGAAACTGACCGCTCACCGAGTGGCTGTTTTGTTTCTCGTCTTCCACCTAAATATAGCATCCAATCAGTGTCGTCTCTCAAGAGTCACGTGTCACTGGTGAACAGTACAGATGATCTTGAAACAATAAGTCTTCAACTGTGGCATCATCAATGAGAAGAACAGATTCGTGAGTTGCAACTCAAACAGTGTATACAGCTATCAGTACAAAGCCAACGCCCTTGTATCAAAGTATGCTCCTCAATGTTCCCCGCTAATCGTTCAACCTGCGAAAATGCCCAGACCTATGCGTACAATCTAGAATGAATTCAACCATCATAATGCTGCAAATACTCCATATATGCCGCTGTAAAGTCGTATCGTCGTAGCTCGTCGTAGCGGCAAACTCTTTGCCCAATTAAGTGACGCCCACCCACAGCCAATCGTTAATTTTGATGCTCAACATCAGCTCCTAGATCAACAACCCTAATATCAACAATCTGTTGTGGTACGCTGTGTTCGCGATCATCGGTAAGACCTGGTATGATAGCTTTGACTGCTGCAAGATCTTTTCGTTCTCGGGGTACCATAAACAACTGAAAAACTCCTATAATCGCAACAATACCAGCCCCATACCAAGCCAATCCAGTAAATTTGATCTTGCTTCCCTCAGCGTAAAGAAGTCCTGCAATCGGTGGAGCAATCATCCTGCTGGTAGCTCCAATTGATGCAGCTAACCCGTTGATCTTTCCAAGATATCGAGGTGTAGGACTAGCTTGCTTTAGCATGATCAGCAGCACTGGATAATCAAGTATCGAAAGAAATTGCCTGATCGTAAGACAGACGTAAATGCCAAGGAACAATGTATTCGCTGGTAGTAGAACAAGACAAGGCACAATGAAGAACACAATAGGATGTAAGATGGTAACCATCATGAAGGTACGGAAGACACCTAGCCCGTTTGCCACGATGGGGAAGATAATGGCTTGAATGACCAGGGCGATAACACCGTTCACAGACATGATCATACCGACTGTTTTTGTCGAGAGCCCGAGACCACCTTCGATATGGAACATCGGTTCAGTCATGAGGATATTGATCTCTTCGGCGCGTCGGTCCTGAAGGAAGATCGGGAAGAGGTGATCAAAACACATTGAGTGATCTGTAAACATGGTTGATTAGCTGTACGCACAATAAAACAGTCATGTTTAAGTTAGGAGAAGTCTTAGCCAGGCTCGCAGACTGTCACTAGCAACATCACTGCCACTTACATGAGTAAATCCCAAGTGCTGCTACAAGCATCGCAACTCTCCAAGTTAACCATTTATTTGCGTGCTTTTCCGAAAACGAGGAACGACTGAACGAATTCGTGGGCCTCACAATCCATTCATCGTGCGTAGATACTTCAACCTCATTGAAGGTGCCATAGTTGTCGTGCAGCAAATCAACGCTGGAGTCTACGCTGATCATGGGGGCGGTTTCAGCGATGTCGTGGGAAACGGCAGAATCAGCACCGTTGCATAGATCAGGATGCGTCTCCATGAGACAGAAATATGACAGAACAATGCTGAAAAGCATGATAGTCGCACAGACGATATTAGGCAGAGCCCAAGGGTATTCGTCAAAGAAACCTCCTTTCGGAAAGAGAGAAGGAAAGCCCCTGACTGGGTTCGCTAGGATACCTCCGATGGCAGGACCAACGATTGTTCCCACATTGAAAATGAAAGGCATGACAGCATTCGCTTTGACTTCATGAGACGGATTCGATATGAGTTCTCCGACCATGGTCTGAATCACACCTATATTGCCATTGAGCAAACCACCCAACAATCTTCCTAACAGGGCGAACCAGAAACTCTTAGCAAAACCCACCATTAGCAAGGAGATCATGGTTCCGCAACAACCGATAAGCACCACTGGTTTCCTGCCAACACGATCCGAGACACTTCCCCAGAACATACCGGAGATAGCTTCACATAGGGAGAAGGCAGATATCAAGATTCCAGCATAGAAGGAGGCATCGTTCTCATTACCGATGTGAAAGCTTTGAACCATGAGCCATGCGTATGGGAAGATTGAAGAGATGGCGATGGGCTCTGCGAGTCGACATATTGCTGGAGCTGATTAGCCCGTAGCCTGGAAATGAATACTTCTAACACACTCACCTAGAATGCCTAATTGAGATGTAGGGAATTTATCGTCGGACACGGATCTTGTTCGTGTAAGCATCATGGTCATTAGAATATGATACCTCCTACGGCTAGCCTTCTAAGCCTCGCTCAATGACTTTGTAACTATTGTCCAATAGAGAAAGGCGACAGATGGTTATCAAAGTGTAATTTGAGCGAGGCAAGGAAAGGACAGTGAGAAGTGGTCAGGTGCAGTATAAACACGGTTGTTGAATACGTCGCGCAGCAGGTACGATGGAAAACAGTCAGTGTTACGAATCGTGATCGTGAGGGTGGAAGACGTTGAAGACTTAGGGGAACAAATGCTAGGTAAATAGGAAGATTGTCAGCACAAAAGCCTTGTTGCAGAGATGAATCTGGACTCAACGAAAAAGAGGCGATCGTCCGGTAATTGATGGTCAGCTCGGATAGGCTATGAGCATTGCCGAGAACAATTTTTCAGTGGCGGAGGAAGTATTGCTTACGCACTAAAAACTCAAGGCTCATGACACCCTGACCCACTATGCCCAGCACCTGCAACTATCGAAACTGAGGGGAACGACTAACCAAATGTAGTAAATTAGACAAGCACTTCGTTTACAGCACTGTTGACTGGTCGGTGATTAGGTACCTGCCCAGGTAGTATCACCAACAGGACTACCTACACGTAGTATGCCTTCATCCAGACTACCGTACCAGCGTAACACAACTCAATCAACACTTCCTTAGCATTCCCTTAAAGCTCCTTTCCGTCCTCTTTATTCTTCAATCCTACCTCAATATCTCCCCTCAACAGCCTAACTGCCATCATCGTCCTTGCCTTCCCAACTGCCGTTTCTCGTAACCCATCATACAACATATTAAGCACCACCAATGCAGCTGTAAAAATGTAAACATCACCACCTCTAACACTTCTCCACCATCGACGCTTGACGCCAACCTGCCATAAACTGCACAAACTATTTCTCACTGCATACATATTGTTCTCGTGTCCTGTGGCACTTTGATCAATCACCGCGATACTTCCACTAATTGCTCCTCCCAAGAAAACACGGAATTTCGGTAATAGCGATTTCGGCATGAAGTTGTTGAGGAAGCAGATCGAACCCCATGAGCCAGCGATGGTGACGCAAAGAATGGTGGTGACTCTGAGGATCTTCGTCGCCAAGTCGGAAAAGAATGGGGCTGGACTTTTGATGAGCCGTCTGATCCTAAGCAGTGAGAAGGCGCCGTAGTATAGAGTGAGAACGCGAGTGAGACGGGTAAACGACAGCAGGATTTGACGGAGGAATGGTGTGAAGCAGGATGTTTCGGAAGGATGGAGTAAAGCGCAGGACAGATTCTGGAGAGCTGGATGGGCCCGAGAAGTGATCGATGATATGGCAGGGTTGATATCGGCTGGGAGAGTTGTCGCATCTTTTGGTCGGAGGATTGGTGAGACATATGAAGGCCATCGTAAATGTGCCATATCTGCAAGACCATCAACGACTTGACGGTCAGTAGGCCAAACAACCTTCTGTGAAAGGCTTCCAGGCCTTCTCTGAATGTACTCCGCAGTATTCCCAAGTACCAAGTTCGAATAGAACTCTGGAACGCAGTCCGGATCAAATACAAAAGCATGAAGGAGTTGACCCTGTGATAAAGCAAATAAAATCCAGCTGCCCATCCACTTCGGTCGATTCTTCACGTAACCAGCGACTTCAGCTCCCTGGAATAGCAATTCTGCTGCGCGCACGAACACATAGACGGAAACAGTGATGCGAAGTTGATCATTCGGGCATATTCCCAATGCCAATCCTGATAGACCTGCTCCAAGAGCAGGCATAAGTTTCCACGTGAGCAAATCGTAGACTCTCGGCCAACGTTCTCTGATGCTCCTAACTTTCTCATGCAGCAACTTCAAACGGACGACAGAGATCAGCCGATAAAGCACTCTGTGAAAGAACAGTAACGTCGATATCGACAGAGCAAATCGATGTGGATCGGCGATGAGATTCTTCCGTGCCTTTGCATTGGGTCTACGCGCACTGATCGCCGCCAGTAGTGTCTGTAAAACCTTCAGTCCTCCCCTTGTACCTAAATAAACACGGGTTGCTGCTCGGAAGGCTGCTAGGTTTTGATTCTCTCTCACTGGTTGCTTTTTGGCTTTCTGTACTGGTGACATGGAAGGGAAGCGCGGATCATCTGTAATACTATCGTTGATGAAATTTTTGATCGCTTCGTATTCTCGAGCATTGACCAGTAACTCTGTAATGTGTACCATTGTGACGGCAACAGGTCATTAACCCTCTCGAATAACAAGGATATGAGAAGCCGTCGCTAATAGCCGATGCGCTGGTAGTGAACAATGCGCACTTCTCAGGACGAACTACTGTTCAACGTCCGTATAGCTTCTGGGACGTCGCCGTACCATACTCGGAGGTCTTGTGGTCTCTAGGTGTTCGAGAACTTTCAAGGCCACCTCCATGTCATGCCAGGAGGAGTTCATAGCGGAACTCCACACAAACCGAGGCACAAGGCCGATTGGTCCGTACCAAACACAGACACCACATGCTTTGAACCCAACTTTGGATCGCAGCCACAGAGCCTCATCGTGTATTCAAGACTCCCATAATTCGCATCAACCCAAATTCTAGCGACACCAGACCATCGACAACGCACCACCACACGACTGACGCAAGCCATGCCGCCCTCCTAAGCTCCCCCCACACATACACGCACACACACACCATGCGTCCCACCCACCACACCCTCCTCCCGCTCCTCTTCTCAATCCTCCTCACCCTCCTCCTCCTCCCTCCTCCAATAAGCGCACTAAAACAACCAACATCCTACTGCAAATGCACCTGCTTCCAAAACAGCACCATAATCCCCCTAAACTCACCAATACCCCCAACAACATCCTCCTCTCCCGACACCACCACAACAAACCACAACACCTTCAACCTTAAATCCCTCCTTCTCTTCTCCCGCACCACCACCACCACCACCACCAACACAACCACAAAGCAACCCCACCAACCATTAACATGCACATCCTGCAACCGCGCCTTCTGCCAATCCTACAACCTCCCAATCTGCCGCAACGCAAAAGAAGAAGACATCATCACGACCTGTTTTCAACGCGACAGCCTAAAAGATCGGACGATAGTGATCCTTTTCATCGTCAGCACCTCCTCCCTCCTGGGCTGGGCTCTTCTTAAACCATTAATTTCGAAAACCTCCAATACTATTTCATCAACTTTACCTTCGTCGTCGTCGAGTTATGTTCCGTTACGACATAGTATGACTGCTAGTGAGGATTTGGGGAGGTCGGGTCCGGAGGGGTTTGCGGCGAGGGTACTGCATGGTGGTGGTGGCGGTGGTGGGGACAGTAACGTGCTGGGTGGGAATGCGATTGGGAGTGGGAATGGTGGTGAAAGGAGGATAAGAACAGGAGGGGGAAGTTTGAGTCGGCAGGGTGGTTTGAATAGCTGAGGGATTCAGGGAAAAGAAGTGTATGAATAGTGGCCATAACATGCATGCATAAATGAACACTTCCTAATCACTAAGTATGAGTGTATGAACTCTGCTTGATTCATAGTGATATCCGATTCTTTTAATCTATGTGGGCACACACAGAAATTGCGCCGTCAGTGCTCCGAGGGTATCTAAAACTGCTCCTAAGACTAATTCGATTCGTGTGTTCATGTATACTCGTGATTCGATCACATCGCTCGTGTGTGCATTACCATTCCAACAAAAATTGGCCCCCATGCCTGTCCTTCCCAGATGCCATGACCCAACATTAAAAGCGCCGAACTCAATCCCCCTTATTGACAAGTGAATGCTTTGAACGCTCACTTTTGATAGCTTGAAAAGCTGTCTATCCGTAGTTTGTGCATGCTCAAGTCCACAACGCCTAAACGTCCATTTTGAACAACCGCTATTTTTGGATTAAGCAATCTAGCGACCTCTAGTCGGAATAAGGAAGCCAACACGTTCTCGCTCTAGCCGACCATCTTTGACAAATTCACGCCATCCAGCTGTGTCCCATGCTGCAGAGTTGCTCAGCCGCTCTTTGTTCTGTACAGCACGATTTGAAATAACTTGGTCTCGTTTGACTTCTCGCTCGTCGACAATCTGTTGAAGTACTTTGAACCCATCCACACCGTGCCACGCAACGAGACCCATGCCAAAGTTTGCAAGGTCGGTAAATTCCATATTGAGTAAAATCGCAGATGTAGCTGTCTCGAAACGCTCAGTAGGTCCTGACTGAGCAGGGAGGGAACCAAAGACCATCGACGACAAGGCCGGGTTGCTGATACCTCGCTGCATGTCGAGTTCCGCAAATCTAGGCCACATAGCCGTGCCTTGAGCTTCCGTGTCGAGTTGGAAATCCTGCACGCTGTTCCGCTCCACGAGAATTTGAGACACGATCTGAACGAGCGTATCGGCAATACTTCGAATTTCGAGCTTGTCAGGCGTGCTTAGAACAGCATCATCCGCCATGCGCAAGTGCTGAGCCTCCTTCATTAAGACTTCCGCAATATCACAATCCGCCAGTGCTTTGACAATTTCATAGGCTCGATTTCTGACAGCTTCCAATCCAAGTCCAACACCAGAGAACCAATACGACATGGCATAATCGAGAACCTGTACCTTGAACTCTTTTTGTGGAAAGCCTCCTTTCGGTATTAATGCTTCTGGTGTGAGCACCTCGTCGGTGTAGAAGAATCTCAGTGCTGCCTCAAATGCGTGACCGTTAACGTTCCTTGCGGGGTTGATGCTCATCATTCGGTACTGAACGGAGGCATCAAAATCCGGAATCAAAGCTGCTACCCGCTCGCTTCTTATCAGGAAGGCAGAATGGGCGTAGTGGTATGATGATTGGAACGACCGGTCTGGAGGATTCAGCTGAATTATCACGTCGTAGAATTGTCGTGAGTAAGCTAATTTAGACAAATGAAGGTGAATGGGAGGCACAAATGAGCTCTGCGAGGACCCTGAACCATTAATAGTATGGGAGACCTTATCACCCATGGACATTGCAGCCATGTGCCCGTTTGTGAGAACTTCTGGTGCAGTTTCGGACTCTGGACCAGGCATGCGATTGCCGTGTTGAGAGACACTTCGAACATCAGGTACTGCTTCCAACGCTGAATCGACATATGTTCCACTGTACTCTGTAAGACCAGTATTGCTACTGTGGTGCATGCTGGAGATGTCTTGCTCTGAAGTCTGAGTGTCCTCTTCCGAAAGCCTCACTCTTTGAGCTCCTCCATCCACAACAGTCTCAACATGACTTGTATTGTCTTCAGCATCTGGAGATTCCTGTTGAAGACTGTCATTGGGAACGATTATATCCTCATCAGTATGATCTGCGATCGTGCCTGAAAATACCTGTATATCGTCGATGTGGTCTCCAGGGCTTTCTGAAGCTTCTTCTACCTGATCCTGCAGCGTGTCGGTTGTTTGGGGAATTGTGGTGTCTGTTCGCGAACCACCGTCGAATTGTGCATCTGGTGGCAGGTGTGACTCATCATGTCCATTAACTGCACGCAAGTGCGAGTCATCAGGGTTGACAACAGGCTTTGCATCTTCCGCATCGTCTTGTTCTTGCAATATTACCTCCTTTGCGTCGCTTGCAGTGGGAACAGTTTCGGATCCAGGCGGGGGTTCATTAAGAATGCTGGGTGTTGGAGGTGACACTACGTGAAGTGCATCTTGAGAAACAGTGGGAACTGAGGACGCCTTCCATTTCTTGTCAGAGATGGGGAGAGGTAACGCAGGAATCACAGGCTTCCGTATTTCTTTTCGTAGCACATGATTAGGAGTCGTAGAGGGGTTGGGAGCCATAAGATAAACAGGTGGATGAGATACAGAATGATTCCGATGGCCAAAGCATGAGTTGCGCAGCTTCGTCGTACGTTGCGATTAAGACTCGTTCAAGATATGTGCATTCCTGTCGCTGCCAAAGCAAGCACGATCGAGCTGCTTGACACTGTTGATTCGTCAGAGAAAGAACTTTCAGGGAAGATGAGTGAACTTTGGAATTGCATCCGTCTACTCCGCTGAACTGCGGAGAAGCATTTGATCGGTCCTCAGGCATGGCAGACAAACCAGGCATATTGTAAGCCGCAGTAGGCACGTGACCCATACCACCACGCTAGACCTTTTAGAGGAGTGCAAAGGTGAAGACGGTATCAAGAGGTTGCTGAAAGGCAGAGAGTGAAGAGTGGCAGAGAGATTCTTCGAACGGAAACTGTAGTGATGTCAAGAAAACAGTAGAATGGGAATATATATATGTCGAGAAATTAAGAAACACTTCCTCCAAGCCGTCTAAGCGCAATGCAGGTGAACGTCCTTCCATCAGCCTCAGCCCCCTTGATATTAGCCGCCTCACCATCACCGACAGCCAACTCAACCAGTACTCTTCCTAGCTCGCCTGTTGGACTGTGCATGCCCTTATAAATACCAGCACGGAAAATGGGCAACATCAACTTTTCTCCTAGCCTCATGCTAAGCGTGTTTCTGATGTCCCCGCCTGTCCCTCCGTCCTTAGTATGCGCCAAATCCCAAACAACTTTTTGGTCTGCTTCGGCGCCCGCATCCACACCCCCAGGTCGAACATTAAACACCCGCAGGTTCTTGTTATAGGGAGCTGTCTGCATGAGCTTCAACAACTCCGTCTCTGTCCGACCCTTGACACGTCCAAACAACGGAGTCATGTACCCTGCGTTCGGATTGGCGCCCTCACCAGATACATAGACAAAATTTAATTGCTTTGCGGCTAAACTGGTGGAAAATGCCTTTGCAGCCTCAAGCGCATATATTCGCGTGATTTCATCGTACTGTTCTTCTGACTTCGTCTGCGTCTGCGAGAGACCAAGCGCCCATATCACTCCAACTTTCTCATCATCCGCAGCTCCTGCCTGCTTGAGCTTCGCCAACAGGCCGTCCGTTTCATAGTTTTTGAAGTCTTTGTGCGCAATAACCTCAACCTTCGTGAAGGTGTTCTGCTTCGGTCGATCGGGGTGTTCGAGGAGAGGGATCTCCGCGCGTCGACTTATGATCGACAAGCGCGTAATCTTCTGAGCGGTAACAGAGGTAGCAGGGAGTGAGAGGATGTGATGGAGGACGGCCGTGCCAACCAATCCAGTTGCGCCGGTGAGTATCAGGTGCATCTTCAACTCTGATGGACACAACTGATCGAAACAGCTAGGAAATGTAAATACAAACAGGACAAAAGGGAGACACTGTGAGCTCTATCCGCAACGGCAACGACGAGGGATCCAATAATAGAGCGTGTTGTTGTATGATGGTTCAGCCTGGTTAGATCCAAGGTAGAGCTCTTCCGAGTTATGTAAGTTGTTGATTCAACGCAGACGAAGTTGGTGGACGTGTTGAAGCAGATTCAGAGCATTAGATAGACCGTCTCACCTGATCTTTATTCAGCGGCGCCGATCAAGCCGGACATAGCGGTACAGATAGCTGCAACTGACAACAAGGACTTAGGAATAGAAGGATGCAAGGCTAATTCATTTGATGTCGTGGTGAAGGACTACCCTGACCCTACCATGTAACATCTCAAGCAAATCGCTCATACGCAAAGCTAGGATAATTCGGTCGAGCACGGTCGATCTAAATTTGGTCGACTTAACTCCGAACTGCACCGGATGAGTGATTGCAAATTGCTGAGCTTTTATCACGTTACTGTCCCCACCACCGCCACCACCACCATGCAGTACCCTCGCCGCAAACCCCTCCGGACCCGACCTCCCCAAATCCTCACTAGCAGTCATACTA
>Ga0115851_101098_pt1 | contig 13812 bp, 13 predicted proteins | sample InSIn2gowninarea_FD_83865 | JGI IMG/M metagenome (GOLD analysis project Ga0115851, IMG submission 83865)
ATTTTTTTTTTTTTTTTTTTTTTTTTTTATTTTTATTTTTTTTATTTTTTATTTTTTATTTTTTATTTTTTATTTTTTATTTTTTATTTTTTATTTTTTATTTTTTATTTTTTATTTTTTATTTATTAACATAATTATTATAGGGGGTTCGACACGCGACCCCCGGAATTGGGTGCGCGACCCACCATTTGCGTCCTCACGACGTCGTGGGGGTCGCGCACCCAAAAAACCCGCCGCAAACGTGGGTCGCGGGTCGAATTTTTTTTAATTCGACCCGCGGGGGTCGCGCAACCAATTCCCGCGGGGAATTGGTGGTTCGTGGCCAAAATCCCGCCCCCCGAAATGGGGGGTGGGTCGCGGAACCAATTTCCGTGCCGCAAAAGGGGGTCGCAAGTACAAAACCCGGACCACCCCCCGGACCCCCCGAAAACCCCCGGGGTCGCGCGTCAATTTTAAGTTTCCAGCCACCCAGGGCATGGAAAACCAGATATTTTGATATCAACCTCCACATCATCACCTTCAGCAGCACAACCCTACTACACAACCTCAGCACCTCCAAACACCACCCAAAACCACCAAACACCACCAAATAACCCTCCCCGGCACTCCCAAACCCTCCAAAACCCACCAAAACCCACCAAAACCATACCCAAACCTCCAGAAACTCACAAAACCCTCACCAAACCCATCAAAAACATCCAAAAAATCAACAAAATGAACCCAAGATCTACCCAAGCCTCCCCAGCCCCCCAAAACCACCAAGAATCTGTCAGCAAAACCAGCAAATATCAGCAAAAACTCCAGGAAATAAATCAACAACTCAGTGATACCTACACCAGCCCCAACAACTCTGACAACTCTGAAGATGATGACCAAGAAGAAGAAGAAGAAGTTGAAGAAGAAGTTCAACAGATTGAGAAAGAGGAGAATCAAGATCAAGGAGATGCTCAAGTCATCTATCATTTGCCAGCACCCCCACCAGCCATCTACCGCTCTGAAGAGGCCATGATGTCTTCAATTAAAGGATTCGCTCGGGAGCATGGATACGTGATTGTCATTCGCCGTTCAGACAAGGAAAAGAGGAAAATCTTCAAATGTGACAGGTACATTTATCTCTCATTTTTTCTTGATTTCTTTGCTCATTGCACTTATCACATGACTAATTCTTTTCTTTCTTCTTTTGCTACATTTCTCTCTTATGGAAAAATCTGAACATACCAAAAGGCAAGTGTTTGATTTTTCAAACTGTTCAATTTTGTTGGACGTATGAAAATCATCAGATCACTAATTTTTTTTGCTTGTTTCATTTAATTTTTTTTTTTTTTTTTTTTTTTTGGGTTTGGAAAAATATAAAAAATAAATGCAAGGGGAACCACCGGGAAAAGAAAAAATTTTTAAAACAATTTGGTCCCCTCTTTCTCCGCCCCCCCCCTTTTTTCAAAGCAAGTAAGGAGTGGTACTTTGAAACCGACTATCCAAGCCACAACCATCCAGCTTCTCAAGATCCTCGGGCTCACATTGCTAACCGTCGTCTCACCCCAGCTCAGTATGAAAAAGTCAAAAATCTTACTCAAGCCGGTCTGAAACCATCCGAGATCCTCCGTGTCATGCAAACCACTGCAGAACCAACCGAAACTCTTCTAGCAACCAAGAACACAATCTATGCGGCCAAGCGAAGAGTCAAAACAGAATCACTTCAGAGTCTGAGTCCCATGGTCCAACTGAAACAGAATCTCTCCGACTCAGATTATACCACACAAGTCAAAACAGACTCTGACGGCACTCTCAAAGCATTATTCTTCTGCCACAACTCCTCACTTGAACTCCTTCAAGCTTATAATACCATCCTATTTCTCGACAGCACATACAAAACGAACAAATACAAAATGCCTCTCCTTCACATTGCCGGTGTAAGCGGCAATAACAATTCATTCAGCGTGGCTTTCTGTTTTCTGGCGGAAGAAAATCTCGACTACTACACTTGGGCTCTCAAATGTTTTTCCTCGGTTATATCAGTTCACGAAATCACCCCTCCCGAAGTCTTGATGACAGACCGTGAACTAGCGTTGATGAATGCGATTGAAGATGTCTTCCCGAACTCAACTCACATGCTTTGCACTTGGCACATCGAGAAGAACATACTCAGCAACGCTACACGATTAATAAAGGACCAAGATCTTGTTCAGAAAATCCTCAGCCACTGGTCCAACTTGATCAAAATTTCGACTCCTAGTGAATTTTATTCTTCTTTTTCAAGATTTGCAGCAATTTATCCCGGTGAATTCATTGAATATGTTGAGAAGACCTGGATTCCCCTTGCTCCTCGGTTCGCAAATGCTTGGACAAAGAAAATCACTCACTTTGACCATCGAACATCCTCTCGAATCGAATCCTCCCACTCATACATCAAGACCCACCTCCTCAATTCTCAAGCTTCCCTTCCTGAAGTTGTCAAATTGATCACACTTGCTCTCCAAGGACAACATCATGAGATAAAATCAGAGTTCCATCAACAAAAGATTACAGCTCTGCAAAACATTCACTCAATTTTCTCACTCTGTCATGGGAAGATCTCCAACTTTGCCCTCCGAACAGCCCATTCTCGATATAGAAGCCTAAACCATGAAGACCCAGGAAGATGCCATAAAAATCAGCAGAAACGAACAGGAATCCCATGCAAACATCGAATTGCACAGTTGTTGCACGCTGGTAAACGTGTGGATCCAAAGGAATTCCATACCCAGTGGCACTTGAAGGTATGTCTGTTCTTTGATTTTATTCCTGTTTCAAGTCTACACTCAGTTTCTGAATTTTTGGGTTTTTCCATTTAATTTCAATTTTTTTTAGGATCTGAAGCCTTTGAACTACTCTCAGGAAGACGAAGCACGGGAAAGAATCAACAAGATCAAGAATTATCTCGAGAACATGAATCCTTCTGAGCGAGAAGTCCATTTGGACTCAATTGATCGACTTCTTGAAGGCTCAGCATCTATCGTCGACATCAAATTACCCAAAGGCGCTCAAAAAACCCGTGGTCGACCATCTGCAGCCTCCAAGAAGAAAAACCTCAAAACAGAACCTCGTGAACCATCACAGTTCGAAAAAATCCATCACAAACGCATTGCCTCGGAGATGGTTGATCAAGACGCCAAGAAAAAGAAGATTCAGCCCCGGCAAAAAATCCTTCCAGTGCGATCAACCCGAAAAATTCCAGCACTTCCTGAAGCCCCCCAATACCTAAGACACTTCCCTCCCATGATTCACCAGTACATTGAAAAAATCTTGGATGTTGAAGCTGATGGACACTGTGGATTCCGAGTCATTGCTTGGGAATTGGGACGTGGTCAAGATTCTTTCATGGATGTCCGAAAAGAAATCTACAACGATCTCAAGGAACGATCTGAATTCTACTTGAATCAAGGCTTTCTCGATGAAGTTGACAGAGTGGCTCAGAGAATACACGTGGATGAATCGGGACCTTGCAACATTGATCACTGGATGAGCATGCCAACAACGGGTCACCTTATGGCTGAGGTTTACAATAGGCCAGTCTTTTACTATGGTAAATCTTGGAGTCAAAAATTCTTCCCATCAACGACTATCCCGAACGGCAATCCACCATTCTTCATAGGTCTGACGGAAAGTCGGCATTTCGTGGCATTGAAGATGAAGGATGAGAATTTATTCCCTGCAGCTCAATTGGAGAAGAACTGGGAACAGATTGCTACCCCAGAGGCATTGCGGTGGAAAGATAGGTATAAGAGGTGTTTTGAGTTGACACAGAGGATTAAAATGGAGACTGGATTTGATAAATGTACTTTTTAGTTTTAAGTTCTGAATTATTTTTCTCCTATTGTTGTTCTTCAATCTTGATTTTTTTCAATAAATTATTTAGCTTGTTTTATTGCTTTTATTGTAAAAAAAAAAATCAAAATATCAAATTGAGGCTTTTGAATTTTCAAATTCAAGAATTGAAACTTTATATTTTGAATTTACCCCATCTGCAATCATTTTCCACCCTTTGATGCTTGTGTCTCTTATTTATCAAAGTTTATGTATTTTTTAAAAGTTTTTTTTTCTCCAAAAATTAGAATAATTCTATGGCTTTAATATGGTATAATTTTTATATTGATACCTCATGTAGTTTTAAAGTTATGAGCATTTTTGTTTTTTTCAAAAATGTGCGGAATTGGTTCCGCGACCCCCAATTGCGGCGGGGGAATTTGTTCCGCGACCCACCCCCGCCCGCAATTAGGGGATTAGTCCCGCGACCCACTTTTGCGGGTCGAAAATTCATTCCGCGACCCACCCCGACTGGTGGCGCGACGTCCGGTGGGTCGCACTACCAATTGGGGTGGGTCGCGTGTCGAACCCCCTTATTATATTCCGTTCACTCTCAGAAATACCTCAACCACAATCCACTCAATTATTCAGCTGGAAAGGATGAATTACAACAGCAAAACCCAACAATTGGGGACACAAATTTCTCTTTTGGTGTCACAAGAAATCTCAGATGTCCTACAGGTAACAATTGACATCCCCACCATTGTAATCTCCCTTGTCCAATCCAAAAGTGATCCAGCAATAAATCCTCATATTTCAGAGGGTAAGACGGCTTCTCACGGAGTGGTAGAGGAGCCTCCTTCAACACCCCTAACCCCCGCTGTCGGATGGAGCCAACATGGATAATCTTGGAGCTGGAGAAGACATAGGAGGAGTCACCCATGAAGATGTACCAGCAGCAAATCATTGAAACCTTAAGCAAATTTTATTAAGATCTGACTTATATTTTATGATTTTTTATTATTTTTATTCCTATAATTGTGTATGTTGTTGAGCTTTCAATTTAAATTTCAATGTGCAAATGGAAGACCAGGAATATTTGAAAAAATGAACTCTATATCAACGGAAAAGAGCTGAGTTAATTTCTCAATTGAGAAATCAGATTAGAGCTTTTTCAAGACATCCTTCCAATTGACAATGAACATTGAGGTAGCAGGTTTAAACTGATGAAAACCCATCTGCAGTAGGAATTTCACAAAGTGTAGATGCAGAAGGGTGATTCTTGAAGTTTGTAACCAGGGTTGAGTCACTTTTTCTCCTGCAGTAACTTCACCCCCATATCCAGAAGGCCTCATGCATTTTAGATGGAAACACCTACTTCAGAGTGGTGAGTCAAAAATATTCTGGTAGGAACAAACACCAGCAGACCTGCAAGCATGTGAAATTTCAGTGCCTGGTTTTTGGATTGAAGAGAGGTTGTTTATCCTTTCTTGAGGGTAGTGGGATTTGATTTGGTGGAGGAAAGGAATGCCAAGGCGGCCATGGCACCACATAAATGTTGGAGCAACTGAAAGAGACCTTCACCAGTATCAGATGAACTTTTTCAGGCCATAGTTGAACCCAAATTTTCAAATTTCTTCTGGAAACTGTCACACGGCGCCTTGTACTAACAGGCGGGTGGGCACTTAGGGAGCAAATTTGAAGTAGGACGAACTAGATTTACAGCTGGAGAGGGCTGCTTCAAAGTCTTTTCTCCTTCGAAGAGAGAGAACTTAAGATTGAGGAGACTTAGGTAAGAGGACCGTAAGGGATTTGCAGAATAGAAGGCTCAGAAGGCAAGGGCTCGATGAAATGCTAGAAACTTTTTAGGTTAAGAACTTTTATCTTATTTTGATGAGGAGAGAATGAAAGCATAGGCGAGTACAAGGATTATATAGACGAAGTACAAGCGCAAATGACATAGGCATAATAAGATGATAAGATGAGTGGAATAATGAAATGAAAAGGCACAATCATAAGAGAGCATGAAACAATGCGAGACAAGTCCGAGAACCTTCATTAAGGGGTGGCGAAGGAAGTCGAAGCAAGGGAGCACCCATTTGAAGTTGAGGAGAGTGATTCGAATGTGGACTGGGTGGTCAAGGCGTGACTCTGGTGAGCCGTCAAACATGAGGGGGTAAGGTCCGAGGGTCGATGAGTGGGGGCGAGTCTTGGGGAGGACATTCAAAGTTGCCGCATTGCCGGATTTAGGAAGGGCCGGGAATAGGCGTTGAAGTTCGAATGTCTTTCTGCAGGCACATACTGAGAGTACGTAGCGTTCTTGCAGCTTGAATGTCCTTGTCCTTGAGATATTGTGATCATAGCTGGGTTGTGGGGAAAAGCTTGTGCTTTGTTGCCATGAGTGATGAAATCAGTGATTGGTTCGACAGTGTGCTTTTGATGCAAGATATGCTATACTGAGGAAAAGCATGTAAGGAGAATGCTGAGGTGATGATGTAGAATGTCTTCGAAGCTGAGGTCATTGATTGTTGTCGTATGACAGTGGGTGTGGACCACATGAGCTGAGGTGATATCATTCGGAATATCATGGAGAAGAATTTGGTGGTTTCAATTGTGAAGAACTCCAAAGCATTGAACCATGGAGGTCTGGAGTCAACTGTATGCATGGTTTTTGGCTGAAAAGTGTTGAGCCAAATTTAAAGAAGCTGCAAGTGGGTGAGTATTTGGAAGCTTGGCCTTTGTGTACTTGTGGGAGTCCTGGATAAGCTCTATGTTCATCATATTGGGAGTGATGAGAGCCATTGGTCTATGCACATTGAGTGCACCAGCTGGCAAAGGATTCATGTAATCAGCATCCACATTGACATATAGAAATGTGAGATAACCAAGGCAAACCATCTCTAAGCACTTGAGCCATTTTGGGTAAATCCTTTCAAATTTGAGCAGCAAGTTCAGCTTTTGATGGCAGGTAAAATATTTATGATCATCAATATTGTGTATTTTTTAGATAGTAGTAATAGGCATGTGTTGGAATAATACAGTAACAATTTAGTAAGTGACTTTGGAGAGAAAAGAAAATCTTAAAAGATCAATCGGAAATTTATTCCTCATCAGAAACACCTTCTTGAGCATGGATCCAGTCATTCTGACACAACAGGACTTCAATGTTATCTGATTGTAATTGGATTTGGTAGTCACCAGCTAGCATTCTCCCACCAGTAGAGAAAGCGGACTTGGAAGAAATTGATGTCCATGGTTTCATTAGTATTGTCTTTGCAAGGGCAACAAATTTTGTAAAATGTAGCCGATTTACACACTACCACTTAAGAAGTTCAAATTGTGGTGCATCAATAGCTATTGTTGGCTCTGTGGCCCACGAGGAACTCCTTTCCGGCCACCGGGTACGTGTAGTCGGTGGCCGACAAGGAATTCCCCGTTGGCCATGGAGTACATGTACTCTGTGGCCAGCGGGGAATTCCCTGCCAGCCTTGATGGCCGCCTGCTGAAGCCAGCGGGCGGCCCCGTCCAGTCCATGTGCAGGGCTGCACGCCCTGTGTGTGGGGTGTGGTGGCACCAGCAGGCCCCAAAAAAGGGTGTGCCTCAGGCACACACCCCAAAAAAAGGGTGTGTGCCTGTGGCACACCTTTTTGGGCAAAAAAGGTGTAGTATGCCCAAAAAAAGGGGTGTGCCAGCAAAATGAACCCTTTTTTTCGGTGTGGGGGTGGGTGTGCGTAAAAAAATATTCCTGTGTGTATAATGTCCCAAGTTATTCATATTTCTTATTCTGGAGTTTATGCTTGCATGAAGGAGTGCTCTTAGTGTATTGGAAACTATCACACATTTTCTTGATTGCAGGTAAGATGCACTTGATTTCATTTTTGAATGTTAAGTTGATAATGTGTTCTGAACATTGGAAATTGAGAAATTTACTATTCAGAATTGGTGGGTTCTTACTGTGATCATTGATAACAGAGGTGATTTGTGCCATACCTATTTTATCTGAGGATGCATTGTCTAAATTCCCACTAGCCAATTTGTTGATGATTTTCCAGTTAACTTTGGTGGATATCAATTGCTTGGCATGTTGAACAAGTGAAAAGAAAGGTTGTGTACTGTGGGACTCAAACCCACAACCTCAGCATTCATGAGTGATGCTCTAACCATTGAGCTAAGTATGCATTGCTAATGTTGAATACATTTGGTGATGTATGCTTGAGATGGTGATGATGATGTATTGTCTCCAATGCTGTTATGAAGTCTCATATGGATGTGTGAGCAGTGTGTATAAAGCAGTGCCTAGTTTGACACTTCAACAAGCAATTTCAATCCCTGTGTGTGGTACTGGGAGATCCTTTAAATAAATGAGGTTCTATTTCAGGTTCCAGTTGGAGGTTATAATATGTTCCAAGAAAACCATCAATGGGGATTGATTGGAGGAATTCCACAGATTTATTGTTAGTACCAATCTCTTGTTCTTGCTGATTTCCTTAAGAATCTCCTTCTTCATTGATTGAAAGAGATTCATAATGTCTGCTTTGAGGGTACCATGGCTCATGATTTTGAACTTGCTCTTTAATGAGGCAATAAATCATTTGAAGAGCTTGTAATTGACTATTTTTAATGATATTTTATGGGAAATAGCCATCTTGGAAAGAAGCTTACAAAAAAATCATGAGAAAAAATCTAAGTTGAGTTGGATTTCTCAGCCAATAGTTTGAGTAAAGTATTCTTGCTTATGGTACTGTAGCTGGAGCAGAAATCAAGGTTTTGGTGCAAGTAATTTTTACCACTAGATCTTTTGGAAGAGCTGTGTTTTATAATATTTTCAAACCACTTTCAGATTTCCACCTGAGAGGATAGTAAAAATAACAAGTCAATTGCATGAGCAGAGAGGGGAAAAAATGAAAAAGGAATTGGAAACTAGCCTTCTCCAGAGTTTTTGACATGCTTCCATACTTTGGTCTTTGGCTCCTTCATAGATGGGTCAGTGGATGAACATTTCTTTTTGCTGCTGAGGTTTTCTTGTGGAATCTTAGAGAGACTGGCAGGAGGGATTTTCTCAGTCTGGGAGCCAGAAAAAACAGTTATTTCTACACCATTATCTTAATTGATCATTTCTGGGCTTTCAGTAGTCTCTTTGCTTGAAGCCTGGGGAGAGTGGCCGCAGACAGTGCAGCACCTTTTGGATCATCCCATGAAAGGTGAGCAGTTCTAATGAATTATATAGGAGTATATCTAATGGGTTATGAATATGCCAGAATACCCATCGCATTTCCAATGGTGTGGAGTCTTTATAGGCAAGGCGGCAGCATCTAGGCTCAGCAGTAAGGGTGCAGTCCTGGAAATCTGAGTGCATTGAGTTTGGATGGCTCAGAAAACAAAGGAAAGTATGTTCAAGAATATCTACCATGCTGAGTGGAACTTAGGATAGTCTTTGGAGGCAGCACTCATTAGGGGGTTTCAGGGGCTGGAGCAGGTCTCAGAGGGGGGTTGGGCGGACAAGAGTCACTTTGGGGAAAAAGTGGATTGAGCAAGAGGCTTGGGGGGTCCAGCAATTGGGAAGTGGGGGCTTGAGGAGTGAGGCGGACGTAGGGGCAACCAACTTTGTCAGCTCTACTGTAGTCTAGAGGAGTAGGCTTCACAGCAGAAGCTAACCCGTGGAGTATGGGAATGAAATAAATAAGTGTGACACCCCTAAACAGGAAGTGTCACAAAATTTGAAGGCACAGGGAAAGGTTTTGGATTCCTCAGAGTGACACTACTATGCCCACCAACATCATCAACCTTATTTGAACATTGGGGATGTCAAGTCAAATTACACTCACCAACTCACTATCTGCAAAAGCTTAACTTTCTTGGAAACTAGTGAGTCTATTTCCTCTCTGTATGACTTTCTATCTCTCTCATGTATGCATGACTTGTGAAATTAAAGGCTCAGACAGCCTAGCGCCTCCAAAGAGGTGTGGTTTTACTCCTCCTGTGTTGATGGTAGAGTGAGCAGCAGTAGCTAGGAAGAGTTAGATTATTCAGGGGCTCATAACTTTTTAGATACTCCCTGACAGAATTGGAGTGGTGCTGCAGAAGGCAGAAATCAATGGTAGGGGGAGATGTGTGAGGGGGAATGCGGGGAAGAAGAAGGGTGTGGGGTGGAGTGTGGGGGGGAGGTGAAAATGTGGTTTTAGGTGCAGGTGCTGTATCTAGAGATCTATCTCTCTACATAGTCAGATTACGGGTATCATCAGCCATAGAGCTACACACATCACTCAGGTCATAACATTTAGGATCTCTTTCTGGTTTGCACACAGCAAAGATGTCAGATTTTCCACTAGATACCTAGAGTGGCAGAGGAAGAGGGTCTGATGGAGGGTGAGTTAAGTCAAGACCAAGGAGCAGGAAAAAATGGAAAAGGTTTGATTGTCTCTAACTTGATATCAATTTCAGCTGGCACACAAACTAGTTAAATAGAAAACAATACAGTGGCCGACAAGTGGGTGAGAAAACATGATATTAGCATATGCTAATAAGGTTCTAACATATGGAAATAAGAAAATACACATTGTGACTAACAATTCCAGAGATTTGGGCATTACAACTTGAAATCGATAGCATCAGAACATACTAATGAACATGATGAGCATCACACTTTTGATGGGAGATAAATAAATAATAAGTTGAGGAGAATGTGAGCAGGAACTGGGAATGGAATTATGACAAAAGAGCGGTGAAAGGGAGTGTTTGTTAACAGAGTTGACAGAGAAGCTTGCAGTGTTATCACAGATTTCCACAGAAGAAACCAAAGGGTACTTGAAACACATGGGGAAAGACTCTCATTTCACACCTGACGGTTTTTCTTTCCACAATGGGTGGGGAAGTGGGCTGGCCCACCACAGCCTCAAACTATCCAGACCCACCTCAGTTATTTTGTTGGCTGGGCCATATTTGCTTTTGACTGGATCAGGAGCTGTCCAACCCGGCCCCATGAGCCTCTGGGTCACAGGTTGGTGCATTTACATCCAGAGTTTGCACCAAAATGAATTTTGGCTAGGTTGCTGAAGAGATCACCAATAATCTGGCCTTCACATCTGGATTTCAATACCATGCCAAAACTGAGGGGAATACATGTCAGGTGACATCCAGTGACATTCATTGAATTTCCAGAACTATTTTTTTTTTTTGATACTTGAAAATGATAAAAATGGAACCTTTGTCCTTATCCTGGAGTTGAATCACTTCTTTACTGAGTGTATGGCCTGAATTACTTGTGGATTTATCTGCATGTCACCCGAAATTTATTCCCCTCACTTTTGGCATGGTGCAAGTTGTGTTTGTGGAGGACTTCAAGTTAGGTTTTGTAAAGAGTGGTGATGTATTTTCATAAATCCTTCCCCTCACCAGGCAATTTCCACCATCCAATCTATTTTCCCTTACCATGTTTGGGCTGAAAATTTGACTGATTGGATCAAGTCTTGAGACTTGAGGAGAGAAGTGGAGAAAAATTTCAAATTGTCCTTCTCCGTGGATTTCACATCTTCAAATTTGGTGAATCTGATGATGGAAATGATAGAGTTCTCAGCCAGTGGGTCCCTGAAAATGTTTAGACCAGTCTCAAGCATGCAAAATGGGGAAAACTGTATATTACATCTGGGTGGAAAGGAATGTATTTGAAGCTTGCAGATGCCATAACACGTGCTGTGAGCTATGGAGGGAGAATTATGGGAGGCTAACAATGTGAGGAGAAAGAGAATCAATCATCTATGGTGATGGGGAAATGAGTGAGTCACTTTTCATGATGAGGCAAAGAAGCTGAGGCACAGAGATGAGTCAGAAAGCAACAAGTTGAGAAGAGAAAACTGAGGAAACTAAGAAGCGGGCCTGAGAAATACAGAATACACACAGTAAGCTATGAAAGGACAACTATGGGAGTCCGAAGATGCAAGGAGGAAGAGAATCACCTACGGTGATGGGGAAATTGGAGAGATGAAAAATGAATGATGAAACCAAAAAGAAAGAACAACCAATGACTAATATATAACTAGTTACGAGTGAAACCTAATCTAGTTATGATAAACTAGGTTGTGAACCCAAATTTTCCACAGCTGACTCCCAATATGGAGTCTCGACATTCACCCATGTTGGGCCGTAGCGTGACAAACACTAGTCAGATTTTCATCCTCACTGGACAGAAGTCTTGATTGGTTGATGTGGCTATGTCAGATCTAATGAAAGAATTGACAATGCCTTGGTTGTGAGTACTACGCTAGACTGCTATGGTCGCATTAAGAATATTCCAAACACGACCCAGGGACTGTGAGGAAGCAAGTAATTTTTTTATTTTATTTTTTGTCCTTGCTGTTGCTCGGATGTAGCTCTGATGAGATTGCAAGGTGCCTTGTGGCTTAAGATTTGATCATGACAAGGTAGAGTAGAATGTGCGCGAACGCGGACGCTTGGAATTGCTTCAATTCAAGATGGTTTTGAGCAAGATGCATGAGAATGTAGCGGAGACATTTTCCTTTCTGATTAGAGCACCTCATTTCTTGGTATTGAATTGATTCCTCATGAGATCAATCAATTGATTTGAAACTTATTGGTTCTCCCTCGAGACGAGTAATATTATTTTTTGCATTTTCCCTTTCAGTTTTTTCAAAAATCGTTGCTGCTTATATCTACCGAGGAAATGTAGGACTTGTTGTTCACACCGTTTCTTGGTATAATACCTTTGGTTGTAGATATGCTTCTCTTATTGGCTCATGAGCATCGGTCATATAAATATTCATGTGAGCACTCCTTGTCAAGTCTGGAGTGGTGTGAACTAGAGGTGAAGCGATTCCCCCTGTAGAAAGAAAGCTGTTTTCTCGCCTGCAACCAACAACAACAACAACAGAGCCCCAGATCAGAGCACGCCTTTATATGTGTGTGTGTGTATGTTATTTTTGCAAGTTATTATCTTATTCGAGTAATATGTGATAATGTGGGATTCTTTTTGTAGATGGAAAGAATTGTACTGACGTTGGACATGAGAGCTCCTCGGTTGCAGCAACTTCTGTCAAGTTGGCCGTCAACTCAGTTGAGAAAAGGCTCGGAACCGAACAAGTTAATTTTTCGCCCAAGTTCAGAAACTACTATTACTCGCTATTAGTTAGCTGAAAAGTGTTTTTTCTCCGAAGAACCTCGACTCTTCCTCTTCCCGCTCAATTGCCCATCCCTGAGATTGGCTGACCCTCGGCACTTCGCGTGTCCTTGTTTATTATCTAGCCAGACTCGGATGTGAAGTCTCTCCCTGCAACGGCCCTCACTTTGTCTGCTTGCTGCCACGAGTTGTTGTCAAATCAAAATATTATTCATCCCCTCACCTCGGTCGATCTATCTATCTTGCTCTGTTGTAGTACTCTCCTATTACTGGTTATTTTTTTATCCTTCTCTGGGTGTAGTTCTTTCCTAGAAAGAGTATGTCCACTCCTCCAGTTCTCTCTACATCAATAGTTGACCGGGCTTTCTTGTTGACCATTTTATTCTGCCAGCTTCTCCGACTCAAGACCAGAGACACGGTCATCATCAATAACAATACCTTACCGCCGTGCTCTCAAACGCCCCACTCCAGGAAAATATCAACCCATCCCTACATCCGAGTCAGTCCTCTCGATTCACAATTGGTCAATGAATCTACTGCTTAACCTTGCATGTCAATCTAACCATCGCTTCTACTACTCGGGGTTTTCAAGCTTTATTCCGCAATTTTTTATTTATTTATTTATCATATTTCAATAAGAAAATAAAAAATATTTTTTTTTTCTCTTTTTCCAGATGAGCCTGACTGCTGCCAGTCAACCACCAGCGAGCCACCACAACTCGGTCGGCCGTTCTTCATTCTCCCATAACCCCTTTGGTCCCCGTCGCTCTACCTCTGCTGCCTCCCTCCGACAGCCCTTCCACTCTCCCGCTCAACTACCACAACAACACTCGGTTGCAGCAACTTCTGTCAAGTTGGCCGTCAACTCAGTTGAGAAAAGGCTCGGAACCGAACAAGTT
>Ga0115851_101099_pt1 | contig 13812 bp, 11 predicted proteins | sample InSIn2gowninarea_FD_83865 | JGI IMG/M metagenome (GOLD analysis project Ga0115851, IMG submission 83865)
ATTGAAACCTAAGAAGCCATCAAGCAATGAAATTCTTGAAGACCCCACAACCCTTTAAAGAATATGGTCCATTTTTGGCAGTGGGTAGTGGTCTTTAAGGGAGGTTTGGTTTAGATTTCTTAAGTCAACATAGAGCCTAATCTCACCTGATTTTTTCCTTGTGAGAACAAGATTGGATACCCATTCTGAAAATCTAATGGGTGCTATGATACCAGCCTCAAACATTTTCTTCACTTCTTTCTCAATCAAGGGGAGAAGCATCGGGTAGATTCTCCTTAATTTCTATTTGAAAGGCTTTTGATTTGGTTTTAAAGGTATTGTATATTGAATGACTGAAGTGTCATAGGACTTGAGGTCCTCATAACTCCAGGCAAAAACATCTTGGAATTCTTTAAACAGGTCAACATACTTGGGCTTTTGATCAGGTGGCAATGATTGGGATAGTTTTATCATTTTGGGTCTTTCTGTTGTTCCAATGTTACAGTCTTCAATGGCAGCATTTGAAGGTTGCATCTTTGGTTTCCTAGGGACATCGTTTGCATCAAAAATGTCTTCTAATGGAGTGAGGCCAGTGGGCAGAAAATAGTCTTTTAATTCAATCACTTCGACCTCTGCTTCAGCGATTTCTTCTAAATTCATTTGTTTCAGCTCTTGCATGTTTTTGTTGTCAAAAATGGTTGGGTGCAACATTTGTTTAGCTGCTTCAACTGATATGGTCTGCTGATTTTTGTTTACCCCTTGTTGTGGATTATCCATGTTATTCTTATCAATGTTTAGGCCTGAAAATTCTTCCTGTAATGTCAAGAAATTGTTTATCTGTGCATCATTTTCAAAGGCTTGCTAGTCTTTGACATTGTTTGGGATAGCAGGCCTGTGCTTTATCTCAGCTGTAAAATGGTGATTGGCCTCAAAGGGCATCTTGCAAGTGCTAGAAAAAGTTGCTAGGCTATGCGCATGTAAGTTATGGCTTCTTGAAATTTTAGTAAGCTGGGAATCTATGAAGGTATTGAGTATTTCAGTGGCAGCAGTTCTATAAGCTCTCAGCCTATTATCATTAGTGACAAAATTGCCTTTCATTTGTTGAATAATCAGATCTGAATCTCCAAGGATTGAAACTTTTGTTGCTCCTAGACTCTGATCAGCTTGAGACCTAGTAGGAGGGCTTCATACTCTGCCATGTTGTTAGTACATTTGAAATTTAATCTATAGGCATGACCTTCAGAATAGTTGGTTTGCCTATTGTGGATCCACACTCCTGCCCCTGCTCCTAATTTATTAACTGAGCCATCAAACTCTAGATACCAAAGGATTTCTTGCTCTTGGCCAGTATTGGGAGTTTTAGTCATTTTCGGAGTGGGCAGACTTAAGTTTCCTGTTTCAATTGGTTTGTTTTGTATGCTGGTCGCATCAATTGTTTCCATAGTTTCAAGGTTATGGGCAATTGATTCTTCATTTATGCTTATCTCTTGTTCTAAAGCCAAAGGTTTATCATCCGTTGGAGGACATCCATCATCATTAAACAAGATGAAAGAATCCATATCAGAATGGATTGAATAAATAGGAAAGTTTTGGGGCTTTTCCTCACTACTTACCACATATTTCATTAGTGTTTCTCTGCACAGTCTCTTTGGTTGCCCAAAGACTACAATAGTGGCATAGGACATGTCTAATTGCAAAGATCCCTGGAGTTTGGTTCCCCAAGATCTTGATAACAGCATAACATATTTAGGTGGAATATCAGCTACCACCACATCCATCAGGATTGTTTTATTTGGGTATTAGACTAAAGAGACACACAAATCTTTGATTAGGCCTAAACACTTGACCTGACTGGAATCAAATGAGAATAAGTCTTTGTATGGTCTTGTGACATCCAAGTTTAGTTTCTCCATTACAGATTTGGGCATTAGGTTGTGTGAAGCTCCTGAATCAAACATTGCATTGTGTAACACTTTATCATGGATATGTAGACTGACATAAAAGGGTAGAACACCTCCATTTATTATTTTTCCATCGACTTCTGGACCAAAAAGTAACTCAGGTGTATCATCTACAACATTAACATCATCCCTATTCTCTGGCATTTGCAGCGACCTTTTGATTTGTTGTCTGCATATATCATGTTTAGCAAGCTCAGAGAGAGGAATAGCTATCTTCAATTTACCAATTTATGCCTCTAAATCAAAGGGCTTCTCAGATTGGGTTTTGGTATTGTGACTAGCAGATCTTCCTTTTTCAACTACATTTTCAGTGACTTTCTCTTGATTTTCAGTGTTATCTTGGAGTATTTCTGTTTTGGAAGTGTTTTGAGGAGTGCTGTTTGAATTCTCCTTTAAGGAAGAGGATACCAATGGCTGGTTCTTTGAGGGGTATATCTCTGTTACATCCTTTACTATCACCTCTATTGGGTTTGGGCCTATTTTATCAGAGGATCCAGTGAGAGTGTCTTTCTCTTTTATCCTCTTAGGTTGCTTAGTATCCTTTGTTTTGACAGGTTCTGGCACATCTACGGTCCTACTTCTCAACTTGTATTGCTTGTGAACTTCATATACAGTTGTATCATAACCTTCTCTGAAGTCAAATGACTCTCCGGACTTGGTTTGGAATTGATTGATATCATTATCATCTTGGTCTTCTTTGGTTAGAAAAACTTGTTGCTCACCATTCAAACCCATCAAGTTGATGTGAGTGTCTTCTGTTGGTTCACTAAATGTTGATGCTTCGGTATAGTTTTCTTGGAAAGGGGGTCTTATGTCTTGGTCTGGGCTAGCCCTTCCAACATTTGGATTTTGGTTTTTCCTAAAATTTTGGTTTTTGATAGTATTACTTTGTTTTCCATCCCATGACGATTTTCTTTCGACAGTTTCTACCCTATCTCCAAGTCTGTGCATGCCACTGATGATTGCATCCAGTTTTTGATCTAACGCTGATGGTTCTTCTTTAAAAGTAGTTCTTCTCTCAGCTCTTGCTCTATTTCGCTTAGCTATCAGGTTTGCCTCCACACTAATAGCTACGTTTTGCATGTCTGCTAAGGTTTGACGGGCTATTTCTCTCAATTGATATGCCATGTCTGAATCAAATCCATCAGGGAATTTATATAAAGCTAGATCAGGTGGAGGTCTAAGGTTTTGTGGAATAGCATTGTAAAGGTTGTTAAATCTAGCACTGTAGTCTAAAACAACCTCTTGAGGGCCTCTTTTTATAGTATCATACTCAGATAATATGTGAAGTGGATCTTTCTTTTTCTCGCATCGGTTAAGAAAAGTTTGGTAAAGGGCCTCTGGGTCACCTATAGAATTTGTAGGAAGAGCTCTAAACCAGGGCCTTACATCTCCTGTTAAACTTTGAAAAAAAAAATTCATTCTTACACCATCATCATCTATCTCATAGTTTTCAAAATAGTCTTGCATTTTCTTGGTATGTTGGAGGGTTGTGTAAGAACTAGTACCATCAAAATAAGTGATCTTGGTTTGATAATCCAGAGGCATAGCCCCTGGATTTGTAGGTAACTGTAAAGGTGCATATCTATTAGCCATATTTATTGGGATAAATGGAAGAGCAGGAACAAATGGAACAACTGGAACAGTGGGGATAATAGGAGTATGTGCAGTGGATGGAGGAGTGGAGAAGGTGCTTTGTGATGTGGATGAGGAACTAGGAGATGTTGGAGCAGTGGTGTGAGGATGAAATGAAATTTTAGCAGGGGTTGGAATATAGCTTTGGGGAATTGCTTCTAGGCTTGAATCTGTAAAATCTTCTTTTTCCTCTTGCTTCCTGAGAATATTTGGAATTAAATTAGGATTTTCAAAAACGGCTGGTGGATCTGGATCTGGATTAGATCTGGTGTAACGGGTCTTCTTCTTTGGAGCCAACTTTTGAACTTGTTTTTTGGGAATTTTCTAGGAATACTTGTGGTTTAGAAAGAAACTGATCAAATTTTTGGAACAACTGTTTGGAGCTTAAAACTAGAATGAAGATTGACTAAAGCAGCTTTTATATACTCCTAAAAATGCAAAGCAAAAGCAGTTTCCAAGGCTTCCTGGCTGTTACTCAGACTTCATCTATAGCTTTAAGGAGTAGACAGTAATTGGAAAAATTTGTTCTCCCCAGCGGAGTCGCCAATGATGTTATCACTCAGGTTGTTCCCTTTGACTCCTAAGGGAATAGGGCCGAGGTAACCACAAACCAATCTTTGGACTACAGGTCCTAGCCTACCTGCAATCAGAGAGGGCTCTCTCTTTATAATTTAGCTTTGTTTTGTGAGATTTTAGGCCAGTTATGATGTACAGAGTTTTGTTTTGAGTTTTGGTTTGGTTGGATGATGTCTTCTAGCATAGGTGGTATGCAGTCTTCAGAATGTCTTAGTCCATTGGGCAGTGGAGTCAATGATTATGTGCTGCTGAAAGTGCTTGTTGAGAATAGTGATACTATAGAGCCAGACAGGCATCCATGAAACAATTCTTCAAATCTGAAAGGTGATGGAATGAAACCAAGCAATGGAAGACAGTTAAGGATCTTTCACTATGCTGACAGAGGGAAAATGTGAGAATATTATCTAGGAGCAATTAAGAATTCCTAAACAACATTCACAATGGGAGAATCAGTGCAAACATGAGCAATGAATAAATTCATATTCATGACTAATTCTAAAGAAAACATAATTAGTAACAGAGATTGAGCTTAGGGTGTATTTAAACAAATCCTGAGCTATTCTTTTTCCCTACTACTAAGATCATGTAACATATGCAAGTTCTGTAAACGAAAAAAGGAAAAACATAGTTTAGGAAAACTTATTGTTGCATAAAACGACACAAGAATTCTGTAGCAGCAAGCAATTCATCAATTTTACATCCATGCATTGCATAAATCAGGAACTCCACCAGCTCTTTGCATTAAAAGTCTGAAAATTTACAACGCAGCTCTTTAGAGAGAAAATCACCAACCCCAAATGCGTTCAACGGGGCCATATATATACAAAAATGAGATAGAAAATATCTGGGTGATGAGCATGCAGCTCATAACTTCTTTTACCGACTTTAGATAACAATAAATGAGAAAGTAAATGCTAAAGTAAAGAAAGAGTGGGCAAGCTATCCACTTTGTTAGAGGTGTTTGACTTTTTGGGCCAAATAAGTCGGTCGACTAATGTGCATTCATTCAGAATCCTTCACCTTTTGCCACTTTGCTGTGATGCCATTGTTTTGGTCTTGTCATTGGTACTTGGCCACTGTTGCTTAGTCATCACCATTTGTTGTCTTGTTGCTGTTTTTCTTTGCCTTTCCAGCTAGACTAAGCATATGAGTTGGCTAAATATGCTGACCTGTAGCTGATCAAAATAATGATAGATAAAATTTATTTATCTGAACAATGTCTCTATCGTGCCTTTCCACCAATCTTCTGTAGGCAGTTGATGTCTTTGTATTTTAGTCAAAGTCTCATCAGTTTCAGTATATTTATAATAATTTGGTGGGACTTCAAAGAGGTGTCTGATTTCATGCTCGATGTAGAATAGATTCTCTAGTTTATCATAGAGACTCTGCCCGGATGGGGGCCCTATTTCCTCTGAGGTGCTTGAGGATGTTGTGATCTGATTGGAGGCATAATTGTTAACCCTTTTGGCATAATACATATGTGACAATAACCTTCCTGCACTGGTTACCAAACTGGGAAGTCCTCTGCTATGTAATGTTGTGATCTTTGTAATGAATTCATTGACTTCTACCTGCATTTCTTGGCACTTTATTTCCAAAGTTTGCACATAATTTCTTAGGGTGAAAACCCTCTTTATTAGTAAAATGGTATCAGTCCTATTCCTGATACCTATTTCTACTAGCTGGGCACTGGTACGAGTGTTAAGGATTTGGATCATCCTATTCGCTAGCTCAGGCATATTTCCCAAAGATGCCCTGGCCTTTTGATTTTCGAACTGGGCCAAACTTATCAGATCCATTTGCTCATGAATGGTCTCAATGGATTCCCATTGATCTGTGATGGCTTGGCCAATCTCGGCCCATAGAATTTTCTTGACTTTAGCTAGAGTTTTGTCAAGAGTGAGTTCCTTTTCCAATTCTCTTATTCTTTTTTCCAGAGCCTTCACCTCTCTTGCCTTATTAGCTACACTTTGCTTTGATTTATCATATTTTTCCTCAAGCTTGGCCAATTTTTCTTTGGCCTCCTTCAATTTTTCCATTTGCAGTTCAAGGGCCTCAATTTATTTCATCATGTTTTGCATGCTTAGGCTGGTTGCGTGCTCTGATGTTGTTGCTGCTATTGTCATTGCTAGAACTGGTGCTGAACTTGAAGGGCCTGCCTCTGATGTTTGGCCAATGGAAGGAACTATTGTAGTAGCCACAAGAGGCACAACTTCAGTAGCTGTAGTTGTCTGTGTTGGCTGAGAAGCCAACTCTCCTTGTTTTGTCTTCAATTATGCCTCCAAGGCACCCTATGTTTCTATCAACCTTTTGTGTAAGGTCATGAGTAGAGCTACCACATCCTGTTCTTCTTTTTGTTGCGCTACGTTTGCAGTTTGAGGATGGAGTGTAGCTGGTAGCTTGATTTGTCTTCTAAGGGCTTCTATATCTTCATATTTTTTCTTAATTAAAGCTTGTATGCCCTTGGGGTCATTGGGATCATGCCCCAGCTCTATAATAATTTCCTCCAAAGACTTGATTCTATTGTCCTTGGCCTGCGATGAAGCTTTTTCTAATTCCAGCTGGGCAGCAGTACTATGCAAAGAATTTTGCAATCTGTGGGCCATCAGTGTTTTGTCGGCCAGGGTGGAGTATACCATCTCTCTGGTCTGCTTATGAAACTCAATCTGGTCCATGGGATGGATGTCCTTGGCGAAAACTTCCATATTGGTCCTAATGTAATCGGCAGCTAATTGAGGTTGCTGCATAATAGGTCTGAAATGACTTAGAGTCATTTTGCCTTCTTGAATGTCATAGGCTGCCATTAGCCTTTGTTGATTGGTTGGTGCCATTCTTAATAACTGATTGTAGAGTTGATACCTGACTGGCTCATTTCTGGCCTTAATTTCTGTGAACACCTTTTTGATATCAGAGCTCTGCCTGCTCTACTGTCTTGAAGAACTCACCTCTGCACCTTGTTGTCTCTCTTGCTCCTGCTGAAAGGAGCTAGCTAATGTTTCCATGCTTGGGGGAACTGGGTTTTCAGCTGGTCCTTCTGGAATTTCCTCTTTAGAGAAAGGATTTAGTCTCTGCCTCTTTTCTCCTGGCTGGTTTGTTGAAGTCGTTGGGGGAGTTTCTTCTTACCTATCTCTTTTCTTGGTTCTTTCTTCATTAGCTAGAGTCTGCAATACTGGGATCTCAACTGCATTTTCTTGAATAGGAGGGCCTTGCCCTTGAGCTTGTTGATATGTAGCAGCAGGCTGGTCTGCCATTGCTTCTTGCTGTTCCAAATTGTGGACTTATTCTTTTGAATACTGCACTTCTTTCCCTTTCTCTGTAGATGCTGGTTGGGCACTTGCTTGGGCAGGTTACTGGGAGACTATGGTAGATGAGGCGCTTTCTCCAAGATGCTGAGGGGCTGTAAAAAATACCCACTCTTTTTGGTTAGCATATTGTTCAATTTGTGGGATACTGCAGTGGTCATAACTAGCAAGCCTGTATTTGATTCTTCTAAGGCTTATAAAGTGGTTGGGGTCATTTGGTGCCCAATAAAAACTTGTTTATAGCAGGTAACCCTTTAACATTTTGTCTGCCTCTTCCCAGGCTTCCTCCCTCTTATTGAAAATGAATGGGCCCAGTTGATGTCTAATCTTGAGCTGTGATTTTTTGCTTCTGCCATAGAAATGGATCATATCTGCATTGCCAAATTGCTGGAAGTATTCCAAGGCAAAGAGTCTCATGGGGACATACTTTGGCAGTTTGTATGGAGCTAGCTCACAGCCATAAATCCTGATTACTGTGTGATCTTGGTAAAGATACCAATCTCCAATGCTATAGCTCTTTGAAAGCTGGAGAATCTTTTGCATTTCATCTGAGAGTCTAGGAAGATGAGAGCTCACGAGAAAGGAAGAAGCTGGATATATGAATAGATCAATGAACTCATAGTAGGTATATGGAGAGTAATAGACATGGTGGAAGACTGATGACCAAAATACTACAGACCTTCTCTTCCCCTTAGCATCTAACTTCTTGAGGAAAACTGGGAAACTGTGAGGTTGAATGTACAACAGTAAATGATATATGTAGGAGGTGTATTTGAATACCCTCTCTCTCTCCAAATTCATGAATTGTTCATGAATTTTGTCAGCTATAAAAGTGGCATAATCATACTGGACAGCAGGGGGCCATCCTGGAGCAAACATAGATAGTATAACCAAGACTGTCTCATCAACAAACTCACTGGTATTGAATCCCAGGATGCAGGATATCATGTTCACTAGCAATTTACCTATTTCATTAAACCACACATGTAGATAAGGAGGAGGTTTCCAAGGCTGGCAATCTAGTTGCATGAACAACTCAACAATCCTTGTGATCTGTGAGCTGGACAACTTAGCACCCTGGTCCAGCAGAAGTTGCATGGAAAGAGGAGCTAGCGGCTTTGTTGTCTGAAAGTATAGCATTTGGTTTATGGCTTGAGGAGTGATATGGAACAAAACAGAGCCAGAAGGAGCCAAAACTGCTCTTTGATTGGGATCATAATTCTCACAACATTGATGAATCAAGTCATGGAAGGCATTCACTTGTGGGAGATAATAAACTGGCATGTTGGACTTCCAAATACCCAGGATATCAGTACCGCTTTTGTGTTTTCTTCTCATCTCACAAAAGACTTCAATATGGTATTTGCTGGATAGCTCCATTGTCTCCATCATTTGGTAATCCCTGTCAGCGAGGGGCAGCCACTCCAAGCTCTCGTGTGGGGCATTCAAAGGGGCAATGTTTAAGGCCACTGGAGCCTCCATGGTCAATGAAATTTACAACTCGATTTGGGTTTGAATGCAATATAGGATGTGAGGAGCTGACAGCAGGTTTACTGCGTTCAAATGAACGTTGTTTTTTCTGAATGGCATAATGAGGGCATAGAGAGAGCTAGTGCAACTATGAATTGTGGTTTAGTTTGACTTTCTGAGTGATTTTAACAGGGAAATTTCAGAGAAAAAACAAAGTTTGCAGGTGGCCAATGGGTAAATACCTGCATGGCGGAACCTTGGCGCGAAATACGGTTACCAGATAAACAGAGGAGGTCAAATTTGCAGTCTGGATCTTCTAGGTGGCAGGCTGGATCTTATGGCGACTTTCATCGTAAACCTTCATGCAAGCATCTCTCAAATAAACCAATACCAATATGCGAAAAAAAACGTCGTTTTCGCGACTTTTAAACAGATTTTGGATTTTCGGGCGTTTTGGCGCTTTTTCCTGCTAACGTCATGATGACGCGGGTTTTGTCGGGTAGTATGTACGGATGATGATGTGGGAACCGACGTGGGTGGTGACATGGCGGGATGACCAGGCGGACACGTAGGATGAGATAGTGACAGGGGGCCAACGCGAGGACTGACATGGCAGTGACGCAAGTGGAGGGGACCAACGGTGGTAAATGGTTTTATCGGACTACCTTCGGTACGGAGGTGGTAAATGTTAGAGAGGCTCCAACGCAATGAAACGGAGACATGCATCTTCTGTACGGCAGGGAATCCACTAGCCTATCGGAGGCTAACTGTCAGACGACGGGGCGGCTCCGAAATCGCTGAGAACCGTCGGATCTGAGAGAGCAGATCAGAGGGTTGACGAGATGTGTACATGTGGGTAAGTTATGGTGTGGGGGCCCACCCAAATTTTATATTGATATTTGCGCGGAGGGTTGAAAAGACTTTGGTTAATGCGGAAAAGTGGGTTTTATGTGCGAGGAGAGAACCATAGTTTAATGTTTAAATAAAACTTTGGATATTTAAACCATGTAGAATGAGAGGGGAGGGGCAAAATAGAAGAATTTACAAGGGAAGAAGGGCAAGCATAGGTTATTAACCTAACCAGAGGTTAGATCAATTCCAGGGTTAGGGCGCAGATGGGTTGATAATGGTCCCAGGTGGACTATTATTTCCAAAAACAATATTTACATAGCTATAGTGCTATAGGGTAGGATATTTAATATTTTTTGGGAGTATTTTACATAGTTTTTGTAGCAATAGGGATGGGGAAATCAGTTAGGGAGCTATATAATAGGATTAGAAGTTAATATGAGTTTGCGGAATGGAAATGTAAGGGGAGATACCAAGTTTATGATCTGAAACTTAGACATGAGATTTGAATGGGATGTGGAGAAATGATTTTACACAAGAAATGTGGCTTCTTTTCATTGAGAAAGCCAAACTTGACTCAATGTTTTACAAAAATGGAACGAAAACAGGGCTAGATGGGGAGATCCCAAAGTCCTCAAGGGGTGTTAGTAAGAATCTTTGAGGGGAAGTGAAAGGGAGTTAGACATGCTTCCAAAATTCTGCCATCAAACCATTGATTTGGTACTTTTCTCACGAACGAGATGAGCTCTCCTTGTCAAGGAAAAAAACTGAAGATGAGCTTGCTTCTGCAACCCCAAGCTACCTACCCAGCCTAACACACCTAGCATTTTTTGTTACTTCTAGAAGGGTGCACTTGGACTTGCAAACCCTAATTGCTTTTTTGTTTTAACTGCCCTCCTATCTAAATCTACCCTTATTACTTCCAAGCGCCCAGATTAGACAGGTGGGCTCCTTAATTTCTCTACCTAGCTACCGATATGCCAAGCTTAAACTGTTTGGACAGATACTCTTTCTGTGTTCTACAACAGCAATTTAAGCATGACATGGTCCAGATTGAACTGTTGGGCCACCCATTAATATGAAGAAGAGTATTTACAATATTTACACATGTATCTGTACGCAAAAATATGGAACCTTTGCAGTATCAAAGCTGAACATATTTGGAACTTCCATGTCAATCATGAAATATGAAACCTATTGGTATAGGAGGCTAACAGTGGCTCCACTTTGGGATGGCTTTTCCAGATGAAAAGCCAAGAACAACAGGTCAGAATGCCTTAGTCTTCAGCTGTTGCTGCAATCTGAAAACTTCCTTCTTTTATTGATACTATTGACTGAAACTTTGTAAGCTGTTATGTAGTATTCTTGTTGAGTTGATTTGCAGAAAAATAACAGCTCTGCTTCTTGCCTTGTGAGTGCTTATAAACATATTCAAATCTACCTAAGCACCTTTTTTGAGATAATCTTCAAAACAAAGATCAGAATGGTGCATTTGCTCTGATCCTTCCTTCAAAATTTGTTGTTCTAGTTCCTTATCTAACTACTGTAAACAAACTGCTGAGAATACAAATATTAATGTACAAAACAGTGCTGAGTTATATACATGGAAAGGAATCAAAATAGTGTTTTAGCATTCGGCCATTAACAGGGCCTTCCTCAGCTTCAGTGCCATCGAGACTCTTCAGAAAATATGTGTTATTTCCTTGCACTGCTTGAATAACAAAAGGTCCTCTCCAAAGGAAATCAAACTTTCCATGTTTTCCTTTATCTCCTCTCCTTGAATCCCATCTAAGAACTTTATTGCCTATGAAGAAATCTTTTGGTTTGGTTCTTTTATCAAGCATTTTCTTCAGCTTTTCTTGTAAAATATGTGCTCTCTGATATACAACCTCCCTTGTTTGCTGTAAATGAATGGTTTGATTTATCCTCCTTTGTATATCATTGGGCTCAGCCTGAATCTCTTGCAGCAACTTGATCACTAGGATTCCCAAAGATGAGTGAAATCTTGCCTCCATTCCATAAACTAACTCATATGGGCTTGTCCCAATGGATCTCTTGGTTGTCAATATGTTTGCCCATAGGGAATTTACAAGCTTCTTGTGCCAATTCTTCTTGTTTTCCTCCAGCACTTTCTTGATGATGTTAATGAGGCTCTTATTGGATGATTCGGCTAGGCCATTACCTTGAGGGTAATAGGATGTGGAGTGACCTAAGGTAATGTGGTATTTGTGGAAAAAAATGATCATTATCTTGGATTTAAAGGCAGCAGCATTGTCTGTAATGATCTTTTCAGGACAATCAAATCTGGACAGAATATTGGTTTCAAGGAATTGGATAATGGTGGAATCATTGGCTTGCCTACAAGGTATGGCCTCAATCCACTTGGTAAAGTAATCTGTGGCTGTTAAAATCCACTTATACTGGCCTGAGGAAGATGGGTGGATTTCTCCAATGAAATCTAAACCCCATTGTTGAAAAGGTTTTTCAGTTGAAATGGGCTTAAGGGGCAAGGGCAGTAGCTTTCTTTTGCCTTCAAAGATCTGGCATTTGTGGCATGAAACAACAAACTTCTTGACATCTGCAAAGAGGGAAGGCCAATAGTAACCAACCCTTAATATCTTATCAGCCATAGACTTCCAATATAAGTTCCCTCCACAGTCCCCTGCATGGAATTCTTTCATGACATTGTCAGTTTCATTCATTGTTAGACAATTAAGCAATATTCCTTCATGATTTTTCCAAAACAGGGCACTATCTAAGACACAAAACTTTGATGCTTTGATTTTTAAGAATCTCTTTTTAGTTCTAGACAACCCTAGAGGAGCATGCAGGTTTAACAATATAAAATAAATATCAGCATACCAAGGTGATAGCAAGAAGGCTTCATTGATCTTTGGAGTTGCTAGCTCCTGTTCATTGTCCAGTTCATTTATGTCTAAGGCTTGAAAATTGGTTTCGGACATCAGTTTGGCTAAACCTTGTCCCTTTATCAGTTTAGTGGGCTTTATCTCAATGTTATATTCAAGGATATTGGCAATCCACTAGCCTCTTTTGCCTTCTATCCCTTCTTGAGTTAAGATGTCTTTTACAACAACATTTGGGACATATGCAATCACATGGGAGTATAGAATATAAATTCTGAAGTCGTTGATTGCTTTGACAATGGCATAGGCCTGCTTTTCCATGATTTGATACTTCAAGGGCGCATCTCTAAGGGCTCTGCTAAAGAAAGCAATGGGCTTTTCACATCCCTTGTCATACTTTTGTAATAAAACAGCGGCAATGGTGTGTTGAGAAGCAAAGGAAAAAATGATGAAATCTCTATCAAATTGGTAACTTGTGAGGACTGGTGTTTGGGTTAAGGCAGTTTTTATGCCCTCAAAGGCTTGCTTGGCTTCTAATGTCCATTTGACTTTGGAATCTTTCTTGAGCATGTTGTTTAATAATCTTATCAGCTCAGCCAAGTTTGGAATAAATTTCTTAGGAAATTGATCTTTCCTAAAAAAGCTTGTAGTTCTTTGATGTTTCTCGGATGGGGGACTTGAAGAATGGCTTAGATTCTATTCGAATCAATTCTAATACCATCTTTTGAAATAATATGGCCTAGCAACTTGCCTTCTTCTAGACCAAAGAGGGATTTCTTAGGATTTAAGGAAATGTCATATTTCCTACATGTTAAGAACACTTGCCTTAGGTGTTTTAGATGTTCTTGATCAGATTTTGAGAATGGGGTTAAGTCTTCAACGTAGACCACTAAGAAATCATGGATTTATTTGGAAAATGCTATGTCCATGGTCCTTTGAAAAGCAGCACATGTATTGTTAAGTCCGAAAGGCATTTTCACATATTTAAAAGTTCCCCATCGTGTTGTAAAGGTTGTTTTATCTTGATCATCCGGGTGAACTAGGATTTGATTGAAACCTAAGAAGCCATCAAGCAATGAAATTCTTGAAGACCCCACAACCCTTTAAAGAATATGGTCCATTTTTGGCAGTGGGTAGTGGTCTTTAAGGGAGGTTTGGTTTAGATTTCTTAAGTCA
>Ga0115851_101100_pt1 | contig 13809 bp, 13 predicted proteins | sample InSIn2gowninarea_FD_83865 | JGI IMG/M metagenome (GOLD analysis project Ga0115851, IMG submission 83865)
GGTAGAGTAACAAGCTCAATCCCCTTGAAGGCTCCTTGACATAATCCAAGGTTTACCAACAAGTGACCCCAGGCTCCTCGACAATGGTTAATCCGAGGTTTACCGTTTTTAATACGTGAATATCTGGTGTCGTTCCCAATGAGGAAGGATTGATTACCCCACTAGTTCAGACACGATCTCATGCTTCTCCTTTAAGAGGAGCTTTCCCAAAGTATAGATGTAACAATTGGATTTAATCTCCTACCGCAAGATACAGCTACTTGTTTGTTTTGTTGTCTTGGAGAGTTAACTAAAACCTATTCCAAGACACTAGCCTAAGCTAGATTGGTGGAAAGAGCCCTAAAAATGTAAAAATTACTAGATGAATTTTAATTAAGCGTTGTGTTATTTAGGCTGTTATTACTCAAAAGGGTAAATGGATATGAAACCAATGGTGTTATGACCTGACCCAAAACTGAATGCAATCAAATATGATAATGTAATCTTTTCAATTCGATGAATCCTAACTAAAGTAAGGATAGAGTTTCCATTCACTTCCAACAATGCAAAAAATTGATCACTAAGAGAAAATATAACAAATTCTCTAATGCACTAATTTCATCAAGAAAAAAATAATGCAAATCAATTCCAAAACATTTTTTATTTTTATTTTTATGTGTTAAAAGCAAGCATAAAAATATGTAAATTCAAATCAAAGAACGCTGATCTAAATCTACGATTGATTTTTCAGAATGTAAACTATGCAATTGTAATCTATGCACAATTCACTTGAAAAGTATGCAAATTTAATCTATGCACATTTTTCATTCATATTCTGAAAATGAGAATTCTAATTATGCAAATGTGATCTATGCAAGAGTATTCTCAAACACAAGATGATTCTAATGTAATCTAAGAACCAATCAAGTGCAAGTCAAGAAAATTGGGTGAGAGTGAAAATACTGAGACAAACCTCTAAGTAATGACCAAAGGAAATCAAATTAGGAATTTCTCAAAAACGAGACTCAAAACACCCAATTGATAAAAGCTTAAAATAGGAATGCCGATGGAATTAACCTAAGAAAATTTCCTAACAAGTCACGTGCAGATCTGGGCGGAGGCTAAAAACATATAAACAAATCCTAAGCTGACTGAAAGAGAAAATTTCAAGTTTTTGAAAATTTTGACAGGGTACGCAGGCACCCAGTTCACACAGGTGCGGTCCTGCTCTGTGCGCAAAGAAAAAGTGCGGATAAGTCCGCACTATGCTGCAAGCAGAGGGTGCAATCCTCTCCCAAAACTATGAAAAATAAAAATTAATTCAAAAAACAAGTAGATCTACCCAATCCCACAATCATCAAGCCAAAAACTAGAAACAAAGATATAGTTTCTCAGGTCAAAGTACAAACAAATCAGTTCCCCAGTGGATTCGCCATTTTGTCACACGGAAAGAGTCATTCTTGTGGACAAGATCGACCTCCCTAGTATCTAAATATATCTAGCGACAAACACACCAATCAAACCCTATCTTTCACTAAATATGTAATTTATTAATAGAGGCAAACAAGAGTTCAGGCCTACCTTGGATCTAGTGCAAGTTTGTAGAAGCCAAGCTCCTTTGATCCAAATGAGCTCCTTGATGTAGAATCTGCAGACACAAACATGTACAAAAATTAAATAGCACCTGAAAAGCCAATATAATAAAGCATATCCATCATAATGATCAAGGAATTTATGAAACAAATCACATAAGATAATTTGTTGAGAAAAATGAGCTTGATTGTATTAACTTAAATCAATAAGAACTTTACAACCTGTGCCTTGATGCTGTACAAGTTCCTCCCAGGGTCCAGCAAGAAGTTTCCTCTACTTTAACAAGTTCACTCACTTCCCAATGAAGCCAAAAGATATGTAATCTCTCCTCTCAAGCTTAACTAGGAAGTCTTAATTTCACCAGCATTTACCCTTAGAAATGTTTAGCTTCTAACCTCCCTAGCAACCAGCCCAATGCCTTAATTTATAGTGCAATGGAGGGAAGTTACTAGGTCCACCTTCAAAGGGATAAGCTCCTTCTTCAAAGGGATAACTCCTCTCATCAAGGGATTAGCTCATCACCTAGGAGTGAACCATCCACGTCAAGAAACCTTCTAGAATCATCCAAAATCAACCACAAGTAAGTTTTTTGAAGTTAAACTTGTGCCTTTTGACTTTTACAGGGGTTCGCACCTACCCCTCTAGATACAGAGCGGGCAGGTCTGTAGGTAACATTAACATGGGGTGCGGGACCGCAAGCAACAGTAGGAGAAAGTGTGGAACCAGAGATTTATTGATTTTTAAAGGACTTTCTCTCATTTTCAAAGCTTGACACAAGGAGCTGAGGTATAAGACTTGCTAAGGAGGATAGTATGGTTGATGATGAACCCATACTAACTATAGATAGTCATGGTGACATATTTTTGTGTAACAACCACCTTTATAGCTTTTCTTGGAGATTTAGATCTCACTCTAGATTTAGATCTCCCACTGTTAAAATTGGCAACCAGGGCAAAACTTCATGTGGGTCATCTTATTCATGGCTGATAATATTTGTATTAGATTCCTCTCATCGAGAGATGTAGGATTGATATAAAGATCATCCGATTCAAATAAGTATTCATGGAGATATGAATTTATTTTGATTATGGAATTATTATCAAGCCGACCTACAACTCATGTAGGCTTAAAAGCCCAACAGTCACATCTATTCACCCACCAACGTTGTGTATAAATATAAGAGGACTTTTTCTCATTTGGACTCACTCATCTCATCACATATTTCTCTCTCTACTGCGTAGAAATGAGTCTCTTCTCTACTGCGCTGAAATGTGTCTCTCTCTCACACATTTGAAGCCGGAAACTGCTGAAACTGAAGCTGCAACTGCAGAAGTAAAGATTGACTTGAGCGGCCTAGAAGATCTCCTCTTTGAAACTATGTTGTAGGTTCATCTAAACCTCATCTAAAAGCTTCAACTTTTGGTGGTGGAATGAAGTCAATCCAATGAACGGTTTGCAAGATATCGACTGCCCTAGTTTGAAGCCAGAAACTGTTGAAACTGAAGCTGCAACTGCAGAAGTAAAGATTGGCTTGCGTGGCCTAGAATATCTCCTCTTTGGAACTGCACTATAGGTTCATCTAAACCTCCTCTGAAAGCCACAACTTTTGGTGGTGGAATGAAGTCAATCCGATGAATGGTTTGCAAGATATCGACTGCCCTAGTTTGAAGCCGGAAACTGTTGAAACTGAAGCTACAACTGTAGAAGTAAAGATTGACCTGCGTGGCCTAGAATATCTCCTCATTTGAACTGCATTGTAGGTTCATCTGAACCTCCTCTGGAAGTTGAAACTTTTGGTGGTGGAATGAAGTCAATCCGATGGTTGTGAGATATCATCTGCCCTAGTTTGATACTGAAGTCGCTAATGTTGATGCTGCTGATCTAGGGTTTGCTACTGTTGATATGAATCAGATTCATTGTACTATTTCTCTCTGCTGAATTATTGAAGATAAAAGAAGATTTGATCAAAGGGTTTCCCCACACATTATGGGGTTTGTCCCTGGCTAGCCACCACATCTTGTGTCTCTTGTCTTGGCTTGTTTTTTGTCGATCGTTTAATGTTCTATCTGCACTTTACTTTATGTATATGTGATTGCTAATATGTGGAATATAATAAGAAAAAAAAGTAAACTGTTATAAGCATAGAACATACCATAATTTAACATGGTATAAGAGCTAAGGTGAAGACAAAGCCCGAGCAAGAGCAAGAGCAATCATCGAAGAGAAGATTGGCAAGGCTACCCTAAAAGAACTATGGGGTCCTCAACACTCTTTCCTGTCGAAGACAAGCTCCGTGAGAAAGCTGACTATCACGGATAAAAGATGTCTATCGATCTAACCCTTGAGAATCAAGGAGTGTTGGATCATGTGAGAGGCAATATTGTTGAACCTCCATCAAATGCATCCACTGCTGCCTGGAACAAATGGAAAAATGGAGAAGTCAAAACAATAGAAGATCATCTGAGACTCTATCGACAAGCACTTGGTGGCCTACATCTCTGAACTAGACACCTCCAAGGAAATCTACGATAGACTGGTGAGTTTATTTAAAGTTAATGATGCAAATCAAGTTTTGTTTCTTAGAAATAAGCTGAGGGAAATCAAGAAGGGTAAAGATGAATGTATGCAAGAATACTTCTTAAGAATCACCGAGATCAAGAACGATCTCCTATCTATTGGGGAAACTATTACTGACAGAGAAATGGCACTCACAACTCTTGGAGGATTACCATTTGAATGGTATGTGTTCATGACTACTCTTCTGAACTATAATGTAATTCCTGGTTTCGAGGAATTAATGGATAGATGCATTCAAGAAGAAACAAGGGAAGAAGTGCAAGAAATGCCCATGCCTAAAGGTCCTCCTGCTGCCTTTTCTTCTCATGCAAAGAAAATAAATAATTCTGGGACTAAATCAAAAGGAAAGGCTGGACTTAAGGGTGGAAGAAAAGGATGATGTTACATCTGCGATAAAGCAGGTCACTATGCAAGGGAGTGCCCTAATAGAAAGGACTCGCACTGGGACGATGATCAAGATCCCTCTGATGGAAAATCAAAGGAATGAAAAATTCAACAGCAAAGGTAAGAGGAGAGTTGGGGATCGAGGAAGAGGAAAACCATTCAAGAAGGCTAGAAAGTCCAGGATGTATTAAATGCACTTGACCTCAAAAAGAACCTAGTGTCCATCTTGGCAATGGAAGACAAAGGCTACAAGGTAACCTTCAGCAATGGCAAGGTATGTATATGGAAAAATAATGTTAAAGATGCCTTTACTCTTGGGTTTAGTGTTGATTCATTATATCAGGTCGATGGAATTCCGCTAGGTGTCATGTCTTGTGACACAACTCTTCAGTCCGAACTTTGGCATCGGAGGTTTGCCCACCTTCATTATAAAGCTCTACTCAATGTAAAACAGATGGTAACCGAATTCCAAGTAGAGAAAGAAGGTGTATGTCCGGGATGTGCCAAAGGAAAGCTCAAAAGGGGACCATTCCCCTCAAGGCAAAGCAAGACCTCTGATACATTACAGTTGGTTCACTTAGGCACATTTGAGGCTAGCATTAAGAGGGAGAATACTACACCATGTACTCCTAAGCAGGATGGTGTGGCACCATACGATTGTGGAAGCTGTCTCTATGGGTAGATGATGTAACAATGCCTAATGTGGAAGAACCGATGGATCCTATTTATCCACCTGAGCCTTCCTCTTCCATGAAGAGGCCTTCATGGCTTAGGGGGCTACTTGATGGTGCTGAAGGACATGTTGCACCCCAAGGAACCTTTTGTGAAAGTAAGAAACTTAACAAGTATCAGGGATACCTGACCATCATGAGCACGATCATACAAAATGATCCTTCATCATTCTCAGATGTCGTCAAGCATTAACTATGGAAGGATGCTATGACCATAGAATATGAGTCTATTATGGAGAATGATGTCTGAGAAGTAGTTCCCAGACCCCGGACAAGACAATTGTTACTTCAATATGGCTTTACAAGATAAAGCATGCAACAAATGGAAGTATGGAAAAGTATAAGGTTCATTTTGTTGCTCGTGGTTTATCCTAGAAGGAAGGTATAGACTATGATATTTGCACCTGTTGCCAGATATATGACCATCCACTTGATCATAGCCCTTGTGGCTTCACAAAGATGGAACCTACATCAGATGGATGTCAAGACCACGTTCTTGCATGGTTCTATCAAAGAAGAGGTCTATGTGGAGCAACCTGAAGGATTTGAGATTTATGATTGAAAATATCATGTATGCAGGTTGAAGAAGGCCCTCTATGGGCTAAAGCAAGCACCTCCAGCATGGTATGAGAGGATCGATAGCTACTTGATGAAGCTGGGATTCACTAGGAGTGAAGCCGATCCTAACCTTTACTTTAAGGTTGAAGATGAAAAGCCTCTCATACTGGTGTTGTATGTGGATGACCTCTTTCTAACAGGTGCAAACCCTCTCATTCACAAATTTAAGAGGGAGATGGCTTCTGAATTTGAAATGAAGGACCAAGGACTTGAAGTGTGGCAGAAGCCAGGAGAAATTTTCCCATCTCAAGGAAATATGTGGTAAAGGTATTGGAAAGATTCGGTATGATGGGCTACAAGTTTGTGACTACCTTGAGGATCTTAACTTTTAGAAGTTATATGGTAGTGATGTCGGACCAGATTTTGGAAATGCCTCTGAGTTTCATAAACTCATTCGCATTGATGTTCTTGGTGAACCTCCATTTGAACATATGTTTTGCAGTTAGCATTGTGAGCTCATATTTGGTTGAGCATCACTGCATTGATGCCAAGAATCTTCTGAGATATCTTCGTGGCACAATGGGTTAAGATACACTATCGAAGATGTGAGATATACTGATGCTAATTGGGCAGGCAGTGTGGTGGACCGTAAGAGCACTTTTGGGTGCTATTTCACCTTGGGATCTGCTTCGATATCCTGGATAAGCAGGAAGCAGAAGTCAGTGGCTTTGAGCACTGCCGAAGCAAGATATATTGTTGCTAGCATGACCTCATGTGAGGCAGTCTAGTTGTGAAAGCTCTTCAGTGAGCTGTTTGGATTCACATTGGATACCCCTGTGATTCTCTATACAACCAGAGGTGGGATTCGATTATTGAGGAATCTCGTATTCATCGATTGCTCCAGAAGATAGACATCATCTGGGATATGGTAAGTTGATGAGCAAGGAGGCCACATCGCATTAATATGATGTACAGGTTGATACACCTTGTCAAAGCCCTGAGGAAAGATCTAATTTGTGATTTTCCCAAACGACTTGGAGTCATCAAGAAACCCTTGTACAAGGGTCCTACATGTTGCATACATTGAGCTCTGGGAGCTCTGAGGGCTTGCGGTTATTACTGGAGCAAGATATGACCGCAGGGTGACTCACCCTCCCCTAGTTGGTGCGCACTGAAACAAGATGATTCGCTCTCTTATGGAACAAGATGATTTGATCTCCTGTGTAGCAGGATGATTAGTTCTCCTATGAGGCATGGATTGATGTGTTCTCCATGGCAATTGTAGCAGGATTGATGTGTTCTCCTATGAGGACAAGATTGATTAGTTCTCCTGTCGAGGCATCCTACCCATGTAGTTTGGGATTCATGGGAAGTACCTCTCATCTCATCAATGAGCAGGGAAATGAAGTTAGGGACCATAGTAGTGCCGATGGATGCATCATTGTATCTACCGTACTCCCTATGCTAGGATGACTTCCATTGATCTGGGATCAATGATACTGGTCTGGGACTAGTGGTAGGAGTTGTACCATACTATGATGCTTACTTCGGGTCGGTTGAGACTGGTCTGGGACCAGTGGTACATACTCCGAGACTGACTTCGTGTCAGTGCAGTATTGGTCTGGGACTAGTGAGAGTGGTACATACTATGATGCTGACTTCAGGTTGGTTGAGACTGGTCTGGACCAGTGGTAGGAGTGGTACTTACTATGAAGCTAACTTTGGGTCGGCTGAGACTGGTCTGGGACCCGTGGAGTTGTACTCACTATGACACTGACTTCGAGTTGGTTGAGACTGGTCTAGGACCAGTGGTACGTACTCTGAGACTGACTTTGAGTTAGTATGATACATCCTCGATCATTTCTTCTTCTTCATAATTCGGACAAAAGCAGAGCAGAACAGAACAATGCAAGAGCAGAGAAAAACAGAGCAAAACAGTACAGATCAATGTAGGGTAGAACAAGACAAAGCAGAATAGGCAGAATAGAGCATAGCAGGGTAAGGTTCAGGCTATACAGGGCAGTGCATTTGATGGATGAATAGTAATGACCTTTAGACAGATTGCAGATGAAGTTCTCCCTGGTTGAGAGGGAGTGTTAAAATTGGCAACCAGGGCAAAACTTCATGTGGGTCATCTTATTCATGGCTGGTAATATTTTTATTAGATTCCTCTCATCGAGAGGTGTATGATTGATATAAACATCATCTGATTCCGATAAGTATTCATGGAGATATGAATTTATTTTGATTATGGAATTATTATCAAGCTGACCTACAACTCATGTAGGCTCAGAAGCCCAACAGTCACATCTATTCACCCACCAACGTTGTGTATAAATATAAGAGGACTTTTCCTCATTTGGACTCACTCATCTCATCACATATCTCTCTCTCTCTACTACACAGAAATGAGTCTCTTCTCTACTATGCTGAAATGGGTCTCTTTCTCACACATTTGAAGCCGGAAACTGCTGAAACTGAAGCTGCAACTGCAGAAGTAAAGATTTACTTGTGTGGCCTAGAAAATCTCCTCTTTGGAACTGCACTGTAGGTTCATCTGAACCTCCTTTGAAAGCTGCAACTTTTGGTGGTGGAATGAAGTCAATCCGATGAACGGTTTGCAAGATATCGACTGCCCTAGTTTGAAGCCGGAAACTGCTGAAACTGAAGCTGCAACTGCAGAAGTAAATATTGACTTGCGTGGCCTAGAATATCTCCTCTTTGGAACTGCACTGTAGGTTCATCTGAACCTCCTCTAAAAGCTGCAACTTTTGGTGGTGGAATGAAGTCAATCCGATGAACTGTTTGCAAGATATCGACTGCCCTAGTTTGAAGCCGGAAACTGCTGAAACTGAAGCTGCAACTGTAGAAGTAAATATTGACCTACGTGGCCTAGAATATCTCCTCATTTGAACTGCTTTGTAGGCTCATCTAAACCTCCTCTAGAAGCCAAAACTTTTGGTGGTGGAATGAAGTCAATTCGATGGTTGGTTTGTGAGATATCGTCTGCCCTAGTTTGATACTGAAGCCGCTAATGCTGATGCTGCTGATCTAGGGTTTGCTACTGCTGATATGAATCAGATTCATTGTACTATTTCTCTCTACTGAATTATTGAAGATAAAAGAAGATTTGATCAAAGGGTTTCCCAACACATTGTGGGGTTTGTCCCTGGCTAGCCGCCACATCTTGTGTCTCTTGTCTTGGCTTGTCTTCTATCGATTGTTTAATGTTCTATCTGCACATTACTTTATGTATATGTGATTGCTAATCTATGGAATATAATAAGAAAAAGAAGTAAACTATTATAAGCATAGAACATACCATAACTTAACACCCACTCGATGACTTATTTTTGTTTCTGTTCTAGGAACATCCTCGTATAGACAAGGCATCACCATTTTGGCTCTCCATATTTTTTCATCTCATCTCCTTTGTCAACAAGGCTAAGACTATTTCATCAAACTGCAAGGAAGTTGCATTGCTACCTATTGCAATAATCAGACTATCCCACGAATCTGGTAGAGAAAACAAAAAACTGATGCACTTATCTTCATCTGAAATTTTAATATCAACAGATGCTAACTAACTTACCACAGTATTAAATGCATTCAGATGCTCTATCACCGAGTCTCCATCTTTCATCCTCAAGTTATACAGCTTCTTCCGCAGGAATAATTTATTCACCAAAGACTTAGATTGGTACAAAGTCCCTAACTTGTCCCACAAATCCTTCATGGTAGCTTCCCCTGATACATTCAGCAATACCGAATCTGAGACACATAATCGTATTGTGCTCTTTACCTTCCGATCCAATTTCTTCCATTCTTCATCAGACACTCCCGTTGGTTTAGTACCTAGATCTACCGTGATCCACTGACCTTTATCCACAAACAAATCCTCCATCTTGAGTTTCCACAACTCAAAACTCTGACCATTAAATTTCTTGATCTCTATCTTTCCACTGCTCGCCATCTTCTTTCACCACTAGAATCGATCTCGTAGATCTCCCACTGAACAGGGTCTACCACAGGCCCGAGCAAAACCCCTCAGCAACAAAGGCGTCCCCTTGAAGCCAAAACATCTCTGATACCAAATGTAGGTTTCAACCCCTTACAGAAATTACCTACATACGAATTCTAAAACACAATAAAATAAATAATGCGAGAGCAGAACACATAAAACACATATACACAGAGATTTCCCCTGGATCCCAAAACCGAGACTACCAGTTTGATTTTTCATTATGTTCCTTTCAATGCTAGAATACATATTTATACATGCTGAAGCATCCAATACCATGGACTGAAAACCATCGCATCCAATACCATGGATCGAAAACCATCGCATCTAAAAAACATGTGCGAAAATCATGCACAAAACCATAGGTGGGTCTGCCCAACCTAACATAGTGTCCAAAACCAAAATTTTACGAGGTGCTACACTGGACCCCATAAAGTGGTGTTACGGGTACCCCTCAAACCCCCTGTTAACTATGTGAAAGGAATATAACACAACCCAACAGATTTTTATTCATTACATCAATTAACCAATTCTTTTTCTTTACGAGCATTTGAAATTTTTTTTGGTTTTTTTTTTTTAAATGAATTCTTAAGAAAGGTAGGGGTCTGAAGCCCCCTAAGGGTCGATGAAATACTGAAAAATATGAAAACCCTTATCATATTGGGCCTTCTTTTGCAGGTAGAAAGTCCAAGCAAACCTAGACTCATCATGCCGGAACGATCCACTTGGATTTTGGAAATAGTGATTCAGGTTGACACAACTGTGGAGTACTAAAGAAGTATGTTATTACCATTTATTTTGTCATCTTTTCTTTGAAACTCATGATCTCTTTGCATCATGAACTAGGTAGATAATAATAAATTACGACAAAATATATGGGATTTGTATGCAACGCAAAACAACTAATGATTGCCCTTTTCTTATGCGGGAAAAGGAGAAAATGAAAGATTGTTGTCCCAAAGGAAAAGATAGGACAAAGTTAACTATTGTCCCTTTGGCAAGGAACCACATGCAAACAAGGCGATCCAAATTGGAGCGTATCAGCTAGAAAAGGGAAAAGGAGATATCAAATCAGTGCAAGAGAACAAGAGGATAATTGAGAATTAACAATCTGGTGAATCTGTAAGGATCCTTTGATCCTGAGGGATAACTATCTTAACGATTTTTGTATCATTGATATCTTTGCTCGACTGTTATAAGAAGGGGCAGCACTGCTAGCGTGGGGGAGAACTGGCTGTTATTTTTATGTAATTCTCCTTTGTATTTGAAACTTTGATCATCGACTCTCATAGAAGATCGATCCACTATAACTCTGTCTTGATGTTATAATATAAATCTGGATGTCGTTCCATCTTTGATTCTAGAGTAATCTCAAGCGGTGTGTCCCTAGAGGATAAGGGCCTGGCCCTGGTGGAACATTTTCTCCTGTACCATTATTTCCAATTTGTGTGTGGTTTTCATTATTATCTTCCTTCGGTAATCTGATGTGTTTTTCAATTTTACATCATGGTTTTGTTATGTTTTGTTTATGCTCAACTAAGTAATGTTGTTCTCTGTAACAAGAATGTTGTGTTGCTCATTTTGACTTTGTAACGCATTGTTGTTCCTTTAACCATTGATATAACATTGTTGTTCCTTACGGAATGCTATTGTTGTTCAATTACTGAGTAACTGTGCTGTAACAGTCATAAGTTGGTATTATTGTATTTATCTACGGTTTACACTTAATCGTGATGGTTGTTCAACTAGCATTGTTGTTCCATTATGAATCAAAATCGTTATTCTTTATAACTAAGATTTATACTTGTTGTATCGAAGTCAGATTACTGTTTCTTCTAAATATTAAGCGTGCCATGTGTGATATTTGTTTTGGTTCATTGTACATTTATATTTGACTATAGTTTTCATTCCATATTTCATCTCTGTTCATTGCCATTCCATTTTCTTTGTTGTCCTATTTATCTTTAGAGTAAAGATTGTAATCTAATTCCTGAAGAATACAATTGCTGCATTTATTTCTGTAGACTGAGGTTTTGTTGTTCAATCTTGTTTATAAGACTAGTTATTGTTCCATTTCCTGTCATTTATATTATCATTGCTTTGGTGTGTAGAATGATCTGAGACGGTAGTGAGCATTGACATTTGTTGTCTAGATCCCAAATTGATGATATTTTCCTTGATTGTCTTTAATTACATCAGTTTATAAAGGGATGAGTTACCATTACTGTACCCTTGACTGATAAATTGCTATAGTTTTTTGAGTGCATGAATTGAGTTTTAAAGGTTCTTTTCTGTAAGTAGATCTTATTTCAAGCATCTGTTTACTCTTGTATTTAGAGCACTATACTACTAGCATTACTTTGACAAATGATCGCCTCAAACCGAGTACACACTTTGAAATAAAAAATTGTTCCTGGATTGACAAGTTAATGTAGGGTAAATAGAGGTGAAAAAGACCCTTTTCACTGCTTGACATTTTGGCATCGTTGTTGAGGAAGAGTGTAGCCATTTGTTTCTTTTCCAGAGTGATGTAAGAACCTGCTAGGAGAGAACTAGGTTTTAAAAATGGAAGGTAAGAACCTGTGTACAGAGCATGTAATAGCCCTGCTCCCCTGCTCGCTTTCCTGTAGATTTGTTATTGGTTTTTTGGGTAGAAATTAGCATTTGATTTGTATGCATTACTAAGCAGAAAAAGCCTGAAAAGAATCCTAAACCTCTACCCAATTCTGACAAAGTTAAGGGGTCGGTGACCCTTGGCCAATCAACCTTTATAGACGAAATCCTTAAAAAAGCAGAGTCTCAGCCTTCAGTAAGACCTAGAAAAGTTTCTTCTAGACAACTACTAGTTCTCTTAAGGCCACAGGATCACCATCTGTAGCCTTTGCTGAGGTGCACAGTCAAACCAAAGAGCAAGATTTTCAAGAAATTGAGAATTCTAGCCCAAAATCATTGCAGGAAGGGAACTTTAGAAACCTCTATGAAGGGAGAGGAGAAATAAGAGAGATTGAAGAACCAAGATCTCCTCTTGGGATAATTCAGCCATTAAATAGCCCATATAAGAGAAATGCTGGAAAAATCATTTTTGAAGAAACTCAAGAACTAGAATCCCCCCAAACATTAGGCACTCTCATCATCCCAGATAAAGGAAGTGTTGTTAAAGCTATTCATGTTAAAGCCATTCCCTCTCGACAACCTAGGAATACCCTCCTAGATATCCCGGAAGGTTATTGGCATATATTTGACCAAATGGCCTAGAACCAGCCAAACACCCAAACCTCTACACTGTAATACCCCATTGTGGATACTGCAGCTAATGCACCGATAAAAGCAATTCCTCTTTAGCATATCCCTACATTCCATGGCCTTACATCAGAAGATCTGGATGCATTCTTCTTTGAATTTGATGTGTTGTGTAGAGGATATGACTATACCATCGATCCCCAAAAACTAAAATTGTTCCCCTCTACATTAAAATGGGCTACTTTAAGATGGTTTATGGGATTGGGAGGTGGTGTTATAAACAATTGGGATCAAATGAAAGATGATTTTCTAAAAAAATGTCAGGACTATTGCAGGTCTAGAGAATTAAAAGATGAAATATTTCAGATGGTAGCTAGACCGAATGAAACATTAGAAGAATATGTTGAACGTTTCTAGTATAATCTTCAAAGATCTCGTTATGCATCATTACCCTTACCTGATAATGTATTAAAAACAACATTAATTAGGGGAATGAAGGAACAATGGATTGAAACACTAAATATTATGGGAAAAGGAGATGTTTATCAGGAAAATTTTGCTGACATTATTTATTTATGTATCAAGAGCTCGAGAGGCAGCACAAGACTAAAACCAGCAGAACATGATAGGTTTACCAGAGACAACAAGATCTCTACAAAGGGAGTAACTCGCGCAAAAATTGGAAATTTATTAGAAAATTTTAAAAATAACATATTGGGGACAATG